>Ga0164296_1000680_pt1 | contig 39221 bp, 35 predicted proteins | sample GEODES057metaG_FD_113533 | JGI IMG/M metagenome (GOLD analysis project Ga0164296, IMG submission 113533) | Dystrophic lake water microbial communities from Trout Bog Lake, Wisconsin, USA - GEODES057 metaG | ecosystem: Environmental > Aquatic > Freshwater > Lake | place: USA: Trout Bog Lake...
ATCATTGCAGGATTGGGCGAGTTCTACACCATTTATAAGGGGTGGAAACTATACAATATGATAAAAGAAACGTAAAACCTATTATAAAACAAGGGCTAAAAAGATGTGTGTACACGGTAGCCCAAAAGGGGGTTTGGTACTACAGGCTAAAAATTGTGGATAAGGATGGGGCGAGCAGTTACAGCAAGATAGTGAGTTGTGAGTTGTCAGTAGTGAATAAGCAGTTTACAGTGTATCCGAATCCTGCGAAGAGTAGTGTTACTGTAAGAGGAAACCATATTGCATCTGTACAAGTGATTGATAATATGGGAAGGGTGGTGAAGGTTGTTTTGTTGAGGGATGCTACTAATCCTGTATTGTCTGTGAGTGGTTTGCGGGCTGGGGTTTATCATTTGAGGGTACAAACTATGGATGGGGAGGTGAGTGGGGTGGCAATAGTTGTTAGTGATTAGTGGTTAGAAAGGCATTCATTAATCACTAACACCAAAATAGGTATCTTTTGGTTATATACATAAAAAAAGCCGTTAGTAGAAGATTACTAACGGCTTTTTATTTATGAAGACGCATCTATACGTCTGTTGGTATTTCCTTTTTCTGATTTTTATCCACTTTTCTGTATGCCCACCCAAAGATGATGGGGAACACCCACAATGAGAATATCATTGCACAGAGTATACCGCCTATTACTACCCGTGCCAATGGTCTGGAACTTTCCGAACCGATACCCATAGACAATGCAGCGGGCAACAAGCCAATTGCAGCCATCAAGGCTGTCATTAATACAGGTCGTATCCTTGCATTTACACCTAGTCTCAATGAGTTATATAACAGATCGGGCCCTTTTAGTTTATGTATATTCTCTTTAAAAATGGTTATAAGGATGATGCCATCTTGAATACAGATCCCGAACAAAGCTATGAAACCAATACCCGCAGCAATGCTAAAGTGTGTATGTGTGATATGTAGCGAAAGGATACCACCAACTATTGCAAAAGGTACATTAAGGAAAACAAGACCTGCATCTTTTAGGTTGCCAAACATACTTAACAGTAATAGGAATATCAATATCAAACTGATTGGAACCACAGTTTGCAAACGTTTTTGCGCTCGTTGCTGGTTCTCGAAATCGCCTTGCCAAGCCATAGTGTACCCACGTTTTAGATGGACTACTGCATTCACCTTTTCTTGCGCTTCGGCGATGGTACTACCCATATCACGCCCACGAATAGAGAACTTGAGCGCAGCATAACGTTTGTTTTCGTCTCTAAATATCAGTGCCGCACCCGTTTTCTTTGTTATGGTAGCAATAGACTTCAAGGGAACCCTGCTACCATTGGAAGTGGGAACGAGCAGATTGCCTATGTCTTCAGGTGTTTTTCTATACTCTTGCGGAAAACGTATTCTTATATCGAAAGTACGGATGCCTTCATACAAAGTAGAGGCTGGTGCACCTACAGCATTTAATCCACCAACTGCCATGCTGATTACCGAACCTGCATCGGCAGTGGCAACGCCATAGAGTGCCATCTTTTCTTGGTCTAGATTTACATCCAACTCAGGCATCCCTGTATTGTGCATAATACCTAAGTCTTCTATACCCTTTACATCTTTTAATACATTGTATATTTCGGTAAGCTTTCCTTCCATATAAGGAAGCGAATCCCCATAAACTTTTGTACAGATAGAACCCTTTACGCCAGAAACTGCCTCTTCTACATTATCCATGATGGGCTGAGAAAAGTTAAGATTCACACCAGGGATAGTGGATAGCTTTTTGTTCATCTCTTCAATCAATTCTTCTTTTGTGATATGTGGATTCCAGGTTTCTTGCGGATACATTAATATGTCGAACTCTTCATTGTAAAATCCAGTAACGTCTGTACCATCATCTGGGCGACCCGTTTGCGAGACGCAATATTGCACCTGTGGAAATTGCATTACCATATCCCTTACCTGTTTGGAAACTTCTACCCCTTTGGGAAGAGAAGCACTATAAGGCAACTGTACCCTCAACCAGATAGAACCTTCGTTAAGCTGTGGCAAGAACTCCGACCCCAAGTATTTAAAAGAGTAAAGACCTATGCACATAGCGATAACTGCAATGGTAAATACGATCTTTCTTGCTTTATAAGCACCCTCAAAGCCCCCCAACATAACCTTGTTGAGAAAGTGTACAAAAGGATTGTGGCGTTCGTGTACATTTTTGTCTAACAGCATAGAAATAAGCACCGGAACGAGGGTAAGCGTGGTAACCAACGAGCCAAACAAGGCGAATCCTAATGTGTAAGCCAATGGTGAAAACATCTTTCCCTCTACTTTTTGGAAGGCGAAGATTGGCAACATCGCTGTGATGATGATAACATTCAAATAAAAAGGGCGTTTGCCTATTTGCGCGCAAGCACGCTTAATAGTGCCCATTTTGGATAGATTATTATAGCGTTCCCTGCCTACAGCATTAGCTTTGTGGTCGAGGATTACAAAGACCCCTTCTACCATAACTATGGTTCCATCTAGTATTATCCCAAAGTCTACAGCACCCAAGGAAAGAAGGTTGGGCGTCATACCCATCAGTTTCAAACAGATAAAAGCAAACAATAAGGATATAGGGATAATAACAGCAACTATGATGGTAGTTCTCCAATCGAAAAGGAACAACGAAACCAGCACCATCACCAATAGTACCCCTTCCATCAGGTTGTGCAATACGGTATGGGTGGCATAATGAATCAAGTCGGTTCTATCGTAATAAGGGACTATCTTAGTATCTGCTGGTAGTACAGTGTTGTTTAGTTCGTCCACTGCTTCTTCAACCCCTTTTACTACTTCGCCCGTATTCTCTCCCTTCCGCATCACGATGATTGCCTCTACGGCATCTTGGTCATCCGTAACTATTCTTTTACCAGAAGTACTATCTATCCTTGCTTCGCTTCTTCCTACCCAACCTAGTCTTGGCACATTGGATATTTCTACCGTTGCAATGTCTTTTACCAACAACGGCACACCATTGTTATTCTTTACGATGATATTTTTAATCTCATTGATGTCGTTCAATAACCCGATACCCCTTACTACAAATGCCTCATCGTTTTCAATAATCATATCACCACCTACATTTATGTTGGTGTTTTGTACGGCAGTAAACACGTCCAAAGGCGTTAAGCCTAAAGAAGTAAGTTTGCCTGGGTCAACTTTTATATCGTAAGTCTTTGTCTTTCCTCCAAAGCTGTTAATGTCGCCTACACCTTTCACTGCACGAAGGCGGCGGTCAATCACCCAGTCTTGTATTGTTTTCAACTCACGAACATCCCTGAAGGTGCTTTTAAGTGTATATCTATATATCTCGCCTGTTGGGCCAGTTGGTGGTTGTACAGAGGGTTGTAAACCATTGGGCAGGTTGGCATTGGGCAATAGGTTCATCACTTGTTGCCTTGCCTGTGGGTCTTTTACATCATCATCAAATATCACCTTTACATAAGATAACCCAAATATGCTTGTAGAGCGAAGACTAACTTTAGCTTGTACCGGGTTCAAGGCAATTTCTATTGGGATAGTCACAAACTTCTCTACTTCCTCTGCACTTCTACCAGGCCATTGGGTGATGATGTCTATCTCGGTATTCGTTACATCGGGAAACGCCTCGATGGACATACTTCTGAATACAAAAACCCCCGCTGTGATGAGTGCGGCAGCACAGAACAAGACAAAGTATTTGTTCCTCAATGATACGCCTACTATTATTTTCAAAAACTTATTCATTGTATAGATTTTATAATCAAGTAATATTTTGCAATAGCTATCCCTTCCAAGAGAAATCTATGGTTAATCTGAAAGCTGTTGTCGGTTGATAGAAGTTTAGTTATTCAACTCGCCATATATCTGTAGGGCAAAAGAGCCAATTACTTTATCGCCCTCATTTACCCCCGATTGTATGTACACATTATCCCCCACAATACTCGAAACTTCAATTGGGGTTATGTCCGCATTGCCTTTGCCTTTGTAGGTGAGTACATAATAGCGGCTATTCTCGAATATCAATGCCGACTTAGGCACGGTCAATACTTTGCCTTCGCCCGGGGTGGTTACATTAACACTTGCATACATCTGTGGTCTCAATAAGTATTCGGGGTTTTCAAGTTCTACCCGCATCTTGGTTACTTTACTGGTGGGGTCCAATGCTTTTAGTTCTTTATCAATCACCCCTTTAAAAACTTTGTTACCAAAGGACAAGGTTGTAACATCTACCTTGTCCCCCACATGTACTTTATCCAGATCTGCTTCGTACACATTAGCCCAAATCCATACATTTTTCAAGTCTGAAATTACAAAGAGAGGGTTGCCATTATCTGTTCGGATAGCTGTTCCGTTTGATACATTCTTTTGAACGATAAACCCACTTACAGGTGCTTTTATCTGCCATTCCCCTTTTACGTTATCACCATTAATCTTCAATATTTTCTTTACCATATCCAGTTGCGCCACTGCTTGGTCGTAGTTTACCTGAGCATTTGTTAAGTCTAACCCAGAGGCTAGTTTGCTATCGTATAAACTCTTCGTAGCTTCCAATTGCCTTTTTGCAGCAGAAAGATTGGTTTGTGCTACAACCAGGTTATTACTATAGTTTGCCATCTCGGGGCTTTTTACCACGCCAAGTACTTGTCCGGCGGTAACATAGTCCCCTAATTGTAACTTCATATCCTGCACGTTTCCACTAACCAATGGAAATATGTTTACTTGTTTATCTTGGTTAAAATCGACCATACCAGTAAACTTGGTCACATTAACCAATGGTATATTCTTCACTGTATCAATCTTCACCAGCTTCAGCAAAGAGTCTGGTATCACATACTTTGTTTTCACTTCTTCCTTTTGCTCCTGCTTTTCTCCGCACGATTGCAATAAAGCCAGCAACCCAATTGTTGCCATCATAACTACTAGATTGTTCAGCATCCTTTTCATATACTTCAGTGTTTAAATGATTGAATAATTAATTTTTGAAGAAATTAGTTCCTGTATAAAAGTTCAGGTCTTCGGTAGCCTGAACCCTGTTGTATTTAATGTAATTTACCTGCAAGGCATTCTGTTTGTAGCTATCATAAAAGGCAAGGAAGTCTAATAAACCTAAGTTTCTAATCATATAATTCTTGATAACTTCATCCGTTAGTGATTCAAAGTCAGATTCAAACTTTGGGTCTATGTTGCGCATCAGTTTGTCGTTGGCAATGGCTTTCTCCAAAGCACGGGTAACGGTTTCTTCTACGTTGGCTTGTGTACTCTTTTGCGCATAATCATTTACATCAACCATCCATTTTGCTGACTTTATATTCCCTTGATTTCGGTTTAAGAAAGGTAAATCCATCGATACCCCGATTGAGTGAAACTGGTGTATGTAACTGCCTTGTTGGTCATACGCTATCTGTGCGGTAAGATCAGGCACTGCCAACGCTTTTTGATAACTCAGGTTCAAACGGGCGATGTCTGTATTTGCTTTTGCTATAGATAAATCAGTCCTGTTTTTATAGGCAGAATCCAGTAAGGCGCTAACTGGATATTTCATTACATCTATCGAAGCAATAGAAGCGGTATCTACCAAAGGGTCTATAAATACACCTGGTTTAGATTGTAATACTGTCCTCAACTCGCTTTCAGTGTCATTTATCTGATTAATCAAGTCGTTGTATTCACTTGTGAAAGCATAATATTGGGCTTTTATTAGTGCCACATCTTTACCCGAAACAAAATCTTTTCCTTTCTGTGTTTCGTAAGCATCCACAATTTGTTTTAAGGCATTTATCTCCTTGTCATAAACCGCAGCAGATTTTTTTAGGTAATAGATATTATAGAAATCACTACGCAGCGTGTATTTCAGGGTGCGTAACAAGTCATAAAACTGAGCCTCGGCAAGTTTTACGTTTGCTTCTGCCAATTTAATCTGCTTACTCCGCTTGCCGGCCAATAAAAATAGTTGTTGCAATTGCACCGCATTTTCACTGTTATTAAAGAAACTACCCTTTACACCATCTTCATTCAGGGGGATGATTGGCCCTTTTTGAATAGAAAGATTCGGGTTGGGCCACAACTTGGCTTGTATTACCAAGGCTTGGTTGGCATCTATGTTATACTTCTGCGATAACAGCGAAAAGTTGTGCGTCAAAAACATATTCTCTGCACTATCAATAGTAATGTGCAGGGTATCGCTGACGGGCGTTACTTTCTGTGCAACTACTTTTTGTGTATTGAAGGCAATGGCAGCTAATAAAATTAACCCGCCAAACTTCTTAAATGGTTTACTCTTTACATTCATACGTTCTTATTTTAATCAATAAAACAATTAAAAACAGGGCTATCAAATGAGAGAGGTGGTTAAGAAGTAAGGACAATCAGGTATTCATTCTCTTACTTTAAGCCTCTTTTATTTTGACACTGCAAACATCGAGTGGGCTAATTAGAAGCGTATTAGTGTTGCATTAGAGCGAGGTTAGAAAGAGATTAGATTATTTTAATGCCAATTTTATAGTAAACTGACTTAGCGGTTGGGTAATAGGTTGGCTAAAGCGCAGTGGGTGTACAGAACACAAAAAAGCCCTTGAAGAATTTACTTCAAAGGCTTCTTTGCTTCATTAATCGAGGAACGAGAATCGCAAATTTGGTTGCAATTATTGCAGCGGCTTCGCTAAGCCAAATATCATTCCTCAATTTATTAGCAGCTATGTTAACAACCTTATTCCCTTTTCCAATTACAGAACCGTTAGTATTGCTTGACAATGATTAAATCCATTGCATTAAAAATGATTACTGCAAATTCTTCCATTTATAAATACCTTCTGAATCAGCTTTTGCTGGCTTCTTCTATTCATTGTCCCCCTTAATTTGGGGATTATATGCCTTTTTGAAATTATTGATGCTTATTGCGTAAGGATTGTATTTTGAAGTAAGATTATTGCTTCTCAAATGATAAGTATCGTATCTCAAATAGTAAGTATCGTATCTCAAATAGCAAGTCCCGTATCTCAAATAGTAATTATTGCCTCTTTAAGTAGCATAATTGGGTTTTGAAGTAGGATTTGCTGTCCTTTATGTATGATTTCGCTATCTGAAATAGTTTGAGGCTTTTTGGACATTAAAATGTGTGCAAAACAGCATCTATCCATCAACAATATTTTTAAATTTCAAATAAATAATAATAAAATGACTAAGGGACAAACGGCTAAAGTGAATATGTATATAGCCATGCTTCTATTTTTTGCAAAATATGAAACCACTTTTGCGACTTTTTTGCAACTGGTGGATGAGATAACGGATTTTACGGGTTTTTATGATGATTTGCAGTTGGAGATTGCGAAACAGAAAGTGAAGATAAGTGGGGTAGTCGTTACCAAGGACACCGCTTTGGAAACTGCCATAAAACTGCTGGTTAAGTCGGCACGCAAGGCAAGGGTGTGGGCGGTGAAGTCGGGGAATGCTACTTTGGCAGCCCAGTTTGATGTACAGATTGCGACTTTTAATGACATGACGCAGTCGGTGGTGTTGAATTCGTTGACGACGATAAATGCTGCGATCAATACAAATATTGCTAGTTTGACAGGCTATCGGGTGGTGGCTGCGGATGTTACGGCGATTACTAATGCAATCAATGCAGCATCGGGGGCGATTGGTACACCGAAGCAAGCGATAACGACGAGGGCTGTGGCGACGGATAAGATTGCGGTTGACATTACGGATTGTGATGGTGTGCTTGAATTGATTGATGATTTGTTGATTTCTGAATATGAGGATACCAATGCTTCGATGGTGGTGGAATACCGCTTATCTAGAGCCATCACTTCTTTGGGTAGCCATGCAACGGGGCTGAAGGCTACGCTTACTGACTCTAAAACTGGAGCTTTGATGGAAGGAGTATTGGTAACGATAGTAGAGGTATCGAGAAGTGCGGTATCGGATATTGATGGTGTTTCATTGATTCTTAGGATGAAGCCGGGTACTTATCATGTTACTTTTACCAAGGATGGCTATACGGCGCACGAGACTATTATGGAGTTTGAGCTTGGGAAAACATCGCCGCTGGCGGTTGCGATGGAGGCGATTTAGTTATGAATTATGAGTTATGAGTGATGAGGGGGGGAAGGCATAAGGCATAAGGTATAAGTCATAAGGCGTAAGGGGAAGGGGTAAGGCGGGAGGAACGGGAATCGTGAATTGGAAGTGGGGGTTGGTTACTTGCGATTTTCGTTCCTCACGATTAACGAATAAAGAGGTTGAAAGTTGGAGGTTGTGAAACCGAAGGCTTCTGACCTTTTTTTGTTTTTCTTGTAATAAGACGGATTATCATCCATCTCTACTTCACCAAATACCCACTTGGGTTCTTTAAAAACTCGGACTTGCAACCATCACTACAAAAAGCTACTAGTTTTCCTTTGTAGAGGGTGGAATCGCCGATGCCGAACTTCAATTTCATTCCGCAAACAGGGTCGATTGTATTGCTGAATTTGATTTGTGAGAAGTCTTTTTTGGGGATTGCTGTAGTATCCATTGCAGGCTTTGTAGTTTGTGCCTGTTGATTGTTTTTGCAACTTGCCATTATAGAAATGAGGGTAAACAAAATTGTTGTCTTTTTCATTTTATGAGTGTTTAATTTGTGTTTTTCTTTTTCTATACCATAAAAGGAAGCCGGTAATTGATAAAAATGCTGGCGTAAAGCCCATAAGGCACCAAATTGTTTTGCCCACAGTTCCTAAAGCCCATCCGGTATGAAAAAGAGAGAAATTGATGTTATCTAACTTTTCGGATGCTGAAAGCTTTTCCCAAGGGGTATATACGGTACTTGTGAATCGCCCTGCACTATCGAAATTGACTAAAGCATAATTGCCATAAGCAAAAAACATTGATTCCTGTGCAGTACCAAATGCAGTGATACTGCCGTCTTCGCCACTATTTACCGACACTATATCGAACTTCATGGATGGGAATTTTTTAACAGCAATTGCCCTTAAACTATCCAATGAAATGCCCGATAGTGGATATTGTATTTTGTGATGTTGGTGTTTTGCTTCATGGGTAGTATGCGTATATTTATCCCACCACTTCTCTACAAAGAATTTCTTTTGGTAATAAATACCCGAACCAAAAATGAGAAAATTGAATAGCAATGCCCAAACGCCAACTACCCTGTGTAAACCAGATGAAGCTAATCGCCAATTGGAAAACTTAATTTTTTCTTTAAAAGTGAGTACCTTGATAATATGTTTTCTATAAAAAATAAACCCTGTGATGAGACTAGCCAATAAAGCAAAGTCAAGCAGTACCACAAACAATTCACCGCCTTCGCCAAAGGCTAGAGAATAGTGGAAGCCCATTATCCAATCTATGATATTGTTTTTACCATTGCTGTTTGCTTCTAAAAGACGTTCGCCAGTATATGGGTTTAGATTATTGACCCTGTATTGCATTGAAGTAGTAAAAAGTTGAGGCTCTACGTGGTCAACACCACTAAAAAATGCTGGTTTGTTTTTGTAAACTTCATCGAAACCACACACATAGTAGGGCATTGCAGGGAAGTCTTTCTTGGCAATTGAAAATATGGTGTCATAAGATAATCTTTTTCTATTTTTTTCGAGTTTGTAATCCATTTTCCTTCCATATATCAAACTGTTTAGTTCGAACCTGAAAACAGATATTGCCCCACTAATGGAAATAAGCAGAAAGAAGATCCCCAAAAATAAACCTAGCCAACTGTGTATGGCAAACAGTTTCCTGTTTAAATTTATTTTGCCCATTTTTATTCATTTAAAACCTTTCCGAATGCCTGAGCATTCGGAAAGGTTGGTTAGTAAGTACTATTTAATAGTGTAATGAACGCCTAATTTCCAGTTTACAGGATTGCCTTGCATCACCATAAAATCGGAAGCATACCAACCGGGTATGTAGATTGTATTGGTGAGATTGTAACCATTCAATGAAAAATCGAAACGCTTGTAATTGTAATTTACCCCCGCATCCAATATAAAGTAAGATGGCATCAGGAATTTGGGTGCATACAGCGTAGAACCTAGCCTTTTGCTCACGTATTTACCACCAACAATTACACTTAATCCTTTGAGAGTTGATTGGTTTGGAACGCTATACTTTACCCAAAGATTGGCAATGCTATGAGGCGAATTGTCGTAACGGTCACCTTTGTTTCCCAATGGACTATTGAGCGCAAAAACTTCATTGTTGTAGGCATAAGAACCTTGAATAGAAAACTGATTGATGTTGCCTTGCAAGGTTAATTCTGCACCTCTACTTGAAAGCCCGGGAATAGCAACCTCGTGATTTGGATTGGTAGGGGTGGGTAGGGTAGCCAGTTGATTTTTCCAATAAATATTATAGACAGCCACCGTAGAAAGCAGCTTTCCATTGAACCAGATTCCTTTATAGCCAATCTCTTCTTGCTGCCCAATTTGTGGTGGAAATGGTCCGCCATTATTGCGGCTATTGTCATATTGTGGTGAATAAGATTCGCAATAGCTCGCATAAACCGATTGACTATTATTGAAACTATACACAAAACCACCCCTTGGAATAAAAGCTCGAGCCGTTGAACTATCATTGGATTGGGTGTAATTATCCGAACCATTAGGTTTTGAAACCCAATCAAAAGTTTCATATCTACCAGCCAACAAAACCTTAATATGATTGCCTATCGAAATTAAATCCTGTACATAAGGGGCTATTTGAATCGTTTGATTTTTATTGTCCTGAATATATTCAGCCGCACTCTCTGGGAAATTGGCAGAAGAGTAAACATCATTACTAAAGTTAGGATTTGAGAAACTAATGGCAGGGGCTGCCCACTGACCATAAAAATCCTTGCCACCATAAATTTGATAATCGAGTCCTGAAACAACTGTATTCTTAGCTTTCCCAATCAAAAAGCTCTCGGTTGTGTAGAGGCTATTGATGAAATTGAAGCTATTGTCATTCCAAGCGGTGAGTTGCCTTCCCGTAACTGAATCGGGGTAAGAAGTGAAGAAATTGGTGCCTGAAAAGAAGTTTCCACCAAAGTTCACTTCATTCAATTTAGAACTAGTATATCTAGAGGTAAACGTCAATTTAAAATCTTTATTGAACTCGTGATTAAAGGCTAGACTGACACTGATTTCATGCGTAACCGCAAAATCGGCAGGGCTGTAAAAGGCGGTCGTATTGAGTAAATGTTTCCAATCGTAGGTACTATCGGGTTTCATTAAAATGGCACTACCCCAAAATTCAAATTCCCTTGCGTGATAATCTTTATGTACATAATCGAGCGTAAGACTCGTTTTGTCATTGAACTTATAGCTGAGAGAAGGGGCTAAAACGATGTTATTGGTATATTGATATTGGAAATAGCTATTCTGATTATTGCCACCAATATTCAACCGATAGGTAAGTTTCTTATCCTTTGTTATTGCGCCACCCAAATCAACAGAGGCATCAATCAAACCCCAAGAACCTGTAGTGATGTTGAAAGCATAATAGGGATGGTCGACAGGCTTTTTAGTCACCATATTAATAACGCCACCTGGCGTGCCCACACTATACAATGCAGCAGCAGGACCACCAATATTTTCTACACTTTCAATGTTGTATAGAAAAGGGGTTTCTTGCCAATAGTGCATATTGCCCAAAGTTCCATCAGTAGTCAAAAAGTTGTTGCTACCCGTAGATTCAATGCTAGAAAACCCACGCATCGTAAAAGAAGAATAATTATTGTTGTTGATAACGCCCACCATATTCTTGGTAAGGTCATTCAGGTTTTGAGCGGCTTGGTCTTTAATCAACTGTTGGGAAATTACCTGAATAGATTGAGGTGTTTCTACTAAAGCGAGTGGCATCCTCAAACCAGAATTAGCCTCTTTTACTAAATATTTCTTTTGCAGATTTGCCTGAACAGTCACAGGCTCTAATGTTTGGGTAGATTCGTTCAACTGTAAATTGAGAGGGGCATTTTGTTTTGCCGTAACAGTCACGTTTTCTTTATACCCCTTGTAACTAACGCCTTTAACCTTTAGCGTGTAAGTTCCTGTTGGAATGTTCTTGAAAATAAAGAAACCGTCCTCATCGGTTGAGGTAGCAAACTGATTGTCGTTGAGTGTTACTGTTAACCCTACCAACGGTTCGTGTTTGCTGTTTTGTAGCGTTCCTTGAATTGTTCCCTTGTTGCTTTGGGCAAATGTTGTTGTTATAAGGCAAAGGGAAAGTATTGTAAAAAGTAGTCTTTTCATTCTAGTTGTTTTCTTCGTTTATAAATTTGAATAATTCAATTTCTGTACTTTTCTCGTGGTATTTAATGACAATCATTCGGTAAAACATCTTTAATGTTAATCCCAATACTATCGATGTCAATAGGAAAACTGTATAAATCAATCCTGTTTCAGATAAAGCCCAATGCCCAATTGATTGCCCATAAGTTTTAATTCCCCAAAGGATAAGCAATAATGAACCCACTGTCGAAAGCTCTTTTAATACCTGATAATAACGCCAGCGTTTCAGCCCTTGGCTGATTAATTTTATTAATAATTTCATTGTAAAAATTAGTTGATTAGTAAATGAAAGTGCATCCGGACAAGCCGGATTACTTTATGTAATGACAAAGCAATAAGCACACTAGGGTAGCACAAAGTCGCTTATCTAACCGCTCATAAAATGCGGTCGATAAGGTAACTTTTAGTTCCTTTCAATAAAAATGTAAGAAGTATTAAGCCCCTGGTGGATGGAAGATAGAATAGGATTTGTCAATGGCTTTACCATCAGAAAAACAGGTGTAAGTAATTTGTTGTTCTTTAAAAACTGCTGTAGGAATATTCAAGAAGAATGACTTAGAGGAAAGAACCTCAGACTCTTTGCTCGATTTGCGTTCATTGCTTTGCTTGTCTTCGTTGGTGTCTTTGTTTAGTCTTTTGCGTAATTGACATTTACCGTGGCAACAACATTTGGGTTTGTTTCTGTTTTCACAAAGGTTCTTGGCAATGTAGTCTTGGTTAGCATAAAAGCTACAAACAATAACAGCCTTGCTAAACATCTGTGCCGTAAAGGCAAGCAGGAATAGTAGTGCAATTAGTTGTTTAAGCATTTGGCAAAAATAAGTGTTTCAGATTTTCACTTTACAAAAAATTACTACACGATTACATTCCTTTGAAAATTGTACTGTCAGGTAACTAATACCTTTAGGGATGACTTAATTGGTTTATATGAATCTGAATTTACATTACGTCGTCAAATCAAGCTTGACCCTATACTGTGAATCAGCCTTAATAAACTTTCAAATTAGAATATTTTAATCTGCCCCAATTACCACCTATTTCACCTATACCTTTGTTTGAAACCTACTGGATATGAACATATTATTGGTGGAAGACGAACCTAAAGTTTCTGAGTTTATCAGAAAAGGACTTAAAGAACAGAAATACAATGTAGAGTTGGCGTATGATGGATTGATGGGGGAGCGACTGGCTCTGAATGAAGAGTTCGACCTTATTATCTTGGATGTTGTGCTGCCTGGCATTACGGGGATTGAGTTGTGCAGACGGATAAGAAAATATAAAGTAGACCTTCCCATTCTGATGCTTACTGCTTTGGGAACAACAAAAGATAAAGTAGAAGGACTAGAAGCTGGTGCCGATGATTACTTGGTAAAGCCATTTCATTTCGAAGAATTATTAGCAAGGATAAAGGCTTTGGGAAGGCGGCGTAACCTTATATCGCCAGGTACTGTATTTAAAATGGCCGATTTGGTAGTAGATAGTTATAAGCGTTCTGTGCACAGGGGCGACAAAGAAATTACCCTCACTACCAAAGAGTTTTCGATGTTGGAACTGATGATTGCCAACAAGAATCGGGTACTTACCAGAACGTTTATAGCCGAGAATGTGTGGGGGATAAACTTTGATAGGGGGACTAATTTTATTGATGTGTACGTGAACTATCTGCGAGCAAAAATTGATAAAGGCTTTGAACCTAAACTGATACATACCGTAATAGGAATGGGCTATGTTTTGAAGGAAGATTAAAGTATTAGAATGAAAATACGCAACAGATTATCATTACAATTCACCCTTATTTCGGCAGTTTTGTTACTCATCGTTTTGAGTTGTATCTATCTGCTTTCAGAAAACTATCGCAAGAACGATTTTAGGGAAAGACTTACAGAAAGAGCAATTACCAATGCGCAATTGTTTTTGGCAGAAGATAATCTTTCCAAAGAAAAATTTAAGGAGGTACAAAAGAAATTTCCTCAGACACTACCTCAGGAAGATGTACACATTTATAACGACAACTATGAGCCTGTTTTTATTAATAAAGGAAAGGCAGTATGGTCTAATGAGGTTATTGACCGAGTAAAAAAGCAGAAAACTTATTATGCAATCAACCAAAACAAACAAACGGTAGGTATTTATTACGTAGATAATTCGGGGAACTTTACGGTACTTGTTTCTGCGGTAGATACTTATGGGATTGCAGAATTGAATCAGTTGTTTGAGTTGATGCTAGTTGCGTTTTTAATTTCTATATTAATCTTATTCTTCACTGGGCAAATCTTCTCTAGGATTGCTTTATCACCTATGATAAAAGTAATGAATGATGTGAAATTTATCCGTTCGTCGAGCCTTCACAAACGCATAGAAACAAAAGAAAGTAAGGACGAGATAAACGAATTGGCCATTACCTTCAATAACCTCTTGGAACATTTGGAGCAATCTTTTGAAGCACAGCGTTCTTTTGTTGCACATGCTTCGCACGAGTTGCGAACACCTGTTACTTCCATCATTGGAAATATAGAAGTAACTCTTTCTCAAACACGTAATAAAGAAGAGTACAAAAGGATATTGGAAGGGGTATTGACAGAATCTGAAAAGATAAAAGAGTTGCTAGATAACCTGTTTGAACTTACCCAACTGAATGTAGAAAGCATGGACTATGACGAGATTCGTCTCGATGAATTTCTGTGGCAAGTAAAAGATGAATGGATGAACAGGATAAAAGACAGCGAGATTGAAGTGAGTTATCATCTGCCGTCGGATAGTTCAAAGATTGTTATTCATGGCAACGAGCGATTATTGTTTTTAGCAGTTGGAAACGTTATTAAAAATGCCATTAAGTTTTCTAATAATAAACCTGTATTTTGTAAACTTTACGTAGCCAATAATCAACCCATTATCAGTATAAGAGACAATGGAATAGGTATCAGCAATGAGGATGTGTTACAGGTGTTCATGCCTTTTTTTAGAGGGCAAAACACATCAGGTTATACTGGAATGGGGATTGGATTGTCTCTTGCAAATAGAATATTCCGATTGCACAATGCAAGGGTAAGTATTAATTCTAGACTATCTGTTGGCACAGAATTTCTGATTACTTTCACTAATTGATTGGGATGTAGTGAAAGATTAAAAATTTCTAACGAAAAACTAATTGCCTTTTAATATCACACTAATGGTGTGCTAATATCTACTTTTTAGTTTTGCTTAGATTTAAATGATATGTGATAATGCTCCTTAATTATTAATAATCTTAAGGAGAGTTACAATTATTATTTAATCTTGTTTTAAGTCTCCGCCATCTGTTTCTACAGATGGCTTTTTCGCAATAATGGAGGATATATACATAAAAAAAAGCCGTTAGTAGAAGATTACTAACGGCTTTTTATTTATGAAGACGCATCTATACGTCTGTGGGTATTTCTTTGTTTTGATGCGTATGAACATTTTTGTAAGCCCATGCGAAGATGAGTGGGAATACAAAAAGGGAGAAACACATGGCACAAAGGATGCCGCCAATAACAACCCTTGCCAAAGGCCTAGAACTTTCAGAACCAATGCCCATTGATATAGCCGCTGGGAAAAGCCCTATTGCTGCCATCATAGCAGTCATCATTACTGGACGAATCCGTGTATTTACACCAAGTTTTATAGAGACGTAGAGAGAATTTGGCCCTTTCATTTTGACGAGGTTCTCCTTGAACTGTGAAATTAGAAGGATACCGTCCTGAATACAGATACCAAACAATGCGATGAAACCGATACCTGAAGAAATACTAAAATTAGTATGGGTAACAAACAAAGCGAAGATGCCTCCGACAATTGCGAAAGGTACATTGGTGAATACTAGCAGAGCATCTTTGAAGTTGCCGAACATGCTTATCAATAAAATAAATATTAGCAACAGACTGATAGGAACAACCTGAGCCAAACGCTTTTGTGCCCTTTGTTGGTTTTCGAAGTCACCTTGGAATGCCATTGAATACCCCCTTTTTAATTGTACTTTCTTATTTACTTTTTCTATCGCCTCTGTTATTGCACTACCCATGTCCCGCCCTCTAATTGAGAATTTTAAAGCGGAGTAACGTTTATTGTCATCCCGGAATATCAAACAGGCACCTGTTTTCATGGAAATAGTTGCAATTTCTTTGATAGGCACTTGACTTCCATTCATGGTGGGTACCAATATATCGCCGATTTGTTGTGGTGTTTTTCTAAATTCTTCTGCGAGGCGTACCCTAATTTCAAAAGTTCGGATACCTTCATACAAAGTACTTGCTGGCACACCACCTGGACCTAAGCCTCCAATAGCCATACTGATTATTGCATTTGCTTGAGCGGGTTGAACACCATACAATGCCATCTTCTGTTGGTTGAGGTCAATGTCTAATTCTGGCTGACCAGTATTGTGCATTACACCCAAGTCTTCAATCCCTTTAATATCGCGAAGCACACTATAACATTTTGCCAGTTCACCTTCCATGTAATCCAAAGAGTCGCCATATATTTTTAGACAGATACTACCTTTTACACCAGATACAGCCTCCTCTACATTATCCATAATTGGCTGAGAGAAGTTAAGGTTTACCCCAGGTATAACAGACAAAGCGTTGTTCATCTCATCAATCAATGAGTCTTTAGTAATCTTAGGGTTCCAATCTTTTTCTGGGAACATAAGAATAGAAAACTCATTGTTATAATATCCAGCTACGTCAGTTCCATCGTCTGGACGACCTGTTTGTGAAACGCAATATTGAACTTGGGGGAATTTCATAACAATGTCTCGTACTTGCTTAGAAACCTCTACTGATTTGTTGAGGTCGGTACTGTAATTTGTTTGTACACGCAACCAAATGCTTCCTTCATTTAGTTCAGGCAAAAATTCGGAACCTAAAAAAGTAAATGAATATAAGCCCGCAACAACCAACACCAAAGCCACAATAAGTGTAACCTTGCTATGTCTCCAACAAAATACAAAACCCTTTATCATTCCCCCTGTTAGGTGGTGCACAAAAGGATTGTGCTTTTCGTTTACATTCTTTTTTAGTAGTAAACTTATTAAAACTGGTACTAAGGTAAGTGTCGTAATCAACGCACCCAGCAATGCAAACCCCAATGTGAAGGCAAGGGGGGAGAACATCTTTCCTTCGACCTTTTGAAATGCAAATATTGGTAGAAGCCCTGTGATGATTATCAACTTGGCAAAAAAGATAGCTTTACCCAATTGGGCACCACTCTTTTTGATGAGTCCCATTTTGGCAAGCCCATTAAACCGTTCCATTCCAACTTCGTGGGCTTTATGGTCTAGTACAACAAACATCCCTTCCACCATCACCACTGCACCATCTATTATAATTCCAAAGTCCACTGCGCCTAATGATAATAAGTTAGCAGACATCCCCATCAACCGCAAACAGATAAATGCAAACAACAATGCCAATGGAATAATTATGGAAACTATCAGCGTTGTGCGCCAATTGAACATGAACAAGGATACGAGTATTGTGACCAACAAAATACCTTCTACCAGATTATGTAATACTGTATGGGTTGCATATTCTATTAGGTTTATTCTGTCGTAATAAGGAACAATCTTTGTATCGGCAGGAAGCACGAACTCGTTTAGGTATTTAACTTTTTCCTCAACACCTTTTACTACTTCGGTTGGGTTAAGCCCTTTTCGCATTACAATGATTGCTTCCACAACATCTGGCTGATCCGTTGTTTTTATCCTATGACCTAGGGAGTCATTAAAACCGTCACTTCTTGCCACCCATCCTAAACGAGGCACATTTGAAATCTCAACTGTAGCTACATCTTTTACCAAAAGTGGCACACCATTGTTGTTTTGTATTACTATGTTTTTTATCTCTTCTACATCATTCAATAAACCGATACCCCTAACAACAAAGGCTTGGTTATTTTGGAATATCATATCCCCTCCCACATTGATATTGGTATTCTGAACAGCCGTAAATACATCCAACGCTGTAAGACCAACATTAGCAAGTTTGCGAGGGTCAACCTGTATTTCGTAAGTCTTCGTTTTGCCTCCAAAGGCATTGATGTCCCCTACGCCAGGTACGCTACGTAACTGCCTGTCAACTACCCAATCTTGAATTGTTTTAAGTTCCCTGACATCCCTGAAAGTACTAGTAATAGTGTAACGAAATATTTCCCCAGTTGGCCCTGTCGGGGGCTGTACAGCAGGCAAAGCATTTTGAGGAAGAGTTGCATTTGGAAGTAAATTCATTACCTGTTGCCTTGCTGGTGCATCCAATACGCCATCCTCGAAAATCAACTTGATGTATGACAATCCGAATATGGTTGTAGAACGCATGCTCACTTTTTGCTGAACAGGGTTCAATGCAATTTCAATGGGGATAGTAACAAATTTTTCTACTTCTTCGGCACTACGGCCAGACCATTGTGTAATGATGTCAATTTCTGTATTGGTAACATCCGGAAAAGCCTCAATGGGCATATTCATAAAGGTAATCACACCACTTATGCCAAGTATTACCGCAGCGAAAATTATGAAAAGCTTATTCTTTAGAGAGAATCCTATAATTCCCCGTAATATTTTATTCATTTAATAATATTTAAAGGTTAAAGGATTAGCTGTTTAGTGCATCATAAATGAGGATAGTTTGCGATCCAATTATTTTGTCGCCTTCCTGCACCCCAGAGGTGATGTATGTTTTGTCTCCAACTTTATTAATTACCTGCACTGGGGTAATTTCTACATCTTTAGGACTCTTTACTAGTAGTACGTAGTATTGGCTATGATCAAATATCAAAGCACTAGAAGGTATTGCAAGTACCTTTTTGTCCTCTTTGCTTGAAACTGTAATGTTTGCAAACATCTCAGGTTTCAAGGCGTAATCTGGGTTGTCTAAAACAACCCTCAAGCGCATTACTTTATTGGTGGGATCCAGTACATTGAAAACCTTATCAACTTTTCCTTTATATACTTTTCCAGGATAGGAGAGGGTGGTTACATCGACCGGGTCATTCAAATGCACATTTCCGATGTTGGATTCATACACATTTGCCAATACCCAAACATTTTTTAAATCTGATATTGTAAACAGGTTAGTGGCATTATCTACACGGATTGCGGTATTGTTGGTTACTAACTTTTGTACTATAAAACCACTTACAGGGGCTTTTATTACATAGTCACCTTCTTTATTGTCGCCATTTATCTTTAATACTCTATGAACACGGGTCAATTCGGCTTTTGCTTGTTGAACGCTTACTTCTGCACTCAAGGAATCTGTCAAAGAAGCCAATCCACTTTTGTACATGTCTTTTGTTTTGTCCAATGTTTTTTCTGCCAACCGTAGATTGGTTTCAGCATTTAATAAATCGCTACTCATTTGTGCCATTTCGGCACTTTTTATGATTGCTAATGTTTGCCCTGCCGATACATAATCGCCAAGCATAACTTTAATGTCTTGAATCACTCCGCTTACCATTGGGTAAACGTTTACAACATGATCATCATTAAAAGCAACTTTGCCTGTAAAGGTGATTGAGTTATCGTACTGGGTTTTTATCACAGTATCTATTGCCAATGTCTTGAACAAAGAATCGGGGATAACATAAGCCTGTCTTTCCGCAACTTTACTCTCCGAACTTCCACATCCCGCTAGTATTATAGTACTTGTTATCAGTAAAGCGAACGTGAGAAAGTGCCTAATTTTTGAAATATTTTTCATGTTTGTTTCCTTTTGTTGATTAGTTAAAAAAGTTTGTTCCAGTAAAAAAATTAAGGTCTTCGTATGTCTGTACCCTATTATATTTTATATTGTTTATCTGCACCGCATTTTGCTTGTAAGCATCGTAGAAATCGAGGAAATCCAATATGCTGATGTTACGCTTTTGATAATTCTTAGTCACTTCATTGGTCAGTCTGTCAAAATCCTTTTCAAACGTAGGGTCTATCTGGTTCACTAGTTTCTCTGCATCAAAAGCCTTTTGCAATCCCCTTACTATTTGTTCTTCCACTGTCAATGCAGTGCTTTGTTGGGTTGCTTCATATAATCCTACCGTCGCTTTTGCCGATTTGATGTTCCCTTGGTTTCTATTAAAGAAAGGCAAATCCATGGATGCACCTATTGCCTGAAATTGTTGCACATAGCTACCTTGTTTATCATAAGAAACACTAAGGGTCAAATCTGGCACTGCCAATGCTTTTTGTAAATTATAATTCAATCTACTAATTTCTGTATTGGTTTTTGCAATCAATAAATCTGTTCGGGACGAGTTGGCAGAATCTACCAATGTAGCCAACGGATACTTGGAAGGGCTCAATGCACTTACAGTTGCAGTATCTACTTGAGGATCCACAAAAGCATATTTTACTTGCAACACCTGCCTCAATTCGCTTTCGGTATCATTTATTTGATTGATTAAATCGTTGTATTCACTTTGAAAAGCGTACAACTGCGCCTTTATCCTAACAACTTCCGATTGGGCTATATAACCCTTGCCTTGTTGTTGGTTAAAGGCATCCACTATTTGTTGCAATGCTTTTATTTCCCTGTCATAAACGGATGCCGACTTTCGTAAGTAATAAATATTAAAAAAGTCTGACCTTAGTGTGTATTTCAGTGTACGTATCAAATCGTAAAACTGATACTTGGCAAGCGTTACGTTTGCTTCTGCCAACTTGATGTTTTTGTTGCGCTTGCCAGCCAATACTATCAATTGCGAAATCTGGATCTGGTTTTCAGCATTGTTGAAAAAGTTAGAAGTAGGGTTATTTAATGGAACCACTGGGCCGCGTGCAACTGACAAGTTGGGATTGGGAAACAACTTTGCTTGCAATACAAGTGCATCCGTTGCATCTATATTGTACTTCTGTGCAAGCAACATCATGTTTTGCTTTATAAACAAGTGTTCTGCACTGTCCAGTTTCAACCGCATTGTATCCAACTGAAACTTTGGTGTTTGGGCATTTGCAATGCTTCCCCCAAATAGACAACCTATTACCAAAGCATAATGCCATTTATGTAGTAGGTGCATAAAATTTTTCAATTTCATATATGAAACTTTAATTAAATAAACGATGAATGTTGAGAGTAATGATTGTAATTTCCGGTTCTATTTTGTTTTAAATACTAATTTCTACAACAAATTCAAGACATAAATAAATAGTCTTAAACAAGTTATTGATAAAAAAGAAAAACAAAAAGGAGGAAATAAAATATTAAGCGTTTGGCGGCTGCTTAATTTCTTTGTAGAAAAGAAAAGTGTAGTTTTCTGTATGGTTTAATCCAAAAGTAGGTTCTACGGAAAAGTAGGTTGGGACGTATAAGATAGAATATACACTAAAAGTCTTCATGCTTATACTCTTAAAACACGAACCTTGTTTATGCTTCCCTTCCTTTTGAAACTCAGGGAAAACATCTTTGTGCCCCAATATTATTTCCGATATGTATTCAACGGCCGAATTTAGGTCGTTGAAGTTGCCAATATCATTATTGGCAAATATTGGAGTAAAATTGATTTCATCTATCCCCTGATTTAATATTAATGCAGACATCAATATCAAAAAAAGGTTGGCGAATGCCCCTCTTTTCATGTAATTTATTTTAAGCCAATGCAATTTTACATGAAAATATCTGAATAGTTGAAGCTTTTATCGTTTTTTAAAGATGTTTAACTATAATTGGGAATTGAGGAGTGTAAATCGCTATGGAGTTTGATGAAAAAAACTAATTGTATAGCGTTGTATTATCTGGATGCACCAATGGAGAACTATCAGGCCAACAATTAAGTGTGTTCAATCAGCAATTGATCTGCTGGCATTGATTAATCATTTGCGTGTGTCCAACAATTCATAGGTTCCCCCACGGTTAAAAACCCTCTTGCGACGATTCACAAAGCCAAGTCTTGCTTAGAGTTGGTTATCCGCTTACTTACCTTCTTGACATTTCTCCGTAAGTTATTGGTTGGCTACTATAACTTACTTATAGCCCGCTATAACTTACTTATAGCCCGCTATAACTTACTTATAGCCCGCTATAACTTATTTATAGCCCGCTATAACTTATTTATAGCCCGCTATAATTTACTTATAGCCCGCTATAATTTACTTATAGCCCGCTATAATTTACTTATAGCCCGCTATAATTTACTTATAGCCCGCTATAATTTACTTATAGCCCACTATAATTTACTTGTAGCCCGCTATAATTTACTTATAGCCTACTATAAATTACTTATAACCTACTATAACCTTGTTATAACCTTAGGTAATTTATTTGTTGTTATCATTTAGGTCAACACAACAAAAAAATAACTTTGTGGTTACAAGCTGTTCTTATACAGCACGATAAACTTCGAAGAATTGGTTGAAGTTTGATTAATTACGCAGGGTATTGATGTACGAGTACGCTAACAGATATGAATGGAGAATGTAGATAAATTATTTAATTGATAGTATGAACCTGATTTTAACTAAATCCCCATCCCTCAACCTATTGCCTTTTGATGGGGAAGCATATTTATACGAAGACTTGCTGGCTGAAACGGACTACTTATACTATTTCAAACAGCTAGAATCTGAAATAATCTGGAAGCAAGAAGGGATGAAGATGTATGGAAAGCACATTAACTTTCCAAGGCTAACGGCTTGGTACGGCGAAGAAGGGAAGGTCTATAAATACTCAGGGCTTGTCAATATACCCATGCCATTTACAAGTTTATTGATGAAGATAAAAGGTGCTGTAGAAAGTAAAACGGGTGAGAGGTTCAACTCGGCATTATTAAATTTATATCGCAGTGAGAGAGATAGCATGGGTTGGCACAGCGATGATGAACTGGAATTGGGTACTAATGCAACGATTGCTTCCGTTTCCTTTGGTGAAACCAGATTGTTTCAGCTAAAGCATAAAAGATTAAAGAATACAACACACAATTTCCTATTGCCCAATAATAGTTTGTTATTAATGAAAGGCGCCACGCAGCACAACTGGCTACATCAAATACCTAAGGGCGCCAAACCCTGCAAGCCAAGGATAAACATTACTTTCAGAAAAATAGGAAAGGGGGGCTGAGTTACAAGATGTATTAAGTTCAGCTATTTTAAGAGATTACAAATTCTTACGCAAGCCACAAGTAATAACCTACCATGTAAAACCGATGTCTTGTTAGTTACAAAATAGGCTCCCTTCAAAACAAAAAAGCTTCTTTTTTCGCCATAAGCAATAACCCTTCATCTACATCGAATAGTATTATAATCAGGAAACCTGTATTGAAAAAAAAGATAACCGATTGGCAATTCTTGTCTCCATTACTAACATCAATTTGCTTGATTTTCTTTAAACCAATAAAATAATAATATGTCTAAAAACAAAGGAATTGACATGTAACAAATGTTGTCATTGGAAATTATTCAATATTTTGCGATTATTTAGGCTTTTTTTATTCACATTTGGATGATTTTTTAAAAAAAATATTGAGCTTGTTGATTTTTTTTTATGTTTGCTCGCCTAAAAGTGAAAGACACTCTTTAGACGAACTATAGGTTGCCTTATTTAATTACCTTGAAAAAAGAATTATGAAAAAAATTGAAGCAATTGTCCGGACATCAAAATTTGAAGATGTCAAGACTGCGTTAAAAGAGAGCGGAATTGATTTCTTCTCTTATTGGGAAGCATCTGGAATTGGGAACGAGCATCTAAAAAATCATCACAATTATCGTGGTACAGTTTACGATACCCAATACGTGCCGAGGGTATTTATTTCAATTGTTTTGAAAGATTTAAATGTCGAAAAAACAATTGCCTGCATCGAAAAAGCTGCTTTCACTGGTGAAGTCGGTGATGGAATGATTTTCATGTACAATATAGAAGAATCTGTTCGAATCAGAACTGGTGCAAGGGGAGAAGCTTCTACTGCAGGCCCAAGCGAAGAGATTGTTAACTCATAATTATTAATAGATAAAGTTTAATCATGAAATATAAAATTAAAATATTTTTACTAGGCGCCTTACTTTCAATTGCAGTATTCAACACTTATGCCCAATCAACTACAAGAATCCCAGATCCTAACGGTGGTGCTACTGGTAACTTTACCGATATAGACACTACTACTACAAAAGTGGTCGATTCTTTAACCAAATCTAAGGACACAAGCCTTGCTGCCCTTAACAATTCGGTTAATAAATTAGCAACCGCTGTCAATACAGTCGGTAATGCTGATGGTCACAATAAAGTGTCTATCAACTTAACGTGGTTGTTGATCACTGGTTTCCTTGTGTTTTTTATGCAAGCAGGCTTTGCATTGGTAGAAACAGGGTTAACAAGAGCAAAGAACGTTGCGCACACTATGGCTATGAATTTGTTTGTGTACCCAGCCGGTGCAATTGGCTTCTTTATTTGTGGCTTTGCAATAATGTTTGGTGGTGTTGGTGCTTTGGGAACCCTTGGTGGTTTTGATGGTCTTAATCAAGAAGTTTCTATAACAGTTTTAGGCCACACATTTGGGTTATTTGGCACAAAAGGCTTCTGCATGAACGGCATTTACGATGTTAGTGTACTCGGTTTCTTTGTGTTCCAAATGGTATTTATGGATGCCGCTGCCACTATTCCTACAGGTGCAATGGCCGAAAGATGGAAGTTTGTTTCATTTGCACTTTCTGGTGTTATAATCGGTGGTATCATTTATCCCCTCTATGGAAACTGGGTATGGGGCGGTGGTTGGCTTGCCCAATTGGGTAGTAACTTCGGACTAGGTCATGGGCACCTTGATTTTGCGGGTTCTTCTGTTGTGCATTTAACTGGTGGTGTTTTAGCTTTTGTTGGAGCAAAAATGATTGGTCCAAGATTAGGTAAATATAATAAGGACGGTTCTGTCAATGCAATTCCAGGTCACAATATTCCAATGGCAGTATTGGGCACGTTGATACTTGCTTTTGGATGGTTCGGCTTCAATTCAGGTTCTACTTTCGCAGGTTCAGACTTACGCTTCGCTGTCGTTGCTTTCAATACTCTTTTAGCCTCTTGCGGTGGTGCATTTGCTTCTACATTATGGATTTGGACAGTAAGAGGTTCAAAACCCGATGTAAGTATGATGTGTAATGGTTTGTTGGCTGGTCTTGTCGCAATTACTGCACCTTGTGCTTTCGTTACACCATTTGGTGGACTTATTATTGGATTGATTTCTGGTGTAATAGTAGTAGAAGTTTCTTTATTTGTAGAAAGGAAACTAAAAATAGACGACCCCGTTGGCGCGATTGCCGTGCATGGTGCAAATGGAATTTGGGGTGTATTAGCCTTAGGATTATTTGCTGATGGCACTTACGGAGATGGACTTAATGGTGTAAAAGGAAATGTAAAAGGATTGTTTTATGGTGATACTGGGCAATTTGTAGCCGAAGCAATAGGTGCATTAACCAATGTAGTGTTCATAGGACTTTGTGGTTGGTTGTTGTTTGCATTCTTAGGTAAAATATTTGGAGGGAACAGGGTTGCAACAGATGTTGAACTTATCGGATTGGATCTTCCAGAAATGGGAATGGATGGTTATTCGGGAATTAAGATGGACAAAAACTCCGAAACTCCTTTGTCGAGGTAATCTTAAGTTTCTAATACCTTAGATAAAAAAATGGCTGCTTCATAGTTGAGGCAGCCATTTTTATTTGTGTTATTACTTAGCTTCTTTTATGTAGAATGTTTGTTTTACAATCTCGGCCATCTTAATTTTAGGTTCTGTATTCCTTCCCCACTGCCAAGCTGCAACTGTTACACTGATTGGATATTTACTTTTAGGAGGTATTTTCGTAAAGACAACTTTACCATTCTCTATGATTGCAGGTCCAGCAACTACATAAAAATCTACTGGTAAATCTTTATCTGAGGTTGCAAAGAGTTGTATTGACTTTGTTCCTGCAACAACATCAGGTATTTTATTAAAAGAGATTTTCTGTGTTGCACCAGTTGTATTTTTAGGAAGTGTAAGCCCACACGGTTGAAATATTGCCCTGATGGTGTCATTGCCCTTTTGCCTTACGCCGATATAGTTTGCCGTGTTTGGCCAAGACCTATCCAATGCAATCCTAAACTTGCTATTTCCCAATGGTTTGAATTGACCACTAACCCATTCTATAGTTGGTTGCCACGGTGCTTTTGGCAATTGTTCTCCTGCACCTACAAAGTTGTCGGGTATTTTATCCAACATAATCCCTTTCACAGTAAAAGTTAATCCATCATCCCCCAATTCAGATGGAGTCAGTTTAGATATTCCACCGAAAATAAACGGTGCAATCTTACCACTATCAGTTAAGAAGCCTGGTAATTGTGTAGCCGCTTTCCAATTGATGTTTGCAATGGATTGAGCTTCTTCGGCAGAAGCTTTATCAAAGTACCAAGGTGCAGGAATATAACTTGTATCGTTAGCTGAATAAAGCTTTATTGGTTTGTGCTCATAACCAGGCACTGGAAGGTCTGCTGAGAAACCTTTATCCAGTTGTACGGTCTTTAATGTTGCACTGCCATCATCCGAAAGCCGCGCCCTTGATACCGCATCTATATAATGGGCAAAGTATTTCACCAACCTTTCCGAGCAATCAAAATGTCCGCTTGTTCCATCAATCACATAACTAAAAGGCCAGTTGGGGTTCAATCTTCGTTGATTCCGGACGCTTTCATAAGCCCCAACAACATTATTCCATCTGCTTCTGATGTCCTCTTTGTCCTGACTCCATTCTTGTGCAGAACCATAGGCGGTAAGCGTAGGCACTTGCCTGTTGTTTGGCGGAAGGTGGTTGTTCTTTATAAAAATCCCTGCTATACATCTTTCGGGACTATTCTCCATCAAGGCATCCACCATCAATAAATGCCCAGATTCACCCATCGGCAACCAAGGAACAGTGGCCACTTCGGCATAACCGGTAGTTTCTGCCAAGCCATTCAACATTTGTTGCAGGAAGGCAACGTTCGTCTTTCTGTCTTGTGCCATATTCAGTTGCTTATTTTCCTTGGAAGTACTCTTTCTAAAGTTCATGAAAGAAGGTGTGCTGAAAATAATCCCCAAGTCATTGTTTGCACAGGCTTTGCGTATTGCGGGATGCCCTACCAGCATGTGTTCGGGTACATTGGTACCCATTATCACCAATCCACGCAATTTTTTACAGTTTTCCGGCACCCATAAGTATAGGGTTGCATTGGTTTTATTGCTATCAGCCCAAGCAGTACAGGTGCCGCTTTGCATAAACTGGAATACTTCGTTCTCTTGCGAGCGCATCTCTTCAGGGGATGTATTTTGGTTATTTTTCAAATTGTTTTGGGCATCTATCTTTCCCAATAAAAAAAACGCCATCAGGGCAATCAGCAATCTATTCATTTTTAATTATTTTAAAATCATGTAAAATTATCTTTTAAAATCACCCACTCGTTAGCCCATTGTGCAAAATACTATACCGCTTGGGGCAAATAGTGTGGAGGTGGATGATTCTTTAGCCATTATTATTATATGATGGTAAACTTTGTTAGCTGATTTACAATAGATTTGTGCCTTATTAGTAACCATTCATAATTATTTTAAAATAAAACATTGTTGTTATGTCATTGATTAAACACATTCTTACCGCCGTAGATTATTCTGAAACCTCATCCTACGCTTTTGATTACGCTTACGACACCGCTATTGTAAGAAACGCTTCTTTAACCGTTGTCCATGTAGTTAGTGCGCAAGAAGAAATGGCGTCTATTTCATTTAAACAGTTGGAGGACGAATTGGCTGCGTGGGTGGCAGAAAGAAACCCTAATAAAATTGAAATTAAGCAAGACATTCTTTTTGGGATTCCTTATGTTGAGATATTGCAAGCTGTTGCCGACCTAAAACCCGACCTTGTGGTATTGGGCAACAAAGGACACAATATTCATGAACACTTTTTTATAGGACACGTTGCAGAAAAGGTATTAAACAATACCGAACTTCCTGTTTTATTAATTAAAGCACCAGCAGAAAAGAAATAGTAAGTGCACTTAAAGATTTCATAAGTGCACTTAAGGATTTCATAAGTACACTTAAAGATTTCATAAGTACACTTAAAGATTTCATAAGTGCACTTGAGGGTTTCATAAGTGCACTTAAGGATTTCATAAGTGCACTTAAGGATTTCATAAGTGCACTTAAGGGTTTCATAAGTATACTTAAGGATTTCATAAGTGCACTTAAGGATTTCATAAGTGCACTTAAGGATTTCATAAGTGCACTTAAGGATTTCATATTGTATTTTAGCAGTCTCATTATAAAATAAAAAGTATGCGTATAATTTCCTACAATGTAAACGGCATAAGGGCAGCAATTAAAAAGGGTTTTATCGATTGGTTGCAAACTGACCCAGCCGATGTAATCTGTCTGCAAGAAACTAAAGCGACAAAAGACGATGCTGATTATAGATCGATAGAATCTTTGGGTTATGAAACCTATTGGTTTTCGGCACAAAAGAAAGGGTACAGTGGCGTTGCTGTGTTTACTAAAATAAAACCAACAGCGGTATTTTATGGTAACGGAATAGATCACAGTGATTTTGAAGGAAGGGTAATAAGGGTTGATTTTGGCGATGTTACCTTAATAAACGCCTACTACCCAAGCGGAACAAGTGGCGATGAAAGGCAAACATATAAATACAAATGGCTCGATGAGTTTAATGAATACTTACAAACATTGCGTTCTACCCGACCAAATATCATAGTTTTAGGCGATTATAATATTGCCAATCATCCAATAGACATCCACGATCCGAAGGGAAATAAAAATTCATCTGGATTCCTGCCACAAGAAAGGGAATGGCTCGATAAATTTTATTCAAATGGCTGGATAGATACTTTCAGGTATTTAAATCCAGATAAAAAAGACTGTTATACTTGGTGGAGCCAACGATTTCCAACAGTACGCTTGCAAAACAAAGGCTGGCGGATAGATTATATCAGCGTTACGGAATCGTTGAAAGATAAAATAAAAGATGCGGCAATCTATCCAGATGTTAAGCACAGCGATCATTGCCCTATCTATTTGGAGTTGAAAGATTAATTTAAAATTGCTACAATGATTATTTATAATGTCACTACACATGTTACCCATTCCATAAGTGATGTTTGGGTAGAATGGATGAAGCATAAGCACATTCCGGAAATAATGAAAACTGGCAGTTTTATAAAATCCCAGTTTGTAAGATTATTGGATACAGACGAGACAGAAGGTGTTACTTATGCGGTTCAATTTTTTGCAGAAAACAAAAAGTCGTACGATAAATACATAGAATTATTCGCACCAAAAATGCGAGAAGACGCATTTAAAAGTTGGGGTAATAACACAATAGCCTTTAGAAGTTTGATGGAGGTGATAGAATAAATGATTGCTTATTCTTAGGAATTGTGTCTTATTTTACCCTCAATTGGACTTTTTTTAACTAAAATCGGAATTATTGAAATAAAATTCTTCTTTTAATGACAAAACCCAATAAATTTGTCTCATTGCATAAACACTTAAATAATATTTCATGAACAAAGCTGACTTGATTGCACAAATTGCCGAAGATGCAGGCATAACAAAAACAGAGGCAAACGCTGCTATAGATTCGTTTACTTCTGCAGTAACTAAAGCCTTAAAAGCTGGGGATAAGGTAACATTAGTAGATTTTGGAACATTCTCGGTATCCTCTCGTGCTGCACGGGCAGGTCGTAATCCACAAACAGGGGCAGCCATTAAGATAAAGGCAAAAAAAGTAGCTAAATTCAAAGCTGGGAAAGAGCTTAGTGCTAGCATTTAATATGTTAGAATAGTTCAGTTGCTTTCTGGGGCAAATATTTTTACTTTCGTATTTCAACAATAAAAAAACAAATATTAATTATGGGTAGAGGCGACAAAAAAACAGCAAAGGGCAAACGTTTTAAGGGATCATTCGGCAAAAGCCGTCCTGCAAATAGCAAAAAAACAACCGCTCCTAAAGTGGAAACAGAAGTAAAGGCATCTTAATTATAATTTAAAGACGCTCGTTTTATAAAAAGCCTGCTAGTGAATCCACTAGCAGGCTTTTTGTTGTTAAATACTTGACTAAGTTCAGTAAATATATTGGCCAAATTGATGTTACTTTGCCTCTTCGCAAACGATGTAGGTAACCAATAAGAGAAAATATGAGAGTAGCACTTTTTATCCCCTGTTATGTAGACCAGTTTTATCCTAATGTTGCCATTGCTACTTTGGAGTTATTAGAGAAACACGGCTGTACCGTTACCTACCCCCTAAAACAAACTTGTTGTGGGCAGCCAATGGCTAACAGTGGCTATGAACATGAAGCCGAATCTTGTAGTCGATTGTTCGCTGAAAACTTTGCAGGGTATGATTATATAGTTTGTCCATCTGGTAGCTGCACGCTTCACATCAAACATCATCTTCATACCGAGAAGAATGCACCAGAAGAAGCTCATATAAGAAAGACCGTTTATGAATTATGTGAGTTTTTGGTAGATGTATTGAATGTAAAAGACATCAAAGCGAAGTTTCCACACAAAGTAGGGATGCACCAAAGCTGTCACGGACAGAGAGGGTTGCATTTGAGTCAAATGTCGGAGCTGAATGCAGAACCTTTTTCTAAACCTGGTAGTTTATTATCAATGGTAGAAGGGGTTGAACTAATAAAGTTGGACAGGATAGATGAATGCTGCGGATTTGGCGGAACGTTCTGCGTGGCAGAAGAAGCAGTGAGCGGAAAGATGGGGAAAGACAGGGTTGCTGACCATGTAAGGCACGAAGCAGAGTACATAACCGGTGCAGATATGAGCTGCCTGATGCACATGGAAGGCATACTGAAAAGACAGAATAGCAAAACAAAAGTGATTCATATTGCGGAAATACTAAATAGTTAGGAGTTATGAGTTATGAATTATGAGTGATTTCACATAGTTCATAACTCATAACTTATAATTCATAACTCATAACTAAAAAACATGCACAGTACAATTACAAATCATGCGGATGCGGCGGTAGATTTCAATGAGGATGAAGCGCGAGTGAATTGGCACGATGAAACCCTTTGGTTCATCAGAGAGAAGAGGGATTTGGCTAGCCATAACATACCAGAATGGGAGCAACTAAGGGAATATGCTTCTCAAATCAAAAATAATGTATTAAGCAATTTGAGTCAATACCTGCAAGAGTTTGAAGCAAAGGCAAAAGCAAATGGAGTAATTGTACATTGGGCGGCAGATGCGGCAGAACATAATAGAATTGTGCATAGTATACTTCAAAAGCACGGTATAGACAGGATGGTGAAGAGCAAAAGCATGCTAACCGAAGAGTGTGGATTGAATGAATACCTTGAAGAAAACGGAGTAGAAGTAATAGATACCGACCTTGGAGAACGCATTGTTCAATTGGCCAAAGAACCACCAAGTCATATTGTATTGCCTTGTATACACATAAAAAAAGAAGAGGTAGGCGAGATATTCCATAAATATTTAGGTACAGAAAAGGGCGCTTCTGATCCTAAATACCTTGCCTCAGTTGCACGGGAACACCTTCGGGAAACTTTCCTTACAAGAAAAGCAGCTTTGACGGGCGTAAACTTTGCCATTGCCGAAACAGGAGAATTTGTAGTAAGTACCAATGAAGGAAATGCAGACATGGGGGCACATTTAGCGGATGTACATATTGCTTGTATGGGTATTGAAAAGGTGTTGCCAAAGCAACATCATCTTGGTGTTTTTCTTCGTTTATTGGCTAGGAGTGCCACTGGGCAACCAATCACTACTTATTCAAGCCATTTCAAAAAGCCTCAACCACATCAAGAAATGCACATAGTATTTGTGGATAATGGCAGGAGCGTTCATTTGGGTAAAGAAGATTTCAGGAACTCATTGAAGTGTATTAGATGTGCTGCCTGTATGAATACTTGCCCTGTTTACAGAAGAAGTGGGGGGCATAGTTACCACAATGCAGTGGCCGGGCCAATAGGCAGTATCCTTACGCCTAACTTTGATATGAAAAAGAATAAAGACCTTCCTTTTGCTTCAACTCTTTGCGGTAGTTGCAGCAATGTTTGTCCTGTGAAGATTGACATTCACGATCAGCTTTATAAATGGAGGCAAGTATTGATGAAGGAAGGTCTCGGCCCCACTGCAAAGAATGCAAGTATGAAGATGATGGGATGGGTTTTGTCTAAACCTGCTATCTATGATATTTCTGGTAAAGCCGCTAGAATTGTATTGAAATACACCCCTTTTGTGGTTAGCAATAAATTGAATCCTTGGTACAAACAAAGGGAGATGCCTGCACCACCTAAGGAATCATTTAAAGAGTGGTATAAGAAGAACAGAGGATAGTTGTGAGTTATGAATTATGAGTGATAAGTAAAAGAAAAGATTATGAGTAGGGAAAGTATATTGAGAGAAGTAGCAAAGAATCAACCGGGTGACAGGGCGTTGCCTGTAATAGATATTAAGGTAACGACCACTCATCAAGAATGGATTGAACTATTGAAGAAACGGTTGGAAATACTGCACACCACTGTTTATGAAGTAGCGGATTATACAGCTATCAAAACAATATTAAAGCAGACTGCCGTTCCTCAAGAAAGGACAGTAACTACCATTGCCGATTTGAGTGAAGTGGCAAACTATATAGACTCAATAAAGGAGGACGCACATAGTTTGGAAGATGTTGATTGGGCAATTATCCCCGCACATTTTGGAGTTGCCGAGAATGGTGCCATGTGGATTACGGATAGCTTGATTCAATACAGGGTACTGCCTTTTATCACGCAACAATTAGCTGTTGTAGTAAGCAAAGCAACTATTGTTTACAATATGCACCAAGCTTATGATAAGATTGCAGGTACTGATTATGAATTCGGAGTCTTTATTGCTGGTCCATCAAAGACTGCCGATATTGAGCAATCTTTGGTGCTGGGTGCACATGGTCCAAAGGCAATGACAGTATTTATATTGGATTAGACCTCATCCCAACCCTTCTCCAAAAGCGAAGGGCAAGCAAAAGCATTAGTCAGCTACTAGTTTACTTGTACTCCTATACACATAAGTATTACAGATATGCCTTCTTGCATATCTAGTAACAGATGGTGCATTACAAAGATTCTTGTAAGCCGATTTAGGTACACCATAGTACTCGTAATTGTTTCCATCAGAAAACTCAATTGTCAATAGCTCAATCTTATCCTTATAATGGAAATCCAAGATGCCAGCTTCATTGATTGTTACACCGTATTGGTTCAAGTTGGCTTCCCTTGTTTCTGGTGCTATACTCACTAAAAAGTGATAGGCCTCTATTATCTTCTTACTTTTTTCTTCTGCAGCTACTTTTCCATCATGGTCATCATTGAATTTATCAGGATGAAAGTCTTTCATCAAATTCCTGTATGCAGATTTCAATTCTTTCAAATCCGCACTTTCAGTAACGCCCAACATTTTTCTATTTCTTTCTATTTTACTCATAAGGGCGGCGAAGATAGGGGAATAATTAATGTTTAGTGATTAATGGTTAAGGGCTAATGATCAGCGGTTCGTTGTTAGAAAATATTTTCAAACAACGAACCGCATCTTATTTCAATTATCAATTGTAAATTATCAATTGGTTTCCACTTACCTTACCATCCGTTGTTTGAATACGAAGAAGAACCTCTGCTATTAAAAACAAAAAGTGCAGCCACTACCCGCAGGTAGTAACTACACTTATGGTTGATTGTAATGTTGATTATTGCTTTATAAAAATCTGTCTTTCTCTGTAATTCTTTGTTGATTTTATTTCCAATATGTAAGTGCCAGTATTTAGCCCATCTACACTGATGTTACTTTGTGTGGCTCCCCCAGCAGTGGCAGTTCTCTTCAAAGTCCCTTTGCTGTCATACAAATTTATTTGATTGATTAAAAGGCTATCTGTAGGCATTGATACGCCACTTACCACGCATGGCGAAGGTGATATATTAACAGATAGCCTGTGTGGTGTGGGGTTGGGTGACAATAGATATTGATTGCACACCCCGCCTCCGCTACAAGTACTTGCTTGCCATTGGAACTGATTGGTTGTAGTGCCGCAACTATTTTTAGCATCCAGTTTAAATACTGCACTTTGCCCATTGCCAAATAAAATAAAATTCAAGTCAGTACCCGGTTGTGTGTATTCCATTACGCCAGAAGATAAGCTTACCCTGCTCCATTTAACATCGTTTGTATTGGCACCTATTATATTCATTTCTGCAAGATTGTAATAACCCGCACATACAGGATTAGTTATGCCGGGAAAGATTCCAAGGTCATAGGTCTTGCCATCATAGCTATTTTTATAATCTCCAGCGATAATGGGCAACCCTACGGTTATAGTTTTATCTATAATAACAGGACTATTACAAATAGCATTACCAGAAATAGTAGCATTTAGCAAAACAGTACCATCGATTATTTTTGTTATAACTCCAGAGGGATTAACAGTAGCTACATTAGATGTAGGAATCGACCAAGTTACCGATGCACCTGCTGGCAAATTAGTAATTATATAGGGGGATGATGTGCTGCATACTGTGCCATCTCCCTCTATTGATAATGAAGTTGGGCAAACCTGACTACAAGTATAGGTAGGAGCTTGTTCTGCCAATACCCAGTTACTATTATCGTTTGTGTAGCTGATGTGTCTTTGATTAACTGGTGGTGCATAGTAATCTGATACTTGACTTGGCAACAAACAAGTTATATTATTACAAAAGGAAGCGGTAAGGTTTTGAACAGGGTTACTTAAAGCTAGTGAGCTTACGGTAGGTACAAATGTAAATTTAGGTTGTGATATTTTGGCGTTTACCCATCCATAACCATTTGCACTCAAGCGTTGGTTGATGACATTTTCACTTACACTAAAAGTAGATATATCCTCTTGCCCTCCAGGTGCATTATCCAAAGGCAGCATACTTTTATCGCTATTTATGTGGCATTTTAGTATATAAGTATTGGTACTGACTAACCCCCATAAATATTCCCTGTGCGTATAAACATCCCCTTTAAACAATAATGAACTACTACCAACAGGCGGTACAGACCATACGCCAAAATCAAATACAAAATGAGACTTTGTAGAAAAAAGAGATAAAGGGAATTGAAAGGCTAGACTTAGGTCGTTGGTTGGTACTGAGCCACCAGTTGGTATCGAGGTCGCTGCGAACGACATCTCTAACGAACGCCAAAGCCCCCCAAAATAGGTCCAGCTTTGTGTGCCAGTGAGGCTTGCCATTTCTGTATTATCGACAAAAGGTTTAGTGCCATCACATGCCCCATTGCTCAATAGTACATTACGGCATTTTGTTGGCCATCCCATAGTGTTTAAAGTTGCCATAAAATTTGTGTGTGTAGAATTGTCGCTAGACAATGAATAAGAATTGCTGGATGAATGCAGGTTGTAACGTTGTATCAACATTTCTTTGGCTGCCGGACTGTTAAATATACTAAGCGCATCAATTGCTTCCGGGAACATATCCTTGTATTGAATTGCTTGCCAGTTTGCATTCAAAACTTTCCACGGGGCAATATATTGCACCATGGCTTGGTAGCCTACTGGTACATTGGCTCCCCAATGTGGGGCATCGTGACTAATAAAAAGCCTAGTTTGGTAATCATAAGTTGGCTCATTCATTTCTAAGTCCCTAAGCGCATATCTAACTACAAGCCCTCCCATACTTTCGCCCACCAGTACATTCTTTTCTGTTGTGGTTTTATTAGTGTTTACTAATTTTATCAGTTTCTCTAATAAATAAGCATTCCGTTCTATATAGTCTGTCCCATTGTGCCAATGTAAATAAACAATGTCGTAACTATATATGTCATCTAATCCTTTTCCATCAGTTGTACCAAAACTTGGATTAAAATATGCCCCGTTAAGTAGTATAGGCGGCGCACCATTAGGAGAATTATCTTGATTTATATCAAAACCAATGTAGTGTGTGTAACCATTATCAATACTAGTGGAGTTATTGTTTGGTAAAAAAGTCAACCCATGGTAAGCATCTACTGCATCAGGATCAAAACCATCCACAACTATATATGGTTTCTTGAGGGTGTTTGAAGTATTGTTTTTCGATAAACAAACCGTATAGTCGCCTTCGGCTTTTACACCCATAAAAGCTTTGTCTGCTGTAAAAGTTACTGGGGGTTGAGGAATACTTGAATACCCCCAAATAGGTGGTAGCGACCATTTCTTTACACTACAAAGCGAACCGCTATTTTTAATATTTGTTTTTTTATAGTTCATAGCATTAGAAGTATTAGACGTGTAAGCAGCAATCTTGGTATGGCTATAATTTATTGTGCCGTCCGTGTAAGTAACTTTTATTACAATAGGGTAAATCCCTGCAGTACTATAATTTACACTAAAGGGAACATTAAAAGCACAAGTTCGATAAGTGCCAGTACCAAAAGGGTCTATTTGTATGGTACTTATTGTTTTTCCACTATTACTGTAAAAAAGTTCCCGCCTAAAAATAAATTCTGCTGTACCTGGTACAATGCTCTGTACGGTGGGGGCAATGGCAAAAACGCTACTTTGCAGGTAAGGGCTACGGCTTCTACCAACTACGTCATATACTTGTCCATTACTAACAGTAAATAAATGATTGTAAAGTGCATTGCTATCCAACAAGTTGTAATTGTAATACAAACAAGCAAAGGTGATTGGTTGAGTAGAAGACGAATAGCTGCTTATATTTTTGTTGATGGTACTAAGATTGTGCAAAGCGGTGGTACTGGTAATTTGTTGGCTATAGATGCTTTCATACAATACCCTGAAATCTGTTAGCGTAACCCAGTTGCTATCGTGCAGCGTTTTACCCGTAAAATTTTCAATTGTCGCAAAGTCAATCCCATAATCTTGCAATAATCCTGTTGGTATGGCAGACTTATTTATGTGTTGAAATATATAATTCACCTTGCCATAATAATTTGTGGTGTCATTAGTCTGTGCCTTGGTTTGAAGGATAAAGCCAATTGTAGCAACGATTAATAATATTGTTTTTTTCATCATTTTTAATTAAAAAAGTCATTTAATATTGTGAATAGTTTATATCAAACCTTCCGTCTGTGACCCTTAGTGTGTCGCAGTGTGGAAAGGCAACTATAAAATTGAATGTCCCTGCTATTATTGCATTTGCATCGTAATTGCCTTGGTCACAGCAACTGGGTATTGAATAGGTACCACTATACCTTGTAATAGTGACATATCCATCATACGCAAAAAATCCCGCACCACCTCCGTACCCCCCCCCCGCACCACATGGAAATGATACATAGGATAGGTATGCAGAAGCCTTTGCTGTATTATTTAGCCTGTATGTATTCCCTGCCACAACTTGTGTATCAATTTGAATCCAAATTTCATCAATTGGCGCATTTGATTTATCCGTAAACACACCAGATGCACCGATGCCAAGAGTATCACGCGTCTTACTAGTTAGATATGAAGTTCCTAGATTAATGCCGTCAGGGTCTGGTACTATGTAGTTATTCCCATTTATTCTACAGGCAAAAATGTTGGCACCGGTTTGGGTGGCTTCGGGCAATCCATAAGGGTTGTCTGGCGGCGCCGAATAATTGTTTTTTTGACAACTAGTGCAACTTATGATAATAACCAATAAAAGCAATAATAACTTGTACATAATTTTATAATTTATAATTCGAAAGCAAGCTGTAAAATTATAACAGGTGGACTCTTTTCATGCAAATCATTGCCTTTTTTTAGATTCATTTTTATTGTTATTGATATTAAGCAAAAATATAAGCCTTTTCCCCAAATAAAAGCCCGTATATATACGGGTAAAGCCTATTTAATGCCACTAAAAACCCCGTATTTCTACGGGGTTTTTGTAAAAAGTCAACTTTTTAGCAGGAAAGTTTATATTTGGTTTTCATAAAAGATGAACTAAAAGAGTCAATAATTTAAATTACCTGTTCTCCGATACAATTAGAAACCGTATGACAAACATTATTCTTTGTGATGCCTCGCTCGATGGCATACAATATACCAAGGAACTGTTGCGAAGATGCCCTTCTGTACACATTGCTGCAACTTCCCACAGTGGTACCCATTTGCTGCAACTGTTGGATAAAAAGATAGATGCAACATTGATAGTTTTGGACATCAACCTACCTTTTACAAATAGCCTAACGCTTATCAAGCACATAAAGCAACATCATCCTGCCTACAAGATATTACTGTTTACATTGGAGGATGATTTAGATACAATAAAACTAGCTATCACTTTTGGTGCAGATGGTTTTTGTATAAGAACGACATCGTGCCTAGTTTTATTGAGAAAGCAATTACACAAATCTGTGAAGTTGGTTACTATACAGATATAGTTATTACCAAACAAATATTCGAGGATGCAAAACGACAAAAACCTATACTTCCAGATACAGGGCTTTATAGTATCTCCAAAAAAGAAGAGGAAGTTCTTAAGTTCTTGCAAACTGGTAAGACATATAAGGAAATAGGAACGCTATTAGGATTACAAACAAGAACTGTGGAATGGCATCTTGAAAATATCTACAGAAAACTTGGCGTAACCATTAGGGCGGGTGCAATAGAGGTAGGGAGTTTTAAGAAATATACAATGCAAAATGACTGAGCATGATGCACTACTAGAACCTTTTTATAGTTCTCTATGTCTAATTCGAACATATAAAACATAGTTCTAAGTGCAGAAGATTTCCTGCATTTACAACACCCCAAACCAATCTATATTGAGGAGATCTCTACAGGATGACAACGTTGTGCAATTCTTTTTGATCATTGACCATTATTATCAACCCCATTAGCAATACAACCCTTGCTGTATCTGTTATCTAGCCCTTGATAAGCTAACGAATCAGACAAAATCCCTCACGGGTTTTATGCTTTGTTGTTAGGAGAAGGTGCAATGTTGTTTGCTTTTGA
>Ga0164296_1000683_pt1 | contig 39185 bp, 61 predicted proteins | sample GEODES057metaG_FD_113533 | JGI IMG/M metagenome (GOLD analysis project Ga0164296, IMG submission 113533) | Dystrophic lake water microbial communities from Trout Bog Lake, Wisconsin, USA - GEODES057 metaG | ecosystem: Environmental > Aquatic > Freshwater > Lake | place: USA: Trout Bog Lake...
CCCACAACAACACCACTACCATCACCACCACCCCCATTCCACATACCACACTACTTCCTCACTCCACTCATTCTCCTATTATTTACCCTTTAAATTTGTTTTTTATACGCCCATATAAAAAAAACACACATAAACAATAACACCTATCAACATAAAATACCACATATTTTTATTTATTTTATTTATTATTTATTTTAAATATAAAAAAATTATTTTGACTAATTATAAAATTTATTATTTACTCCTTCCTCGTACTGGATCATATTATTATCTCCATCATACTTTCTCTTTTCCCAATATCCATTTTCATCTTCAACATATAATAAATTTCCTCTATTATCATAGACACGAATTGATTATTCTATTATTTCTTCCATATATTTTAATTTTATTTATTATTTATTTAAATATAATAAAATAATTGTGACAAATAATAATCTTAATTTAATTTGTACTTGGGACGAGAATCGAACTCGTACTTCATTTAAGTGAAACAGGATTTTAAGTCCTGCGTGTCTACCAATTCCACCACCCAAGCTTTAATTTAACCCCCTTCCCTATTCAGAATTTAGGGTCGGGGGTCGTTATGAAATACTTTATTATGCTTCTACTACTTCTTGTTTAACCATTTTTGGTCGTCCACGTTTAATTTCAATTCCATTTGCGATTTTACTCAAACGCTCCTGTAATCTTTGTTGACGTGCACTTTCAATTTTAATTGGTCGACCTTTACCAATATAATTCCCAGACATTAAACGTTCTTGTTTTTCCTGTAATGTTTGTTGTCTAACACTACCTTGTACAATTGGACGTCCTGGTTTACGTTTTTCTGGTGTTTCAATTGTTACTTCGATTGTTGGTGTTTCGATCACCTCTACCTCTGCTACTATAGCATCTGTAGTTACTTTTTTCTTTGTTGCCATAACCTTTTTTATTTTTTATTTTTATTATTTATTTAAATATAATTAATTTATTTTGACTATTTATTTCAATAATATTTGTTTTTAATATAAAAATATTCCCAATACCCTAACCAAGATATAATTAATAATAAAATTAGGTAAATTTCCATAATTTATTTATTTTTCTTAGTTAACCAATAATCTACAATAACATATCCCATCCAAAAACATACACAACAATATAAATAAAAGTTCATATTTTTTATTTTAAATATAATATTTTTATTTTGACTAATTAAATACATTAAATAAAAACCTCCAACTACATAAAAGTAGTCGGAGGTAAAAATTAAAAGTATATGAAAAGTTAGTCGTTAGTTTCTATTTCTTTTTTATCAAAAAATTCATCAATCAAATCTTCTACTCCATTTAAACAATTACTTAATACATTACTATCAATATCAATTACATCAATAACAACTTTATTATTATAATCTAAACTAAATTCAGCTGAATCATAATCAACTATATGAGATAAATCTATATTATTTATATTTTTATCTATAAGACTTTCTAACTTAGAATAAAATTTTACTTTATCAATATCTAAACTAGGTTGTTCGTTTTGTAATTGAGTTTCTAAGCTATTTAGAATAGCAATTACATCATCTTTACTGAAGATAGAACTAATTGAGTTCTTAACTGTGATTTTGGTGTTTTTAAATGTCTGTTTCATAACGTTTTTTTAATTATTTATTTATTTAAATATAATAAAATTATTTTGACAAATTAACTATCTTTTTTCCAAGATTTATCTTTTTTATTATACTTAGTTTTATCACCATGATCTTTTTGTTTTATTTTACTACGAATAATTTGAGCTACATGTCGATCTGATAAACCATTTAAAATATTGGTTTGTGGTTGTTTTTTTATAACTTTTTATTTTAAATATATAAAAATTATTTTGACTACTCGTAATCCTCACGAGCTATATTAATAACTTTAGGAAAACGTGGTTTACCATCTGGTGTTAATTCAAAATATTTAACTGTGGCTGTTTTTCCTATTAAATTTTCTCTATTATTCCATAATTCTTCTAAATATTCATGAGTTCCATTTACTGCTGAATCGAATCCATCAAATACTAATTTACCTACTTTACCTGATAATTTACCTAATCCTTCTTCAAATCCAATGATAGTAAATTCTTTATCAAAAAATGTTTTATGTTTAAGTAAATATTTAGAACGTTTATTTTCATATGGAGCATCTACTCTTAATATTTGACCTTCATAACCTCCTTCCATATAATCATAATAATATGATGATAAATCATTTAAATTATCGATCTGATCTGTTTGTACTTTTACACAACATTCAGGTAAATTTAATTTTGATAATTCTTTAAATCGTTTTATAAATGACTCATCAGTACTAGGTAAATCATATACATAATATTTAATATATTTTTTACTTAGTACTAAATCTTCTGGTTCTGGTTTAGTTTTTCTAACACAAGAAATAATTGTATTAAAATCTGCTACATCTTTCTCAGCATATAATTCTCCATCTAAAATTAGATCAGGATTTTCTTCAAAAAATGAAATTAACGATTCAAAAATATGTGGGGCAGATATAATTTGTTTTCCATTTCTAGACCACATACCATCATTTCTAATAATACACCTAATACCATCTAATTTAGGTTGTGAAAAAATAGGAAATTTAATTTTATCTTTATAATCATTATAATCATGAGCTAACATTGGTTTAAAATAGATAGGTGTATCTATATCTTCAATATTCTCCCAATAACCTAATGCTTTTTTCTTATCAAACATTGCTTTAGCTTCGGCTTCAGCTTGTTGTGTTGATGTGGTCGCGTTTTTCTTACCTACGTTTTTGGTTTCACAACAAGTCCATTCTGAAGTAATTTTGAGTCCATCTAAGTAACCCGATATAGTTCTAAAACAATGATGTTGAGTTTCTATAGTCCAAGTAGATACTTTACCTGTAACAGATCTTTTATATAAAAGTGGATATTTCATAAATTAATATTATAATATTTAATGTAAAGAGCTTGTTGACGAATACCATATTTTCTTGTTAAAAAATTAGCTGGCCCATCCTCATTAATTACATAAAAAACAGAACTTGCCATTTTTTTACCATCAAATTCTCTTGTTCTACCTCTGATTAATCCTGTTTCTGGATTTGTTAATTGTAAAATCGCACGAGATAATTCTAGATCCGTTTCACATTTGTTTACTAATTCAAATTTTTCTAATTCTGACATAATTTTTATTTAATTAAATATAATAATTTTATTTTGACAACTTTTCTAATAATTCAATAATTTTATCTAATTTTTTTATTTCAATAGCGCTAAGATGTTTTTGTAATTGTTCAATCTCAATTTTAGATTCAACATTAACTTTATAATCTTCATCAGCGTGTTTTCTATCACGTTCACTTTGTCTATTTTGAGACATCATAATAATAGGTGCTGCATAAGCAGCCTGAGTAGAAAATACAAGATTTAATAATATAAATGGGTATGGATCCCAATGATAACAAAACGCAACAAAATTTAATATCATCCAAATAGCAACAACAATTGTTTGCCAAATTATAAATCGCCACGAACCCATTCCATTAGCTACTTTATCTGCTAATCGTTGCCCGTATGTTAATGATTCTTCTAATTCAGCGTGCCAGTTTTTGGGTTGTTTTTTCATAGTTGAGTTTTGAATATAAATATTTAGTTTATCATTTTCATAACTTAACTCAGATATTCGTTTTAGTAATGGAGTTAAATCACCTATTCGTTCCATCGTTTTTCTTCCTCATTATATTTTTCATAACGTTCTCTACTTTGCTCACTAAATACTTCAGCGTTTTTAGTATTCCATATAAAAACACTTCGTATAAAAGTATCAAATGTATCTTTTGATACACTAAGTATACTTGATGGATATTTAGGATTTAATACAGATGTTAATGATTTAACTTCAAGTTTAATTTTATTATATTTAGCAGGACCAATTACCTTGAACCATTTAACTTGAATTCTATCATATTTTGATGTACCATATTTGATATTAATAGTATGTAAATGTTCTTTTAATCTATATTTACGTTTATTATCTTTATCAAGATCCCAATCACACTCATCAAAGTTTTTAATCATACATTCAAAACCTGGTTGTTTGTATTCGGTAATATTTTCATCATCAATTTCATTCTTTAGTTTAGTAATTGAATCTTCAATTTTATGTTGTTCATTATAAAATTCACTTAAAGGATTCTTAATATTTTTATATTTAATTAATAAAATATGTACTATAAAATTTTGTATTGTTTTAAAATTCTCAGCAACTTTACCTAATAAACTTAAATATAATAAATGTTCTAAATGCTCTTCTCTTGCTATTGAACTATACCAATTTAATTCACAATAATAAGAGTAATCTTTATAATTTTGACGTATATAAATGTCTAGAAGATTACTATCTATTTTAGATAAAATCCTAATTCTATTAGAGTCTACTTTAACATCTTTTAAATCTATGTTTAGATTAGTATTAAACCATTCTAAAGCGAATTGATTTAATTTAAGTAAAGCAGGTTCAAAGACATTACATTCATAATTAATTAACTCAATATTATGTAATTCTAATTGTTTTTCTAATTGTTGTAACTGTTGTTCTTTCATATTTTTATTTTAAATATAATAAAATTATTTTGACAATTTTTATTTTTTTGTTATTATAACTCAATTTTGTTTATCCAGCTTTTGAGGGCTTGGAGTTGGTCTGGTAATAATACATTATACAAAACTCCATTTTCGTTTACCATCCCTAATAAATCACCATCATAAGAAAAATACGAACCATCTTCAAATTCTAATCTTGTCAGTTCTTTCTTTTGTTTTAAATTAGGTACTTGGCGAACCTTAAAGCCGGTTAAATTTGTAATATTACCAGCATCATCCCATTCTTTCGTAATCGGGTTTAAGCATTGCCATTTAACATCCAACTCCTTCACCACTTCCCTCTTTTGCTTTAATGTGGCGACTTGCTCTAAAATGCCATTCTTTTCGTAGCAAATATATTCGTTAACCTCTATCTCATCCCCCCTAACCTCTGTTCCGTCAGGTAGGTAGTCGGTGAGGAGAATGTCAGGGTGTTGTTCTTTGAACTTCTTCCATTCATAATTGTTAGCAATTATTACACCATTGTCTGCTTGATACGGGTTATCAGCCACGAGCCATGTCTGCCCGTCCCGGTTATTTGCTGTGTATGTTTCTGCTAATAACTTTTTACTATCTTCTGTTTTCATCTTTTAAATAGGTTAATTTGTTCAATGCAAGGCCGGCTTCCAAAAGGCCAAATACGTCAAAGTGCCGGGATATAAGGTCAATGAATTTACTATATTCAAGTTTGCCTGATTTTATACCTAAAACCAATAAATCTTGTGGGCTAAGAGTTGAAATTATCTCGTTATTCATATATGTAAAAACACTGTGTTAAATGATATATGTTCATATTGTTAATATATAAATTTATCTTTCATATTAAGCCAACTAGAATATAAATCATTATAAATACTATATAACAATTTATCATCATTAATAAGATTAAATTTGTATTTATTTTTAAATAATAATAGATAATTATAAGCATTATCAACTTGTTGATAATTAATACACGACTCTATTACGCGTTTTGTTTTTAATGTATCTTCTATTAAACTCATAACTTTTTTATTTAATTAAATATAATAAAATTATTTTGACATCCAAAATAAAATTAATATAAAGCGATATAAAACATTATATTCCAAATCGTGGTAGAGTGCCTAATCCCATTATAGGACTGTTTATATAACCGTATTTAATTGGATATTCGATTATTTGTTTCATAGCAACCAATTTATAAACATAACTACCTGTTTCTGGATTTAATTTAAGTAAAAAATAACTATGTTGTTGTTGGGTGCGTAATGCTTTTCTAATTTTACCATCACCATCATTATATGCTGCTGCCACTAACGTCCAATCATTAAATTCATGGTGTAAATCTCTTAAATATTTACACGCCGCTACTGTTGATTTATGTAAATTATATCTATCATCATTACCTCGTCTTACTTTAAGTCCAAGTAAACGAGCTGTACCAGGCATTAGTTGCCAAGGACCAGCAGCACCTACTTTACTTACTCCATCACCAAATCCTGACTCAACTAAAGGCATATATTTAAAATCATCAGGTATTCCATATTGTTTTAATATTGGTTCTATAATTGGAAACATTTTAACTGCTTTACGTTGTAAAATATAAGAACCTATATTACAGTATTTATAATTTTTTAATGAGTGAGTTAATTTTTTATCAACATAGTGATTAAGAGTAGGAACTTCATCATTAGCAAATTCATAAAACTGTATTGATTTTATTTGTCGATTATCTTTGTGATCTAATATTGAAGTCCCAATAAATAAAAAAACAAGTGTTAATAATGTTTTCATTATATTAAATTTAAGTTAAATAAAAAAACCATTAGTTGTCTAATGGTTCATGAACTTTATATTCATGTATAAATATGTAATAATAATGTTTATCTTTGCTTATCATCTAAATAAGACAGAGCAAGGAATAAAACCATTAATATTATTATAGCGATATGAAACATAATTATTTCTTTATTTTATAGTTTTTGTATTTCAAGTAATAACTCAGTAATTTCATTTTCATCACACCATCCAATAATATCATCTGTTATAGGTGTATTATAACATAATGAATCATCTTTTAATACAGCTAATTCATATAATCCCTCAGGACCACCATAGCTATAATCATGTCTAATAATACTAGCTCCATAACCATTTGGAAATTGAACTATTGCTTTTATTCCGTTTAGAAAGGAATCAGTAGCGTGAAATTCTAAATCTTTAAATTTTTTCATTTTTTTTTTATTTATTTAAATATAATAAAATTATTATGACAAATCATTCGATTACTTTGAATTTATCGATGTTGGTTTAATAGTAGTAGTTATTCACTACTACTACTCATCACCTAAATGATTATTTATTTTCTAATTGATATAAAAATGCTCTCTCGTCGTCAGGTAATGTTGATTTATCAACAGTTGCCATTGTATGTAATATTGTTTGACGAATTGCTTCTTTTTCTGTTGAGTCTTTAGTCTGTTTATACTCTAACTCATACTTATTTAGTTCAAGTGCTTTACCATCTACATATGATTGTGATTGATGATATACTGCTGTGTGAGCATTTTCAATTCTTACTCCCCAGAACCTAATACCGAATATTTCAAATTCATTAGCAGCAAATGTTAATACTACTAATCCTACTACTATTGCTAGTCCTACTAATACTTGTTTCATTATTACAATAATTTAAATGGTGATACAATAACTCGTGGTTCAACGTATACTGGGTGTGGTGTGCCTGATGAGTCTACCATCATTAACCAAGTACCTTCACTTGAAGCAGGCATATATAGTCCATTTGGTTCTGCTTGAGGTAGTGTGATATTCCCATGTTCAGGAGTTTCATCATACTTAGCAACTCTCTCAGGATTACTATATTGTGTTGCGTATGGAAATCCATAACCAATACATTTACCAAAGTAAACTAATTTACCTGACATTTCATTATAAAGATAAGCATAAGTAATTAGTTTTTCATTATCCCTAGCTTCATAAATTGCTTTTAGTTCTTTTTTCTCTTGAAAATTTACAATACCTGGCATACCAACCTGGCGTTGCATGTCTTTAAGAGATTGTTCTTGTTCCTTAGAAACTTTTTGGTCTACAGTTTGATTACTTTCTGGAATATTACAACTTGCAAACATTAATGACACTAATGTCATTCCTAATAATAGTTTTTTCATTTGTTTTTAAATTTGTTTTTTTATTTATTTAAATATAATAAAATTATTTTGACAATTTTTTAGTTCTTCCTCGCTTACGTTTTGGTAGTAATGCTTTTTCAGCCGCTAACGCTAATTTAATTGCTTTTAATTCAGGATCCATAGCTGGGCGTCCTCGTTTACCTCCTGTTGCTACTCTAACTGGTTTTGGATTTAATAATTTAGGTCTTCCTTTACCACGCCCTGATGATATTTTCTTTTTTGATTCTCTCAATTCGCGTTCTTCATCACTTAATTTAGGTCTACCTTTTTTACCTCCAGAACGTAATGTTTTTTCATCTTTATTTTTATATTTTAATGCTCGTTCTGCTTTAATTTCATCACTTAATTGAGTACCCTCATCCATTTTACGAATGGTTTTAGTGTGTTTAATTACAACAGGATGTAATATTATTTCATCTAAATTATAATTATAAACACCTCCATCAGGACCATATACTTCAAAACCACCATCAGGAAAATGTTTATTTTCACCGGGTTCGAATCTATTTCTTACAAAAAATTGTAATCGTTTTTCATAAAAAAACTTGGCAGGAATAACACATTGTTGTTTATTATATGCTATTAATTCAGGTTCAACATCGTCATAATAAGCGATATCACCATACTGTTCACCACGTATGATAAGTGGTTTGTGTTTTAACTCCATAACTTTTTATTTTAAATATAAAAAAATTATTTTGACTAATTTAAAATACTAAATTTAGTATCTAAAATTAACTCAGATATTAATTCTTGTTCGTATTCTGAATTGAACTTAAATTCTTTATCAATAACTTCTATTATATGTTTGCCGTCAGAGATACCACGTAACACTAATAATGTTACTAATTCTTGAATTGATAAGTATTTAATTTGAAATTCTGTATTTGATACCATATTTTTTATTTAATTAAATATAAAAAAATTATTTTGACAACCCAAAAATATTAAACCAACATGGCTTAACATAAATATAAATTAATCAAATAATGTTTTATTATTTTTAATTAAAACATATATAATACAAACAAAAGGAATTGTCACTCCTATAATACCTAATAATGTAGTTATATTAATATTCATCATCATCCTCCCAAATATCATCAAAATCATCTGAATCTGTTATGAAACCATCTATAGACATTAATTCGTCTATATAGTCTTCTAAGCCATAAGCTAACTCAGCTAAATTAAAATTAGATGTTGTACCCTCATTTTCTTTAGCTATTTCCAATGCTGATTGTAAGTGAGAAAGTAATTTATCGTAATCTGTTTTCATTTGTTTATTTATTGTTATTATATAACCATTTTAAATATTGAAATATTTTTATCATTATAAAAATGAATCCAAACACACCAATAGATAATCCTATTAATAATATTGCTTCTAATATTTTAATTATTAAATTCATAATTAATATTTTAAATATAAAAAAATTATTTTGACTATTTTATATCCTCTAAAGATAATCCTGATTTTTTTCTTATATCATCTATTGTAGTGATATATTGTATATAATGTTTATCACTTACCTCTTCTGAATTAGGCATTATAAAACCTAATATAATTTCTTCACCGTATTTAATTACTTTCCAGCAATATTCAGGTATAGTTATTAAATCATCTATTTTACCTTTATCACCAAAAGCACCACACCATATCTCTACTTTCTTACTCTCTTTAGCTAAATTCCTTGTAATTTCTTCTAATTTTTTCCAAGTTATTCTATTTAAGTTTGGGTGTTGTGGTGTCATATTAGTATAATAAAATGACTCATCTTCAGCTTGTTCTGAGAATTCATTATCTTTAGCTGGGCAATTATGTCCTCTATCGTATTCATCACTAGTCCATACTTGCTGTATATCTTCATTTAAAGTTGGATCAGCTTTAAAACTAGTACCTCTAGTTACTGATGTAGAACCTTCAATTAATTCTTGATTCGCCTCTACCCAATTAACTAATATAGGATAATGTAAATCTATGTCGTAAATAAGATTATAATTACTATGTTTAATTTTTATTTGACGTGATTCATATTTGGACGTATGTGGTATTTGGGATGAATTTTTTCTCATTGTGTAATAATAATAATTGTTTCCAATTATAATTATAACGATTTTCAAAATGAGGGTTATCTTTTAAATTAGGAAAATCACCTCCCCACGTCATTCCATGTTTTTTCATTATTTCAACTACTTTCATCCAATTAGGACCTACAGTATTATCATCCTTACCATCAGTAATCATAGCAAAATCAAATGCAAGTCCATAATTATGGTATGATTCTCCAGCAGGAGCATTTGTTACTATAGGTCCTGGTGCTGTACGTCCTTGAGCATATAATGCATTTGATTCATCAAATGTTCTTAATCCTTGAATTACTACTATTTTAGTATTAGACGGCATTGCCGCTTGAGCCTCAGTCCAAGCATCGATTGCTGATTGTCTGAATTTAGGATGTAATGTGTTTAAATTATTTAGTGATCTCTGATCCATCTGTATAAAAATTTATAATTTCTTTGTAATATTCCTCTTTTAAATTACGAACTGCTAGTTTTGCTCTGGCAATACCTATTTTAAAAAGAGTATTATCATTATCATTATTTAGTAATGGAGTTGAATCAATAGTTTTGATTATTTCATCAAAAATTTCAAAACCAAAATACTTATCATTTAATTTTTCGTACTTATCCATATTAGAATTTTTTAGCAATATTAATTATTGTTTGTTCGTCTTCTTTACTTAATCTATTCCATTTATGATGGAGTTTATTTAAAGCTTCTTCAAATTCTATTTCAAAAATTCCGGGTAAATAAATTTCATCATAAAATAAAAAATTATCTTTTTTTAACAATCCAATTAGTTCTTCTTTTTCACTATGATCTAATTCATCATAAAATTCATCTACAGTGATATAAACATCTACGTCTACATATACATCTTGTTTAAAATATGGCATAATTTTTGTTTTAAATATAATCTAATAATAATTCTTCGCCTTTACAAAGAAATTCTAACATTTTAAATTGTTCATTATGATCTAATGGTTTTGCATCATCGTATGATGAAGACCATTTTAATTGACCTCCATTATATAATCCAGCATAATATTCAAGATTAGAATTCATAACTACAAACCAATTTCTTTTTTGGTATTTTATTTTCATAACTTTTAAATATAATAAAATTATTTTGACTAATCCCACCAAGTGTATAACCAGGTTTCTAAATATCTGTATAATAACTTATGAGCTCGTTTTTGATTTTCTTCTACTATCATGTAAGCAATGTCATGTTTATTTAGATCAGGATATTTTTTTACTATATTTTTATATATTCGAGGATATTTTTTAAAATAGTCTTCTAAATTATCTGATAGTTGTTTTATTTCCATCTTGAGATATTTTTCTCCTTCTACTGGAATAAAATCAAATTTAGACTCTTCATAATCGTATTTTTCTAAAGCATAATACTCATCAGATACTTTAGTCATTAAGTTATATGCTAGAAGCATTCGTTCAGCATCTCTGCTAGCATTTAAATGATTACCTCTTTTTCCTATAAACTCACCTTGAATTTTTATTTTGAATCTTAAGATATCATAAATGTATCTATGATCCCAATTTCTATCTTTCCAAATAATAGGGAACCATTTAATAAGGTTTTTTATTCCTTGGTAAATATCTGTGTGGATATATCTTCCTTCAAATTTCCACCATAACAATAATCTTTTCATAATTTTTAAATATAAAAAAAAGATTTATACTCTCCTAATAAGTTTCTACTTTTACTTACTTCTTCAATGAATTCTTCAGCTTTTTCATAACTATCAAATTTCATATAACCACTACCAGCATAACTTTCAGAAGTAAAATATTTCCATCCTAATGTTATACCTAAAAAAGTAATTCTTTTTTGAACATATATAGAAGAAACAGTACATACTTTTTTATTTACAGAACTTATAAAGGTATTTACTACTTCAACTACTCTATAATTTGGATATTTATACTTTTTCATTTTTACTTACTTTTGATTTAACTTCTTTTAGTATGTCTATTAATTCATCTATATCATCAAAGGCCCAACGTTCCGTCTTAATATAAAAATAATAATTCTTTTCATCAGTTTTTTCATCATATAATCCAAATAATACAGGTTCTACTATGATTGATAATTGTTGTACTGAATCTGATTCGTTATCATTACAATCAGGTTCTTGAACATACTCAAATATTGCTCTATTTAATAGTGTTGCTATATCTGCCATATATTTATTTTTATCTAATTTCGTATCCTAATAAAATACCTACTAAATATCCTATTGTATAAATTACTAATCCAGGCCAATCGGTCCAGAAAAATATTCCTGTCCCAATTATAAAATAAGATAATCCTAATAGATATTTTTTCATAACTTTTTATTTAATTAAATATAAAAAATTTATTTTGACAAATTACAATATTTCTACTTCTTTATTTTTAAAATCTACTTCCAACTCAATTGGTTTATTAGTAGGATTATATGATTCAGTACATGTACTAGCATTAACGTAATAAGTATCATTTTTATATTCAGTACCATATCCTTGATGAATATGACCAAAACAATGAATAAGAGGTTTTACTCGCAGTATATGATAATCTAAATCAGCACATCCCACAAACTCATTAGTATAATGAACATAGTCTAAAGTATATTTAGGAGGTCCATGAGTAATAACAATATCAGTATTAATCGGTATCTCATTCCAGTATTTAGCTATATTATCTCCTCTATGCTCGTTAAATGCCCACGCATCGCCATGAAACCAAGGAGTAATAGGTGATCCCCAAATATTAATTCCCTGTATACTTATACTAGTATTTTGTAAATAATATACTCCGTAATCGTATAACTTGAGTTCATTTAAAATATTACTAAGCCATAACGGTTTTTGATAAGACTCTCCAAATTTAGGATCAAAAGATCTGTCATGATTACCTGCTACAAATACTACTCCGTGAGTATACTTTGGTCTAACTATGTTTACTAACCAATCAACAAAATTTTCTACTTGATTTCTTTCTCCTATATTACTAATATCTCCAGAATGGATAAGTAAATCTCCTACATTTAGAGGGTGAGTCATTTTTTCATGTAATCCGTGAGTGTCTGATATAAAATCAATTTTCATACTTTAAATATATGAAAAATATTTTGACTACCAAAATTTCCACCAAGATTTTTTAATCTTAGGTTTTTCTAATATTAAAGCGTGGTTGAATAACTTATTTATTTTATTATATATTATACTGCGTTGTTTTTTATTAAATTTATTAATATTAACTTGTATAATAATAGGTACTTCTATAACTTCTTCGTTTTCTTGTATTTGTATGTTAGTGTAGACCATCAAATAATCTTTATCCTTAAATTTAGTTTGATAGATCATAACAATAAATATTATTATGATTTTTCTCTTATAAATTTTTTAAACTTGTTGGGTGATTTTTCTTGTTCTAGTTTTTTTATCTAATATTTTTTGAATATCAGCACACACTTCATATGCTTCTATTTTAATAAGATCATCCATACAATTCTTTAGTAATTCTTTGTATTGAGATTTTCAATACTAAATAACATACTACTAGCGTTTTTGAATGTAATATCAAATATATCTACTTTATCTTTATTCTTTTTACAAGCATTAACAACACATTTAGCCATTTTAAGAACTAAATCAGGATCATGGCTCTTTAATAAAGAATAAAATTCATTTTGATTTTTTAATAACAAACAATGACAAGCCATAATTATATTATTTACGACATCGCTTCCTGTCCTACAATATGTACACCCACATTTGAACCAGTAGTACCTGTAGTTATAGCTACAGTTAATATATCAGGTAAATTACCTCTAATAGTATTATATAATGGGAAGAAGTTGGATAAATCAATTTGTTGAATTCCAGAACCACCAGCAGGTGCTACGAAAGCATATACTACTTCACCACTACCTGTTGCTAAACTAGTTGCACTTACATCTCTATTAGCAAATGAATAATTAGAACCTAAAGTAGTTAATGTTTGAAAATTTGAACCTGATAATACCACTGGATTATTAGGTACACTAGATATAAGTTCTACAGTACATAAACTATCAGATGATAAAATCATAGTTTGAGGTAATATTTGACCTCTATTAATTAATCCAATAGTGAAATTAGCACCATTAGAAGCAGATGCTGCTATAGGTAATCCTGTTACTACATCTACAAAATTAAGTGTATTAGCAGTACTACCAGTAATACGAGCTACTGAACCTGTTACACCTACACCACTACCACTAATAAAATATACTCCTCTACCTAACCATTGGTTTGTTGTCCAGTTTGGTGAACTACCAGATACAGTAAAGCTTGTTGCTGTCGAAGCACTTACAACACCAGTATATTCTTGAGTACCCATTACACGATTTTGAATAGATAATACTGGATATCGAGTTGAACCTGATGGTACAAATCTACGAGGAACAGATGGGTTCATACCATATGAGTAAGTAAAACCACGTTGTGCATCACGACCACCTTCTACTATTACTGATACACCAAAATGATAGAATGTAGTACCTGAAGCTACAGAACCACTATTTCTTAATTCATATCTAACAGGTAAGTTACCTGTACGTGCCCAAGGGCTATTAGCTATATTAGCTGTATTAAAAGTATGCAACACATACTGCTCACTATTCATAGTCACACCAAAACGAATAGTACCTGCACCATACCAAGCATATTCAATCCAAATCATTTGAACATTACTCCAATTTATAGCTTGAGCTGTTCCTTGATCACCATTCCATGCTGGAAGAGGTACTCTAGTTACTAAAGGTAAAGAACCAGAAACACCAGCATCTGAACGTAAACAAACATACATACCAGCTGCATTACTAGCTGATGGAGAACCTTGCTCAAAGAAAGCACCATTAGAATCATCAAAGAAACCAACTCGCTGAAATTGATTATTAATAGCACCACCAAAGTTTATATTAGCAGCCATATACATTGTTTTACCTGGTTGGTAACGATGATATGGGCGAGATTGGCGAATACATAAATCATATGAACCTGTACCTACAGTCATAGCAACACCACCTAAACTAGGTAATTGTTGTATTGTAGCGGTTCCACCGCTACCTGAAGTATATGTTAATGATTCCCAACGAAGAGGTTGTGAACCATATTCAAAGTCGGCTTCATATACGTTTTGATGTATAGTTACTTTTTGACGACCAAAGTTATCACTGGTTTTTTCAGATGGTTGAGAATGAAGAATGTAACCACCATCTGAACCGTAGGTGGCACTATAAAGTTCATTTGCTATATTAGGACCGAATTGCATATGTTATGTTGTTTAGGTATAAATATTGATGGTATTTAAAAGCTAACAGGGAAGGATTCGAACCTTCAAGCGGTGATTTATTATCTCATTATCCGCGCCCAATAGACAATTGGGTATGTTTGCCAAAGCTGAGTTAGCTAGTTCCACCACCTGTTATTCTTGATTAGATGTAGACTACATCATATATAGGAGATTCTGATGCTGCTTTCACTTCAAAATCTTTTTCATGAAGATCAGTTAAATATTTAGTAATTTTAACTTCAGCTTCAGTCACTGACATTGAATCCACTAAATATAATATATTTTGTTTTTTGGTTTTACCTTTATCGTCTTCTGTTGTAAATTGTACTTTAACTTGAAAAAATTTTACCATGTGTTTTTATTTTTATTAATATAATAATTTATTTTGATTAATCCAAACTTATACCTAAAGCTTTTAAATTTTCTAAAGATTCATCATCTAAATCCCATTCAAATGCTTTAGCTTTAACTTGAGTACTATCTTCAATATGTCTAATTTCATCTGGTGTTAGTGGGTCTGCCACAAATAGAAAATAACAATTATAACATAATAATTCTAAATTATCTATTAAATAATTAGATTTATTTCCATCTTTAAAATTTAATAATGTTGGAGTTTTATAATCAGTTACTCTACGTTCGTTACAACCACATTTATAACATTCATCTCTTAAATATCCTTCTGCTATTCCTCTTGTTTTTATTTTAGATGGAGTAAACGATTCATAACCTACACCTTCTTCAAATATAATTTTAACATTTGGTTCTCTTCGTTTGTTAGGTAAAAACTTAGGAACTCCAGTTCCACTTTGATTTTTATGAACTTCAAATAATGTAGGTGAATTAGGATCATTATCATCCACTTTAAACATTTTAAAATAAGGTTTAACGTGTTGATAAGAGCATTTGAGATACCGCGCAGCAGCTCTAACCGATTTCGTATATTGCATTGCTCGCAATAAATCTGTTTTAGTATATATTTTAGCTGCTGGCATTATTTAATATGTTTTAACATATGAATTATATTCCATAAATCCATAGGTGAATTTAAAATTAATGGATTGCCATTTACATCTTCAAGTTCATTAACGGTACCATCTGGATCTATTCTTTCATATAGATAAAAATAAATTAATTCAGAGGCTTCTTTTCCAAAATGTAATAAAAATAAATTATCTATAGCTTCATAAAACGTTTCGTCATAACTAGTTAAATCAATATTTAAATCAGTTTCTACAAGTACAGATCTAATATTTGCTTTATCTAAAGCGTTTATTATTTTTTCAAATAATTCTCTATTTATGTCGTCTTCGTTTTTTCTTTTACGTTTTAGAGTTAAATCAGTACCTATTATTGTTTCAAGAGATTTTTTAATCCCTTGAACATGTTTATCTTTATCATCCATAATATTATAAATTATTTATCAAATCTCTACATTCAATACAAGCATCATAATCTTCTTTTTTAAGATAATATTGCATTACTGTTTCGAGTGATGATTTGAATTTATCTTCTGTTATGTTAATATAAAAACCAGAATTTGCTATTTCAAATAAAGATATAGATTTCTTTTTATTTTTTACAGCAGTTTTTATAGCCTTAATTGTTTGTTGCATAACTGTTTCTTTTACTTCAGGTATTTCTTGAAGTTGGTTATAACTAGCACCATACTGAATATTAACTCTAAGTACTGGTACCTGATATTTCATATTATATTTATTGAGTCTTTTCTGTTTCTTCTTCGGAACCGCCATTGTTTGATAATGCATTTTTAATTAATAATCGAATATCTGCAATAGGAATTAAAAATCCAATTACGTTTGCGTAAGGAACATCAGTGTCTTGAGATACTGTTAAATTATATTGTTCTAAACCTTTATTTAGTTTAGATTGTATTTTTTGTGTTGCTGCTGCTTTAGCATCACCTTCTAATGTTTCTGGTAATACAAATTGTACTTTAATCCCTTTTTTTGAAGGATTTTTATTTACATCTATAACAAGTTTAGATTTTACGTCAGCCATTGTAGTATATTGTTTATATATAAATATGTTAAGTAATTAAAAAATCTCAAATTCAATTTCAGTATCTCCAAATCCCCATGATTCATTATTTTCTGTTTTCTTTTGATATACTATAGCACGATAAGGATCATTAGTTATTTTATTTATACCATCTAAAAATCCACCTCCACCTTTACCATGATTAATATGAAATAATGCAGGACTATATATTGCTTTTAAACCAAAACCATGCATTACTGATTTTTTCTGTATATTAGTATCAGCATATAATGAATATATTAATTCTTCTTCAAATCCACGAATTGTATTCCATATTTCATGTGATGCAATTTGATAATCACCACAACAATTAATCATACTATAGTCATCGCCATTTACAGTTGTTTCTTCGAAGTAACGTTCTTCTGAAGTAGTAATTAAATGTTCTCTTAATGATTTCCATTCTGCAAATGGTACTTCACCATTATGAAATGCTCTAATAGTATCCCAATCAGTATGTCTTCTACTAATAGTATAAAAAGTTTTAGAATCTAAATTATTAAGTGTATTCTCTAATTCATCACGTTTAGGATGAATAATATCAATATTAGTTGAAACTAACCAATCACCAGTTGCCCTTCTTAAACCAATGTTACGAGCTAATACTTCACAACATTTTTGAGCATTAGAATCATAATTAGTTAACATAGATGCTATTTCAGGAGTAATAACAATATGTTTAAAATTACCTTTAAAATTAATATTATTTTTAATATCATAAAGTAAACTATGAGTTTCACTATTCCAATCTACATAAATTACTTCATCGTAAGTATCTATTGCTGAATTGAAACAATATGTTGCTCTTTCATTTAAATGTCCACCGTATCCATCATTTCGGGATACTATAACTGCTGATATTTTCATTATTTAAAACTATTAAAGTAAATTTCTAAGAATTTTTGTGTTTGTTCTGGGATATAATCGTTGCTGATATAGGGGTTTATAGTAAAATCTAATGTATTTCTATAACCAATAATTTCTTTTTCTAAATTAACAATTAAATCTTGAACGTTTCTATCTTGATAAACAGATGCTCTATTATAAATTAATCGGTCAGATCCAATAATATTTTGAGTGTAATAACCACCCCAAATGTCATCCATTCTACCTACATAAGGCCATACTGCATAGTGTTTTAAGGCATCTCTATGAATAAATGTATTTTGAGAATTAAATGGTGAAGGAACGTCTGCTGCAAATGGTCCTGTAATATTAAATTTACAAATTGGTTTTTGAGTTAATCTACACATTGCATCAATATCAGGATCACCATCCCATAAATCAGCTTGAATTAATGGTACAATTGTTCTCTTACCCTTATATTCAACTCTATTTCTATAAGGTAAAAAATCAATTGGGTAACCTCTATGCCATAAATTAGGATAATTAGTTACGGATAATGGATCAAATACTGAATGTTCTGGTGAATAATAATCAACTTCTACATGTTTACCAATATATAAATTAGTTCCCCAGTTATCATATGGGATATTATCATCATCAACTGTAGCTACTATTTCAGCACCATTATTATAAGCATAAACGAATCCAATATTACGACGTTGAATTGTTTTCCAACCAATAGTCTCACTTAATTCAGGGTATAATTCTGTTTGTCTGTCTGGGTGTAGGTACTCTACATATGGATGGTAGGTTTTTTCTAGTTCTTTATAAGCTTCATGTGGTGTTTTAGTATCACCAACAATTACAAATACCCACTTATTATATACTGCTATTTCAGCAAATCTATGAGTTGCTACTGTTGGTTGATTGATTGTTGTTGTAACTATATATCTTTTCATTTGTGTGTTTTTATCCATTGTTCAATATAATAAGGAAATTTCGATTCTACAACCTGTCTTTGATTTTCTATTTTATTTAATGAAAGTAAATCTTTGTAATAATCTGCAAAGTTACCTTTATCTTCTTTATTTGGATGATATTCAAATATAATTTGATTTCTTAAAACATATTCTTTAATATCAATACCATTTTTAACAGCTATATCTGAAACTAACATACTGTAATAATCCCAAGGACCATATCCTTTCCAATCATCAGGTATTGGAATTAACTCCATAAAGTCTTTACTATATAAGTCAAACCACCCAGCATATTTAAAATGAGTTGTTTGTTGTAAATTTGGTTCACCTAATACTCGGGATTGTATTTCAAATATATCTGATTTATTCCAATCACTGTAAGGTACCTGTTGATAATTTTCATTTACTAATTCATCCCATGTCCAATCCCATAATTTATGTATTTCTGGGATGATAATGAAATGTTTATCTTTAATTTGTTTAGCTGCCTCTATAATATAAAATAGAGTATGTTCATGAAACCACATATCAGGACAAATTGACATGTAATAATCAATTTTAGGGTCCATTTGTATTTTTTCTAAATCTAAATGTCCCCACAATTCATCTCCCTCGTATATAGTAACGTTTACATCTTCAGCCCAATCTAGCATCTTAAGATTAGCATTAAATTTATTAATGAAATATTCTTTAGGTAATTTAGATTCGTTCCAATTAATAATATGAGATGATAAATTTAACCCAATATGAAAGTAAATTTTATCATCAGACAAATGTTGCGATGCTTTTTTAAGTTGCATAAATTGAAGTAGAGCATAGTCTACTTCCCAAGGCATATAATGTATCTTTATTTTAACGTTCATTTTAACTTATTATATACTTGTTTAATTCCTTCTCTAAGCCCAATAAATTTTATTGGTAAAGTACTTCTATACTTAGACATGTATTCGCTAATACCTTCTTCCTGTATCACAATAGGAACCTTATAGTCGGATAGGAAATTAATTTCATTTTCTGCTATGTGAGCTAAAGTATCAGTCCAAATATTATAAACACAATCAAATTCTTTAGGAGGGTTTTCCTCGTTAATATAATACTCTACTACTTTAATTAAATCCTGCATATAAAAGAAATCCATTGCTTTATCTTGGTGAATTTGTATTGGTTCCTTTGCTATGTACCTTTTAATACTAGCCTTAATAAATCTAGTATCTAATTCATTTTCATCAAATACTCCAAAGATTTTAATATTATAAAAGTTATCTTGATTTAAAATAGATTTAGCAATAACCTTTTTACTATATCCATAAGGTTCTTTAGGCATATAAGTTTCAGCTCCAGATCCAAAATGAATTAATCTAGTATAGTGTTTACGAAACTGTAACAGATTATAGTACATTATTAAGTTTTTATCCATTACATTCCAACCATCTTCTTTTAATCTACTCCCACCAGCAACGGCACAATGTATTACTATATCAAAATGATGTTTGCTTTGAAAGAATTTAGACATAGCTACTAGGTCTGTTAGATCAAAGCTAGCTCTAGTAACTGCTGTTACAAAGTGTGTATCTCTTAAAGCATTGTGTAGGGTCTTACCAATGTATCCATTAGCTCCTGTAATTAATATTCTCATCGCTTTAAGTTTATATAAGTTGCTTTCTCTTTTGTTAAACTATACTCAAATGCTTTTTCTAACTCACTGTCGTTATCTGGCCAAAAACATACAACGTTATCAAATGCTAACATAATTTCACCATCATCTTCTGCCCAATGTGAAAATCCTAAGTAACCATAATCTTTATTTCTACCTCCACCAATAATATTAACTGGAATATTTTCATGATCTAAATAGTTACGAATCATTTCAAATGGTCTATAAATAGCAAATGGAGTAATTGAATACACATAAGGTATTTTACCTTCCATTGCTAATCCAATTCCAATACCCATCATAGCCATTTCAGATGAACCCACGTTATAGAATCTATCTGGGTATGTGTTTTTAATATTATCCCATAATCCATATCCTAAATCGCCTGTAATAAGATAAATATCTTTATTAGTAGCCATTTTATCAAATAGCAGTTTTGCAAATAATTTTCTAGTCATTGTTTGAATTTAAAACTTCGTTATAATTTTCTTCATTCATTACATGATAGTGAGCGTTTAATCCTTTTAAGAAAGAATATTGTTCTACTGAAGTATGATGTATTTGGATGCTAGGTAGGAAAGATTTAAGTCTTTCTTCCAGATATAAAGAATCAACTTCCATATAAGCAGCATATCCATTTACATTAACATGTACTTCAATATTATTTATTTTTTGCTCTACTATAGTTTTTAATGATTCCCAGATACTTCCTTCAGCAGCCTCTCCATCACTAATTAATACTTTAACTTTTCTATTAGGATTAGCTATAGCTCTACCTAATGCAATAGTTAAACCTAAACCTAATGATCCCGTAGAACAATAAATTCCGCTTTCTTCATCTCTATGAGGATGACCACCATGTTTAATAAATAAGGCCTCAGCATTTTGACCTTTATATTTTTCTAAACAAACATATAAAGCTAAAGCAGCGTGTCCTGAAGATAAAATGAATATATCATCTTCATTCATTTTAGAATAGATTTCATCTATAATATCAACACTAGAAAAATAACTTCCTAAATGCCCTAATTTATTTTTATAAGCAATTTCTGCTATTCGTTTTTTTAAATTCATTACCAAATAAATTTATTTTTATAATATTCTACTATAGCTGGAAGTTCTTTATCGAATTCAGCTTGAGGTTCCCATCCTAATGCTCTCAACTTAGAATCATCTAAAGCATATCTAACGTCTTGTCCTGCTCTAGAATATGTTAAATCAAGATAATTTTCTACATTATCTCCATTATGTGCTTTAATAACTTTAGAAACAGTATCATAATTTGATTGTTCAAATCCGCCTGCTATATTGTATATTTCATTTTGAACTCCTGCTTCAATAATTGTAATAATAGCTTGCGCTGTATCAGAAGCATGCAACCAATTTCTAATAGGTGTTCCGTTATTATGTAAAGGTATTTTTCTACCTAATTCTAGATATTTACAAGTTTTAGGAATTAATTTTTCAACATATTGACCTATACCATAATTGTTAGTTGGTCTAACAATAATATAAGGTAATTTATATGTTCTGCCCCAAGCTAACACTAACATATCTGCAGCTGCTTTAGTTGCTGAGTATGGGTTAGATGGTTTTAATAAATCTGTTTCTATGTGAGCGCCATTATCAATATCACCATACACCTCATCAGTACTAAAGTGTATTAATGTAGGTAATTTAGGAGATTCATGTCTATAATTTTTAATTAAATTAAGTAAATTATGAACACCATCAATATTAGAATGAACAAATGCATCACTATCAGCAATTGAATTACCAACATGTGTTTCAGCAGCTGTATTAATTATATAATCACATTCGTATAAGAATTTTATATCATTAATATCTTCATTTTCAAATTCAAAGTTATCATATTCATTAAATTCTATTAATAAATTAGTATTAGCAGCATATGTGCATTTATCAATACCTCTTACATGCCATCCTTGTTTCAAACATAATCTAGTAACATGTGAACCTATAAATCCTAAACACCCAGTTATATATACTATTTTCTTCATTATAATTGATTAATAAATTTATCTAATATTGTTTCTATATAATCCGTTTTTTCTTTTGTTATTACAGGTGATGTACCTAAGAAAAATGTATCTGTAGTTACTTTTCTAGCCACAGGATATTTTTCAATTACTTCTTTAGAATTAACTAAATGTGAATATCCAGGTTGTAACATAATATTACCTGCAAAGTAAGGACGTGTTTGTATTTTATGTGCTTCGAAGAACTGACATATATCAGAACGTTTAAATGGAGCTCCATCTTTAACTGTTACTGGAAATGCAAACCAATCAACATCAGCCCCTGGTTGTGCTTCATGTAAATGGAAATATTGTTTATACTTATTAAAAGCAGTAAATAAATTCTTATAATTTTCTCTACGTTTAATTCCTATTTCTTCTAATTTTTCCATTTGAACTAAACCCATTGATGCTTGTAATTCAATTGGTTTTACATTATATCCAATTTCCTCATAAACATATTTGTGATCAAATACATCATCTGGTAATGAAGGTAACCAATTATTAAAACGACAATCACATGCTCCGTTTTCTAATAAGTTTTGTTTACCAACACAATAACATCCTCTACCCCACTCTCTAAAACTACGAACAATGCGTTCATTATTTTGTGTATTCATTGCTACGAATCCACCTTCACCCATTGTCATATGGTGAGCTGGGTAGAATGAACAGCTAGCCATTTCACCAAATGATCCTAATGGTTTACCTTCAAATGTAGAACCTAAAGCATCACAACAATCCTCTAATAATATCAAATTGTATTTTTCAACAATTTCCATTAATCGATTCATGTTAGGTGGATTACCTAATACGTGAGCGAATGTTATAATTTTAGCATCAGGATTATCAATACAGGCTTGTTCAACTTGATCTAAATCGAGGTTTAATGTTTCAAGCTCGATATCAACGAATATAGGGACGAATCCAACTTGGATAATTGGTGCCATAGTAGTTGGGAAACCAGCTATTGGAGTAATTACTTTCGTTCCTTTAAGCAGATTATGACCGCGTTTAGAGGTCATAGCGGCCATCATTAATAGATTAGCGCTTGAACCACTATTAGTTAATAAACCATATTCCTTACCAAATAATTTAGGAAACTTACGCTCAAATTTAATTGCATCAGCACCTAATACTAACCACTCACCTAATAATGATCTAACAGCAGCAACATATTCTTGTGAATCAAAATATGGACCTGCATATTGAACCCAGTCTTTGCCTGCGGTCCACGACTTTTCAGAATGTTTCTTCTGAATATACTCATCTACTAATTTTAATATTTCTTGCATATACTAAATTTAACTAAAGAATTCTGAACAACCACATTGTTCTTTAAAGAATTTAATTGTATCATCATTAAACCAGTTAGTTTTAAAGTCATTAATTAATTCTCTAAATGACTCAATTGGTCGACCCCCTAACCCCTCTACAAAGTGAAAACATTTAATTTGTTTATGATCATGAGTATATAATTTATTATCATTAACATACCAATATCTAATTGGAGATGGTTGCCCATCATATTGAGGACCACATTTAGCTAATAATCCTTTTTTAATCATATCAGTACCAAATACACCTTTAGAACGAGCATTATATACTACTTTACTAGTTGGATATGGTGCATCTACAATTTTAACTTCATACGATTTATCAGTAAATGCTAATTCATTTAATCCACCTTGAATTGAGAAATGACAATAATGTTCAATACTCAAATCAATTACTTTTTTCAAAGCATCAGCACTGTTAAAGCAAGTTACATCAGCATTAACATTCATATGATCCATAATAATATTTCCATCAGGTAATGTTACTTGAGCTATAGGAGTAATCCAATGTTCTGTTCCATCTTGATTTGGATAATTTAATGATGCAAGTACTGGGGTGGTATTATCATCTAGAAATTCATCTAATCTATTACAAACAATAGTATCAGTTCCTAATACAATTATTTTTTCATAGTTATATTTTTTCATTATTTCATAAGCATAAATGAATTGCATTAGAAATGTTTCGGGAGCAAATTCATAATACTCTAACATTTTATTATACTCTTCTTGATTAGTATAATCGATTTGATGGTAATCACATTCATTACCATTATGTGCTAAGAAACTATTTTTAACGTTTTTAGCTAATTCATCGTATCTGTCGTCAGTATAATATACTACACAACCTACTTTTTTACTCATATACTATTATTTATTAAACTTGTGTCTTTAGGTAATGTTTTCTTTTGTTCTTCGGACATTGTTATAGGCTCAGCTACAAGTCCGTTTTTAATATACAAATCATATAATGACATCCTTTCAGAAGATATATGAACTATTTTTTCTTCGTTTTTAAAGATATTATTAATTATCTTTCCTACAACTTCGTTTAGAAAGTATCTAGAACAATATTGATCAGTAAATACTTTAGGATATATTTGTCTGATAAATGGTGCTCTTATAATCTGGTAGTTTGGAGCTGTTGAAACAATATATTCAGATGCTGCTTTTGTTTTGCCATAAACATTAATAGGATCTAACTTATCGTTAATAGTATAGTTACCTTTATCTCCACTAAACACATATTCAGAAGAAATATAAACTAATTTACAATTTAAATTTAAACAAGCTTTAACTATATTAGCAGTACCTATAACATTAACATCAATTGCTTTTTTAATATCATTTTCACATCCAAACGTATCTACAAATGCTGCTAAATGAATAATATAATCTGGTTTAAAGATAGATATTACTTTATTTAGTTTTTGTTCATCTAGAATATTACAAAATGTGTTGCTTGGTGCAAACACATCGGCTCCAAGAGATATATATTTTACTAACTCTTTACCTAAGTATCCACTACCTCCTGTTACAAATATTTTCATTATTTAATATAAGCTGTTAAATTATGATTTCTATGTATTTTACCTGTTCCTGGATTTAGTGAATCTTCATATACTAATGTATAATTAGGATTAATTTCTAGTAATTTTTCTTTTACTTTTTCACCATTACCAAAATAATTAGGCATATCATCTACTATAATAGTATGTGTTTTAATTGGATGATTTTTTAATATCTCTAATTCTTTCCATAATGGATCTCCATTATTAAAATGTCCGTCTAAAAATATTAAAGATGGTTCCTTAATTAATTCGAGCATTTCTTCCATTCGTTCATTTGAATCACCTAAAAATAAATGTACTTTATTTTTTTCAATTTCATCCTTAAAACGTTCAACACATCCTTCATAAAATTCCGGTAATATTTCAATTGATATTACTTCCTCAAACCCCATATTTAAAGCATTTTGAACACCATCTCCTTTATGAGTACCTGTTTCAAAAAATAATTTATGATTGCCTTTATATTTTTTAAATAGTTGATCATAAGATAATACTTTATCTTCTATATTGTTAAATTCAACTAATGTTTTAATCATTGTTTTAAAACGACCAAATAAATCACCATAATATTTAGCTAATTCGCTATTGTAATCTATTGCTTCTTTTCTTTCAGCATAGAATTCAGGTGTTAATTTATTTACAGCCTCAATAATTTGATCTTCATTTTCACAATAAATAAATCCATCTGGGTTGTAACCTAATTCTTCTAGATTGGGACAACCCCAATAGATAGGAAATGTTTTAGAAATAAAAGCATCAATAATTTTTTCAGTATGATAATTTCTATTTGATGAGTTTTCAATTGCAATAGTAAACATACTTTCCCATAATACCTTCTTACCATACATGTCTGTTACAGTATGATGACCATTATTATAATCATAATCAGGTAAAGTATAATGCCATTGTTTAGGAATAGTAATTTCATTTTCACGTTTATATAATCTGTGTCTTAAATGATGACCCTCAATTCTTTGTTTACCACCACATAAAAATGATACTTCAAATCGTTTTTGAATATTATCTACATTATCAACATATTCCTTATCTAACCAAGTAATACCCATTGGAAAGAATAAAGCATTAGAACAATTATCTAATATCTCTTGTCCACCTGTTAATATACAACTAAATGAATGGTGATTTTGAAGTGCCCAATCATGAATACCAAATAATTGATTTGGTTCTAATACCATTAAAATATTAAATGGATTAAATTCAAGCTGTTCTGAGGTTACACTAGGGTAATCATTAAACACAGAAATAGGTTTATTGATTAATTCAGGTATATTAACGGCTGCTTCAAGTTCATTCTGTGGAATAAAATTAGAATATATTTTAAGCATCTATTTTATAGTTAAAGTTTTCTAAGTATTTGTTGAATATTTTATTTATTACTTCTTCATCAATTTCAAAGTAAGGAGAAGTTGAAACCATATCAAATATCGATTTTATACGATATGCAATCATTTCTTCATCATCTATCTTTACATTTGAATCTATGACTGATATTTTATCTTTCCAAACTAATGGTAGATCATTTAGTGTAAATTTATAATCAGTTCCTGATGTATTATAAGCGTAGTAATTATTATTTTTTAGGTTAATGTTAGTCCATCCTTCTATATAATCATCATATCCATATCTAATTTTAATATCATTTTCAAAGAACCCAATTGGTATATCAATTGCAGGACATTGATTATTATCTATAATTGGTTGTACATGTTGGTAACCATCAAAATGTCTACATAGTTCCTTAAGTGGTACTATTACTTTATGCATAGGCATAGGCTTAATTTCAGCTAATCCAATTCCAAAGAAATCAGGTCTACCTAATTTAATATGATTAAATTCACCTTCAAACCACCATCTACGGTATAATTCTTTAGTTATAATCTGAATACTATCAAAATTAATAGATTCAAATGAAATATGGTTATTGTGAATAGTGTATTTAGGGTTACTCTTAGCTGTCCTTATATTTTCAGGAAAATGAGAGAATTGTAATGAACATAATTCTTCATCTTTTATTTTATTAACTAATTCAGCTAAATAATCTTTGGATGAATCAAAGAATATATGGTCATGATTACAATAATACCAGATTAAGTTATCATCCAATAATTCATAATCTTGTTTCCAATCATTTTGATATTCACTTCTCTGCCAAGTTAAAACTAAATTAAATTGGCTAAAGTTATCTCTAATAAATTGTTCTAATTCATCTTGTCTATGTTTATAACAATCGTCTAATGATATTTTTAATATCACTTTACTCCAATTATAAGCAATAGCTAAACTAGATAATGAATATTTAAATATATCTAAATTGTTAAAGGATTTTAAATTATCTCTAACTACATTTCCTTTTCCAAATGGTTTTGCTTCAGTAATGAATGTGTTACAGAATAATATCATTGATACCTTTATTACGTTCTATATTAATAGCGAATGCTGTTTCTTGTCCACTAGGCTTATTATCATTAATTACAATTCTAGGTCCACCACCTATACCCATAATTAAATGATCATAAAATATACCTAATTCAGCTAATTGTCTTTCAGTAGCAACTCGCATTGATTCTCTTCTACCTGTAATTAGAATTATATTATAACCTTTAGTATCCCATTCAGATAATTTTTCAATGGTGCCTGGTAGTAATTCTAGTAGGTTGTTTGGTGATGTGTTTTTAGTTGGAATATTATGTTTAACTAATGTTCCATCTATATCACATATAATTGTTTTTGGGCGGGTATCCATATAACTGATTTAATTTTCTCGTAACGTTTAATTTTATTTTTTCATCTATACCTGGAAATTGTGATTTTATTTCTAAGATAAATTCAGGGTAAGATAAAACATAATGACCACAAATTTTGATTAGTTGTTCTTTATTATAGTAAGGATCAAATCCAGGATTAACCCATTTTACCCATTTTTTAGAATCATAGCATATTTGCCAAAATTTATCAAATGTTTTATCATCTTTAATTTCACTAAGATAAGTTAAAGTTTCTATTAATCCAAATTCAGGAGCAATGTTTATACAATCTAATCCTAAATCAAATTTTTCTTTAATTACTTCTACAGGAATATAGTCACCATTATGTTCTTTAGAAATTAAATTATAACGTTTAGCTACTTTAATCATTTCTTTTAAACGCTCAGCATCATAATTACCTGTTTGATTAGTACCTTTAAGTGATGTACCTGATTGGATAACTAAATATCTTATATGTTCATATATTTCTTTAGGTAAAGCAGACCACAAATCTATTACTAGTTGATCTAATTCTTCTGCCTCAAATGGTCTAATTGCTTCTTCAGTACCAACCTCAAATATTAATTTAGGGTTAATGGAATAAGCAAACTTAATCATTTCAATTGTTTGTTCTAATCCATCGGCATATCTAGGATATTTCTTCCAAGGATCAATATGAATTAAATCAAAATATTTAGCATCATAAGCTAATGATTCAAATCCATCATCATCATTATTACCTTGTCCAGGACCACCATGATCACGTTGTAGTGGTAATGTAGTAACATAGTTACTAAATTCTTCTGTAGTCCAATTATTTACATATCCTCCATTCCATTCTACTTGACGACGTGAAGGAATTAATCCTATAGTATTACCGGTATTAGAACAGAATTCAACTATAGCATCTACAATGTTTTTAGACATTGGTCCAATAAAATACTTTATATCATCCATTTTGTATAAATTTTATATTGTTCTTCAGCTTGTAAATCAGCTATTGCTCTACCTTGTCCTTCAACAAATGGTCTACCATCAATTAATGTTCCTTTTACTTGTACATCTACAGGTGTAGCGTTAAATACAGTACCTTCTAAATAGGATACTTTATCCCATTCCGCTCTAAGAATAAATCTGCAAGGTATATTTAACTGGATACAAGCATATTCTACTGCTTTACCAAACCCTCCATTACCTAAAATAAATAATTGTTCTGGTTTAGTTGATGATGAAAAGTAATTATATACCCCCATCCAATCAGTATTATATGCTTTTAAAAATCCATTACTGTTTACTACAGTATTGGCGGCACCAATTACTCTAGCAGGAAAATCTACATCATTAACATAATCTAATACCTCTACTTTAAATGGCATACTAACTGCAAAACCTGCAAAATCTAATGTTTTAGCTGCTATAACCGAGTTTCTGATATTATCTGAATAGAATGATTTGTAAATAGCATTTATGCCATTTTCTTGGAATTTATTATTAAAGAATATACAGCCATTATTCCCCGGATTAGAGGAAAATGAGCCGTATATCTTTGTATCTTTATTTATAGTGTTCACTTAATAATTCGATTGCTTTAAACCATAACATTTTTCCAAATTTCTCATCATGTAATGGAGACATGTTTAAAAATATTATAGCGGTTATTAATTTTACTTTATTTAAATCAAATCCATTTTCAACTAACCAATCTTTATAGTGATCTCTAAATTCATGTAGATCTTCACTAACATAGTAATCATAATTAACTATTGTAGAACCTTCATAAAATTCAATAGCATCTTCTTTCTTCATCATATTATAAGGAATAATACTACCACCATATAATTTAGCTAAATCATAGTAAATATCACCACCTTTTGTTGACCCTCCAAATGATTCTCTCCAATCAATATAAGTAAATTTGTGTGTACGATTATCCCAGATTATATTATCAAATTGTAAATCACCATGAAATAATGTATACATTGGATTATCATAAAATATATTTGTATCATGTTGTTCTAATATAGAATTCATTGATTTATATTTCTTACCATTGATAGTATATTCTTGATCAAAATATTCAAATCCAAATCTATCTAAAAAAGCCATTAAACGCTCTTTAGTTTTAATGCCATAAAATTTATCAAATAATTCTTTATCACCATAGTATTTATCACTTCTAATAATATTAGATTTCAACTTATCTAAAAATTTATTATAAACATAACTTGAATCATGATAATATAATGTATTGCCATATTCCCAATTATAACCAATAAAATTATCTGTTGATGTAAATCCTGAAGGTATTAATTCTTTTAATATTTTAGCACGTTCTGCTTTATTTTTATTAATGTCTTTATTAGGGGTAAATTTAATAAATTTATCTGCTTTATAAGTAATTTCATCTGTTACTTTATACAATGATAAAGGATTATCGTTAAAATATTCTTTAGTTCTGTTTAAATCATCTAAATTACCTGTATCTAACCATTTTAAATGCTTAGCTTTAAAACCAGGATATTTAGATATATTTTCAAATGCAGATACTATTTCTCCATTTTTCATATTAGCCTCTAATTCACTCCAAAACACATCAAAATCCCAAATACTAGCTAATCCGATAAAAGCATTATCATAACCTTCAGTACTTTTATTTACAAATGATAATACATTATCATCTTTATCTAATTGTGCTGTAGAATATTTTTCAGGATAAGCTGTAGGATAAACACCTATCCAGTTACCATCTAAGTGAGGCATTTTAGAATCAATAATACAATCCGCTACTACAAAGTAAAATGGGCGTTGTAAGTATTGTTTACATTGTAGTGATGAATAACCAGGACCTGATCCTTCACCTTCATACTTGTTAACATCAACAAAATAAAAATTATGTTCTGGATAAGCTAATTGGCAATATTGTTGTAATTCTTCACCTTTATAGCCTAAACAAACTACAAAGTCGTATTCCTTAGGAAATTTATCTATAATATAAGATATAATAGCTTTGTTATCAATTGGTAACATTGCTTTATTTATATTTTTAGTTAAATTACCTAAACGAGAACCTAATCCAGCAGCTAATATTAGTACAGCTGGTGTTTTATGTTCAGCTTCTACTTTACCATCTGCTCTATGAAATTCATCATCTATTCTAACAACATCATCTACGTGTGGTGTAGATACCTCTTGTAAAATAATATCTGTAATAGCTATTACTCTATGTTTTTTAGGAGGTGTTACATTAAAGAACTCTCCACCTTTCATTATTTTCTTTTCAACTACACCTTCATCATTTTCTAACCATACTTCAGCTTCACCTGAAATGATATAGTTAGTTTCTTTTTTAAAGTTATGATATTGAAATGATGTTTTATAGCCAGCGTTGATATAAATTCTCTTATAGCAATAAGCATCATTTAACTCAAGCCATTCTTCCTTACCCCAAGGTTTATGAACTACTTTATACATTATTGTTTATTTACTTGTTTATTAATCCATTCATAAGTGTGAACAAGACCTTCATATAATGGGTAATTTGGAACCCAATCTAATTTTTCTTCAATTAGTTTATTATCTGAATTTCTACCTCTAACCCCTGTAAATCCAGGTATGTTTTTGATAGTGATGTTTTTACCACTAATATCAATTGCATATTGAGCTAATTGATTAATAGTAACCATTTCTTCACTACCAAGATTAACTGGACCTTCAAAATCAGAACGCATTAATTTTAAAATACCATTCACACACTCGTCAATATATAAAAATGATCTTGTTTGTAAACCATCACCCCATACTTCAATTTCTCCACCATCTGGTGTTTCAGCTACTTTACGGCACATTGCTGCTGGTGCTTTTTCTTTTCCACCTGTCCAAGTACCTTCTGGTCCAAATATATTATGAAAACGAGCTACACGAACATCCAAATTATAATTACGTTTAAAAGCTAAATATAAACGTTCACTAAATAATTTTTCCCAACCATATTCAGAATCTGGGTTTGCAGGATATGCACTTGATTCTTCACAATTAGGATTATTAGGATCTAACTGATTATGTTCTGGATACATACATGCTGAGGAACTATAAAATACTCGCTTAACTGATTGTTTAGTTGCTTCATGAGCAACATTTAAATTAATTAATGCAGAATTATGCATTACGTTAGCATCATTGTTGCCTGTAAAAATATATCCAGCTCCTCCCATATCTGCTGCTAATTGATATACTTCATCAAATGAATTTATTTTATCATCTAATGAAGTTTGATTTGGAGCAAACATAACTTTAGATACTATTAATGGATCTCTAAGATCACCAATAATAAAATCATCTGCTGCTGTTTCCCAATATTCAGGATATTTTAAATCTACTCCTCTAACCCAAAATCCTTCTGATTTTAATCTTTTAACTAAATGGCTTCCTATAAAACCACCTGCTCCTAATACTAATGCTGTTTTCATATTGTATTATAATAATTGTTTTGTTTTTCTTGTCTTTCTATTGTTTTAGGATGATAAATACACATCTCATCTAATGGTGGAAAATTAGTGTATAAATTATAACCATCTAATCTTTCATGAACTTTATTTATCCATTTAATTTTTGAATTATTACGATATACTCTAGTTTGATGGTCAGGAAAATTAACTCTACCATGATCAACTTTCCATCCCCACTTTTTAATATGTTCTTCTGTTAAACCCTCTACTGTATTAATTCGAGGAACTAAAAACATGTCGACTTCAGGATTTGTTTCTAAAATTGAATGAATATTTTCTAATAACCAAGAATCTAAAATTTCATCAGCATCTAACTGAAAAATAAAATCGCAAATACAGTGTTTATTTAAATTATTTTTAAAAGATGCAAAGTCATTATTTAATCCAAATTCAATCGTTTTAACGCGTTTATTATAGTTTTTAACTACATTTTTAACGGCATCTGTTGCTGTAATATCTAATTGAACTACTATTTCGTCTGTTGGTAGAATAGATTGAGTTAATTGGTATAATAATCTATCTAATTCAATATGTTCGTTATGAGCACAAACGGCGTATGAAATTGAAATCATGAACTTTTTATTTTTTTTAAATATAATAAATTATTTTGACATTTCAAAATAACCTATATATTCTAAGGCGTCCATAAACTCGAGTTCTCCAAATTCTTGTTTTGTAGACATATCTGCTTTATTGTCTTTAGATTTAACAGCTGACCATTTCCAATCGTCTGCTGTTGTACCTTCTGCAAATACCATTGAATTATCTGGAAGTACGACACTATTTGGATACCAATATTTTCCTGAAATGTCTTTGAAGCGTAATGCTTTATATAATTCGGGAAGTGTTTCTTCCATGGTTTCAACATTTTCTTCTACGATTGTGGTGTTTGCGGTTTTGCCACAGGTCATACAAATCCAAATAGTAACTATTTCGTTTGAAATTTCACTACAAGCATTTGACCCACAACATGGACAAATAACTAGTTGTTCACTTAATGATGACATAATTTATATTTTTTATATTGTAAGTATTTGTTTGATATGTAAATATTATATTTCCTATATTATCCATTATTCTATACGTTTAATTTTGGGTAATTCGATACGCTTTAAAGAGGGTAGCTTTAATTGAACAGGCTTCGGTACTTTACTATCTAATATAGTAAGTAATTTTTCACTCATTTTTTCTAAACTAAATTCAGTTTTTGAATGATGCGCTTGACGTTTAGCTTTATCAGTGTATTTTTTATAATTTTTAAATACATCCTCTAATGCTTTAGATGCTTCTTTATCGTTAACTGTAAACCAAGCTGATTCAGGTAATATCATATTTTGAATAACAGCAGATGGGTGAATTGGAGTTAACATACCTGGAAGTAATGTTGAGAATTCTGATAAGAAATCAACATGTCCACTCCAATTTGGTGCTATTACTGGTTTCTGTGATGTTGTGAATTCTAGTAATGGTCTTCCATATCCTTCACCCTTAGTAAACGATACAAATGCTTTAATTTTAGGATGATTATATAACTCATTTATATCCTCATCACTAAATTCACCATGAATTAAATATACTGGTGGTAAATCACCTCCTATATATTGTTGAATAGCTCTAATTTTATCTAACATTTCATCTCTATCCATTATAGATGGTGTTGCTGATTGTGTTTTTAATATTAGAGCAGGTGGTTTAATTTTATCTCGGAATGTTTCTAAGAATATTCTAAGTAATCCAGATACATTTTTTCTATCTTCGTTTAAATCACCTTGTAACCAATGTCCTAAATATAGAAATGCATAATCTTCAGGTATTTCGTTTATAAATTCATATAAATCAATATTATTGAATTTATCAATTTTATTGTATATGTCTGTATTTACACCTTCAAATAATACTTCTACTGGTGTTTTTAATTCTACTATACTTTCTATTTGTTGTGTTTGACTATTACGTTTTTCAAATTTAGAATTTTGAAATACTGTTTTAGTATGTTCAGATGATACTAATACTAAATCAGCATTATTACATCCTTCAATCCAACTAGGATCACATATTGTAGTTTCAATACCTGCTGTAATTAATATATTAAATTTACCAATACGTTGCATTTCATTTGGAACAGTAATTTGAATCCAAACATCAGGTTGTTTAGGTAGTTGAGGAACAGCTAAAATACAATCTTTTATTAATTTATGGTCTGGATTTGAATCTTTAAGAAATCCATATGGTGTAGAACCCCATCGTTGTGATAGGATTTTTACATCATATTTTTCTGATTTGATAATAGATAATGCTATGTCGCGTGAGCGGGCTCCGTAGCCGCTGAAAGTTTCACAAGGAGCACTTATAACTAATAATGGTTTCATATTATTTTGAGATAACGTGTTGGACAAAATGTTTTGGTTGTTTTAATGGTTCTACAGGTATAAATTCAAAATCATGTCTTGGCTGCCATTTATCAAATGTTTCTTCAACACCATCAATAATGTTTTTACACATATTTTTAGCAGTCATCATTGATTCATCTGAAGTTACCCATTCACGAGCAGCTTTACATGCCTTTTGATAATCTTCAGTATTAAACATTTTATCGTTATAAACTTCATTTATTACTTTAGCAACATCAAGTGGTTCAACTCTATCATCAAAAATATAAGGTGTTGGAATAGAACCTACTAATGAGAAATTAGATGGAAATACTGGGTAAGCCCAAATACCACACTTTTTATATTTGCCTCTATGATTAGAACCAAATTCTTCAGTAAATTTAATCCAATCACCATTTTCGTCTTCAAAACGCATCTGATCCTGCATACCACCTGTTACTGTAGCAATGATTGGTTTACCACACATCATTCCTTCAGTTAATGATAATCCCCAACCTTCGTTTGAACTTATTAACGTTACAGCATCTACTGCGTTGTAAAGTAAATTCATTACGTTTGCTGGTTGTCTACTTTGGTCGAATAAAATTTGATATTTTTCATTATAACCAAATAACATTTCACTTACTGCTTTTAAATCAGTACCGTTTTCATCTACTATTTGTGTGTGAAGTACCAAAGCACATCTTTTAGCTTTTTCTTCAGGTAAAGCATCAACAAATACTTTCCAGGCCAACAATAAGTCAGATACTGATTTACGCCTAATATTGCGAGCATTATACAATAAAGTAAAATCATATTCTTTATTATTAAATAATTGTCTTTTGAATTCTTTTAATGTTAAGTATTCTAAATGTTCTGATGTTATAGGAAAAAATACTTCTTCATTAATACCATGAGGAACATATTTAATTACTTTTTCATCTGCAACCTCAGAACCCAATACTGCTCTATTTAAATTTTCTGTTTGTTTACTAATAGCTAATAAACCATCACATGATTCATAATATGATTTATTATACATTGGATAAGGTAAATCATCCCAAATATTTAAATAAATAATAGGCATTTGTTTTCTTATTTCATGTTCCATTTGAAATAACCAAATCCAATATCTTGGATCAGTAAACATCATTAATGCGTCTGGTTTTTCTAATTGAATTATTTGTCTTACAAGTTCAGGAGAACCGTATCCATCTATTGGGTATAAAAATACACTAGCATCTTCAATACCTGCTATTTTATTAGTATCAGCATTTAAATCGAGTCGTTGACCTTTATCAGGATGTGTAATAGCACCTCCTAAATTAACCCAATTAAAATGATGTGCTGTTCCTAATACCATCTCTCTAGCCATAGTACTAATACCAGAGGTCATACGAATATCATCGCATAAAAGGAGTATTTTTTTTCTTTGATCTTTTGGTATGTAACCTTCTTTTAACATAACGTTATTTTGTTGTTTTATAATTTACCTGTTATTTCTGTATCTAATTGGTTGTGTATTTGTTTTTTAAATTCTTCGTTGGTTAAATATAGATACATTGCTCGTTCAGTTAATTTTTGAGTACTGAACTTGTTCCGGACGCAAGATAATTTGAATTCTTCAAATAAATCTTCGGGAATTTTTACACTTGTTAATTGCATTTTTGCTTTCATAATTATATTGTTTTGTATATAAATATATAACAATTATGAAAGAACATTCTTTTTATCACATAATGTAATATCATCTCTGTAAGGACACCATTTGCAACTACTTTCTCCAACATTCTTAATATATGATTTTATTTGAGGTTTTCCAAACTCGTCGAACGAATTTTTTATAAAATCATTAAAAACAGTTAAGCATTTATTCATTTTATTAGTTCCGCTAGGTGGTACTACATTTTGTACTCTAGGTTGAGGATATTCACTTTTTTCCCAAATTTTTCTTTTCAAAATTACAAATTTTACTTCTATATTTTCTATAGGAAAATCATATTGTTTTGAAAAATAATGTTTGTATAAAAGTAATTGATATTGTTTTATTTCATCTTTTTTCTGTTCATCACTCCAAGATGATTTTGATGTTTTAAAATCCCATATTTGAACTTTATTTGTATCAACATCATAAAACACTACATCAATAAATCCTTTTAAAAATATATTATTAGATACTTTTATTAGTAAAGGTAATTCAATATCTAATAATTTTACACCTTTAGTAGTAAATATCTTTTTTCTATTCTTTTTAACATAATTTAAAAGATTAACAGCATCTTCATAAAACTCACCCATTTCTGTTGGAGTAGAAAAATGAGAACCTACTTTTTTATATTCCTCAGTATACAATTCAGAAAATTTATTTTGAAATATTTCATGTAAGTCCATTCTATCAGCTGCAGCTCCACTTAAAACATACATGTTATCAACATATTCTTGAATAGTTTCATGTATTGCTGTTCCGAAAACTGTATGTATAGTTGCTTGATATGGTTGTTTATTTTCTACATAAGTTAAATACCACTGGTGTGGACATTTTGTATAAATACTAAACTGACTATATGATACTGTTTTATGAAAAGCATGATTTAATTCTGGAGGTGTATGGTTTTTGAGTTTTAATTCAATTTCTGTCAGCTTTTGTTTGGCCATATATTTCTCTTATTTTAGCTCCTAATTCAGCATCGTTGGGATATGTTTTGACTAAATCTTGTACTGCTTGTTTTTGTGTAATAATTTTTTTACAGTACTGAGCTGCATCTAATAGTTCTTCATAAAGATGTTGAGTAAATTCGTCGTGATTATTTTGTTCAAGTGTTGTTGAATATTTATTATATCCGAGTTCTGCTCTGTCAGATAAGTCTACTATAACTGATTTGGTAATATCGTCTTTTATTGTATTACTCATGTTCCTTTAATTTGTGTTGTAATGTTTTTAACTTCATCTTCAGAAAGCATGTCTATATATTCTTTAGCTTCTTTTTTACCAACTTCAAAATATATTTGAATAGCTTCTATTTGATCTAAATCGTATTCTTTTTTATTAGTAGGTTTAAGATACTTAAGATACTTATATTGTTTAGGTAGTAAGTCTTTATATAAATTATAAAGATGTTCACCTTTCATCTGCCAAGTATTCTTTTGTATTACATTTACTACTTCACAATAATCATGATCCATTGATAATATTTTGTTACACATCCAATTATTGAAAGTTTGTTGTTCTTCTTCAGAAATATCTTTCCATTTATCTTTAGTAAGAGTTATTCTTTTTATAAGATTAAATATATTAGCCATTATTAAATTTAATTATTTTTATATTCCCATATAAACCCATAAGCTGTTTTTTGTTTTTTAAGACAACAAGCAGATATATTTGAAGTAGGATATTTTAATTCTTTTTGTATTTGTGTAAAACTATTCCATTCTTTTATTATAACTCCATTTTTAGATTTTTGAATTACTTTTACTGCATTTCCATGATCTTTATTATTATATCCTGGAAATATCTTATTATAATTCCAAACAAATCCATGAGATTTGTTAGTTTTTTTACTTAAGTTGTCTTTAATACCTTTTCCAAAATTAAATTCAGCTTCTGTAATAGAATTCCATTCTTTAACAAATTCTCCATTTAATGTAAATTGATATATTTTAATAGAAGTATTTTTACTTATAAGTTGTTTTATAGCATCTGTTCTTTCATATTTTCCACTTTTTCCTTTAACAGCTTTAGATATTTTCTTTTTAGTTTTTTCACTTATTTTTCCTTTAGCATTTCCTAATTTTAAATTTA
>Ga0164296_1000687_pt1 | contig 39124 bp, 22 predicted proteins | sample GEODES057metaG_FD_113533 | JGI IMG/M metagenome (GOLD analysis project Ga0164296, IMG submission 113533) | Dystrophic lake water microbial communities from Trout Bog Lake, Wisconsin, USA - GEODES057 metaG | ecosystem: Environmental > Aquatic > Freshwater > Lake | place: USA: Trout Bog Lake...
AACTGGGTTAACTGCAGCCAACGTTGATACTGCTTTGGGATATATCCCACTTAACTCCAATGGTACTGCAATATCGTCTGGAACTGCACAGTATGTAACACAAGCAACGCAAAGTAATATTACTCAAGTTGGTACATTGACTAACTTGGTTGTTAGTGGCACGATTAACGCTAACACAGTACAAGCACAAACAATTGGTAATATCGGTGCAAGACTAATCGGTAATGGTAGCCAGTTAACTGACTTAACTGGTAGCCAGGTAGTCGGTGCAGTTACTAATGCAATTACTGCAGAATATGTAACTAACTTGACAGCAGCTAATGTAGATACTGCATTAGGCTATGTGCCGTTAGATTCAAATGCTACAATTACTACTGCGGGCACTGCTCAGTATGTGACTCAAGGCATACAAAGTAATATTACTCAAGTTGGTACATTAACCAATTTGATTGTCAGTGGTACAATTAATGCCAATACCGTGCAAGCACAGACAATTGGTAATATTGGCGCTACACTGATTGGCAACGGAAGTCAAATAACTGGTATTACTGGTGGCCAAATAACAGGAACGGTTGCCAATGCAACCAATGCAGTTACTGCAGAATATGTAACAGGATTGACAAGCAGTAATGTAACCACTGCATTAACCTATGTGCCGTTGGATAGTAATGCAGCTGCTATAGCTGCAAATACAATTATATCTCCAATACAAAGCAATATCACTCAAGTCGGTACATTAACCAATTTAGTTGTCAGTGGTACAATTAATGCAGGAACTGTACAAGCTGCTACAATTGGTAACATTGGTGCTACATTTATTGGTAATGGTTCTTCAATTACTGGACTAACCGGTAGCCAAATTGGCAATATTACCGGCAGTCAAATTATTGGCGCAGTTACACTAGCAGTCACTGCACAAAGTGTAACTGGATTATCTAGTGCAAATGTAACTACCGCATTAGGCTATGTGCCGTTAAATTCAAATAGTTCTGTCGCTACTGCAGGTACTGCTCAGTATGTAATCCAACCAATACAAAGTAATATTACTCAAGTTGGTACGTTGACTAATTTGTATGTGTCGGGCACCATTAACACAGGCACAGTTGAAGCTGCAGTTATTGGTAATATTGGTGCTACAATTATAGGTAATGGCAGTCAGCTCACTGGAATTACTGGTAGTCAAGTAGTTGGTGCAGTAGCTACCGCAGTTACTGCAGAATATGTAACAGGATTGACTGCGGCCAACGTTGATACTGCATTGGGCTATGTTCCGTTAGATTCTAATGCAACAGTAGGAACTGCGGGTACTGCACAGTATGTAACACAAGCAATACAAAGCAACATTACCCAAGTTGGTATATTAAGTAATTTAATTGTAGCCGGAACTATCGAAAGCGGTGTAGTACAGGCTGCGGTTATTGGTAATATTGGCGCAACACTAATTGGTAATGGTAGTCAAATAACAGGTATCACTGGTAGTCAAATAACTGGAACAGTTACCAGCGCTGTTACTGCTCAATATGTAACCGGACTAACTGCTGCTAATGTTGACACAGCTTTAGGCTATGTACCATTGGATTCCAACGCTACTGTAGGTACTGCCAATCTAGCACAGTATGTAACACAAGCAATACAAAGCAACATTACTGCGGTAGGTACATTAAGTAATTTAACTGTTGCTGGTACCATTAATGCCAACACCGTACAAGCTACCACCATTGGCAATATTGGTGCAACTTTAGTTGGTAATGGTAGTCAGCTAACAGGTATTACTGGTAGTCAAGTAACAGGAACTGTTGCCAATGCAACCAACGCAGTTACTGCCGTTTATGTAACAGGGTTAACCAGCGGTAATATAACAACGGCATTGGGCTATACTCCTTTAGATGCCAATACAGGTTCAGGCACTGCTAATCTAGCACAGTATGTGACTCAGCCAATTCAAAGCAATATCACTCAAGTCGGTACATTAACCAATTTAACTGTCAGCGGAACAATTGAAGGTAACGTAATACAAGCTGCTACAATTGGTAATATTGGTGCTACTTTTATTGGCAACGGAAGTCAACTCACAGGCATAACAGGTAGCCAAATTGTTGGCTCAGTGACTAATGCCGTCACGGCACAGTATGTAACTGGGCTAACAGCTGCTAATGTTGATACTGCACTGGGTTATGTCCCATTAAATTCCAACAGTTCTGCAGTTAGTGCAGGAACTGCTTTATATGTAGTCGGTCCTACACAAAGTAACATTACTGCACTAGGAACTTTAACTAGTTTGTATGTGTCGGGCACTATCAATGCCAATACTGTACAAGCTTCGACCATTGGTAATATCGGCGCTACTTTTATTGGCAATGGAAGTCAACTCACTGGTATCACTGGCAGCCAACTTGTTGGTCCAGTTACTACGGCAACTTATGTAACTAATTTAACTAGCTCAAATGTAACAACGGCATTGGGCTATACTCCACTGGATGCCAATGCAGTTTCGGGTACTGCTAACCTAGCACAGTATGTAACACAACCAATACAAAGTAACATTACACAAGTTGGTACTTTGTCTAACTTAACGGTTGCCGGCACAATTAATGCCAATACTGTACAAGCGCAAACCATTGGTAACATTGGTGCTACATTTATAGGTAATGGTAGACAATTAACTGGATTGATTGGCAGTCAGATTTCAGGAGCAGTAACGAATGCTGTCACTGCACAATATGTAACTGGTTTGACTGCGGCCAATGTCGACACTGCACTAGGATATGTTCCTTTAGACAGTAATGCCAGTGCGGTATCAGCAGGAACTGCTCAGTATGTGACACAAGCAATTCAAAGCAATATTACTCAAGTTGGTACATTGTCAAGTTTGAGTGTGGGCGGAACAATTAATGCAGTGACTGTACAGGCAGCCACTATTGGTAATACTGGTGCAGTATTGGCTGGAGCAAGTTTAACTACAGATGGCGATGTTACCATTGGCGGAAATCTAAGAGTCAATGGCAGTACTGTTACAATCAATAGAGAGATTGTTAACCAAGTCGAAATCGTTGGTGGTAATTTAATTGCCAATAGTAATGCAATTTCGACCAGTACCACAACAGGTGCATTGCAAGTATTAGGCGGTGTTGGTATTACTGGGGCAGTATTTGTGGGCGGGGTATTATCAGGATTGGCTGTAAGTGCTGCTACCATTGGTAATGCTGGCGCACAAATTACTGGTAACGGCAGTGGATTAATCAGTATCACTGGCGCCAATGTAACTGGAACAGTTGCTAATGCTACCTATGCAATTACTGCAAATACTGCAAACTATGCCACTACTTCAGTTAGCTCAGGAACTGCACAATATGTAACCGGAAATACTCAGTCAAACATTACCAGTGTAGGCACACTAACTGGATTGACATTAAGCGGCACAATGTATGCAACCAGCATACAATCGCAGGTATTCGGTAATTTAGGTGCTACATTCAGTGGTGCAACATTTACTGCTACTGGAGGATTCCAAGGACCACTAAACGGGACATTAGGATCTTCAGGAGCAAACACAGCCGTAGTTACTACATTGAGTGCAAATGGAAATGCCACAGTAAGTGCATTAACAGTTAATAATAGTGCTACTATTGGTACTACGTTGAGTGTTGCCGGTAATATTACTGCTGGTAATATTATTGCTGGTGGTGTGCGTAGTACTACTAGTGGTACCGCTCCTGTCAATCCTGTAGTGGGCGATATGTGGTTTGATTCTACCAATTATGCGTTGCTAAGATGGACCTATGACGGTAGCAATAGCTTTTGGCTACAACTAGGTTAAACAAGTTAAATAATATTATGCAAATATCAGGGAATTTCAATTTATCGGGCGGTTTGGTGGTGGTACCTCCGGCTCCTACTGGCAATGCTACAGTAGCAGTGACTTGGGTATACCCACAACAAAATCAAACTTTTTTGCTCATCCCAAATGTTGCAATAACACCGATCCAATCAGTAGCAATAACATACGACGGAGATAGTTATACCTACTCTGCTAATACAATTCCCACAGGATTAACTTTAGCTGCTAATGGATTAATAACAGGAACACCAACAGTAATAGGTAACACCAGTACTAATCTGAGCGTTTCTACCGGATCTGGTGTAAAATCTTCTGTATACCCAAATTTTACAGTAGCATATTCTGTGCCTGGTGCACCTACAATAGGAACCGCTTCGGCTATAAACAGTAGTTCAGCTAGCGTAACATATACTGCACCAGCAAATAATGGTGGTGCAACAATTACAAAATATGTAGCAACCAGCTCTCCTGGTGCTATTACTGCAACAGTATCACAGGCAGGTTCAGGGACTATAACAGTCACGGGATTATCTGCAGGTTCTTCGTATACCTTTACTGTAACTGCAATTAATACTGCAGGCGCAGGCGGGGCTAGTTCTCCGAGTAATAGTATAACCCCGCCTACACCGATGGGAACATTATATGGATGGGGAGCAAACTATTGTGGACAATTAGGATTAGGGTATGCCAATTCGCAAGTGGTTACCCCAGCTGCAGTAGGCGGATTAACTGCTTGGACTAATATATTTGTTGGGTGCGGCCCTGGCGGATTTGCAACTAAAAATGATGGTACATTATGGGTGTGGGGAGGTAATAATTATTATGGGCGATTGGGATTAAGTTTAAGTGGCCCTTCAAATACTGCATTCAGTAGTCCCCAACAAGTTGGTTCTTTGACCAACTGGAAAACTGTGGCACCTGATGCTCTTTCTACAGTTGCTGTTAAAACCGACGGTACACTTTGGAGTTGGGGCTTCGGCGGATATGGTCAACTTGGGATTAGTAATACAACTAGTTATAGTAGTCCAAAACAAGTCGGAGCCTTAACTAATTGGTCGACAGTATCTTCCGGAAATAATAGTACACTAGCTATTAAAATTGACGGCTCGCTCTGGGCGTGGGGAAGTAATACTGGTATGCTAGGATTAGGAAACTTAACCTCATATTCAAGTCCTGTACAAGTTGGTGCATTGACCAATTGGCAGTCTATATCGTTGAGTGGAAATATGGCTGCAGCGGTTAAAACCGACAATACTCTATGGGTATGGGGCGGTAACGGATACGGGGGACTTGGACTTGGTAATACGACTAGCTATAGTTCTCCTAAACAAGTAGGAACACTAACTAATTGGTTGACGGTATCTGCTGGTAATGCTTATAGTGGATTGTTGGGTGTTAAGACAGATGGTACACTATGGGCTGCAGGCTATAATGGGTTTGGTGCATTAGGTTTAGGCGGTAGTACCAATTACTCGAGTCCTAAACAAGTTGGAGCACTGACCAATTGGTTGCTACCTTCTAACTCAGGAGGACCTGACGTAGCTGCTATTAAGACCGACGGAACTCTTTGGACGTGGGGATATAATGCTTACGGAGAAGCCGGTGATGGATCATATAATGTATATCATAGAACTCCTGTCCAAGTAACAGGCAGCTATACTACTTGGTTCAAAGTTGCAGTCGGTGCTTATTTTGTAATGGGCATTCACTCATAATAACCGTACAGAATTCTACGGTTTATAACTTTTACAGTAATCTAGAAATACGATAAATACTCATTAATATGGGTTAACTAATGTCATTTCCATCGTCCCCGTCAAACGGCCAACAAGTTACAGTTAATAATATAACATATACCTACAATAGTACTAGTAATGCGTGGTATAGGGTAGCTGGTACTACGAATATTATCGTTGCAAATACTGCTACAATTAGCGGTAATTTAACTGCAAACGGCACTACTACACTAAGCAACACTTCGGTAACTGGTAATGCAACTGTTGGTAATTTGTCAACTAGCGGTAATCTAACTGCTGCTTACTTCTTAGGAAATGGTGCACTATTAACAGGATTATCAACAAGTAGTATTACCAATGGCACTAGTAATGTTAATATTCCTACAGCTAACGGTAATGTAAATTTAACTGCTGGCGGTGTTACTTCATTGGTGGTTTCCAATACAGGTGTATTTGCAACAAATTTATCGGTAACAGGCGTTTTTAGCACTGGTACTGGCACGGCAGGTAGTATTACTGGAGCAAATTTATTAAGTGCAGTATATTTGGCTGGCACTTTAACAACTGCTGCTCAACCAAATATCACTAGTCTTGGTAATCTAACTTCACTCACGGTAACAGGAAATGTTTCTGCTGGTAATGTATTAGCAAGCGGGTATTTTTATAGTAATGGTGCGAGTATTTTAGCAAGTGGACCCACTGGTCCTCAAGGCCCACAAGGGCCACAAGGACCTAGCGGAGCACAAGGTAATACTGGAACATTCTCAGGTACTACTACTCAACAAATTATTACAACAAATACTACTATATCAACTAGTAGTACCACCGGGGCACTTCAAGTATCCGGCGGCGCAGGTATTGGTGGTAACTTATATGTCGGAAGTTCTATAGTTGCTAATGGAAATGTAACCGCCAACAACTTAACTGTAACAGGTGTATTAAGTACCGGTTCAGGAACTGCTGGTAGTATCACTGGTGCTAATTTATTAAGTGCAGTATACTTGTCTGGAACACTAATTACCGCTGCTCAACCAAATATTACCAGTTTAGGTAATTTAACTTCAATTACTGTTACAGGAAATACTAGCTCAGGAAATGTGTTAGCCAGTGGATATTTTTATAGTAACGGTGCGAGTATCTTAGCCAGCGGACCCACTGGTCCACAAGGGTCTCAAGGCCCACAAGGACCTAGCGGAGCACAAGGACCACAAGGACCACAAGGACCTTCAGGAACTGCTGGTGCACAAGGACCACAAGGCCCACAAGGACCTAGCGGAGCACAAGGTAATACTGGTTCGTTCTCTGGTAATACTACACAACAGATTATTACAACAAATACTACTCCTGCTATTAGTACCACTACCGGTGCATTGCAAGTAGCAGGCGGAGCTGGTATTGGCGGCAACTTATGGGTTGGTGGCAACATCAGTGCAAATAATTTATCAGTGACAGGTGTATTAAGTACCGGTTCAGGAACTGCTGGTAGTATCACCGGTGCTAATTTATTAAGTGCAGTATATCTAACCGGCACTTTAACAACTGCCGCACAACCAAACATTACTAGCTTAGGTAATTTAACATCGGTTACAGTTACTGGAAACTTAAATGCCGGCAATGTATTAGCAAGTGGTTATTTTTATGGTAATGGTGCAAGTATTTTGGCTAGCGGCCCGCAAGGACCACAAGGTCCAACCGGTCCAACTGGAAATACTGGACCACAAGGGCCTACAGGTGTACAAGGACCAACCGGCGCACAAGGCCCTACAGGTGTACAAGGACCACAAGGCCCAATTGGAAATACTGGACCACAAGGACCTACAGGTGTACAAGGACCTACAGGTGTACAAGGACCAACTGGTGTACAAGGACCAACCGGCGCACAAGGTAATGTTGGAACATTCTCAGGGACTACTACACAACAAATTATTACAACAAACACCACACCTGCAACCAGTACCACAACAGGTGCATTAATAGTTACGGGCGGTGGTGGTATTGGTGGAGATCTGCACGTTGGCGGTAATATTGTTGCTGGGCAATCATTAAACTTTATTCCGTATAATGCACCAATACAAGCCAGTGGGTATTACAATGCTTATTTTGAAGTTGCAATCCAAAACAGAAGTAATAATCCAGGCGCTACTACTTGTTATGCTGCATTTGCAGACAACAGTGACGGTTGTACCAGTTTAGTTACATTTGGTATCGCATCTAGTTCGTTTAACCAAGCAGGGCACGGGCTAGTACAAGCTAACGATGGTTATTTTTATACGGTAGCTTCTGCAACTGGGCAAGGCGGCAATATTGTAATAAACTCTTGCGGCGCAAATGCATCGGTTATTTTTGCAACTGGAGGAGACGATTACTCAAATGAAGTAATGCGAGTGACTCCAGGCGGTACTTCTTGTGGATTTGTTAATGTAAAATCAACAGTGGCAAGTGGTAATACTGCATCAGGTGCATTGGTAGTTGCTGGTGGAGCGGGAATTGCTGGTAATTTGAATGCTGGTAATGTACTGGCAGGCGGATATTTTTACAGTAATGGTGCAAGTATTTTAGCCAGTGGACCTACAGGTCCGCAAGGCGCACAAGGCCCGCAAGGTCCAACTGGTCCAGTGGCTGGAGCAAATACACAAGTTATTTTTAACAATGCTAATTCAGCAGGAGCCAGCAGTAATTTTATTTGGAATAATGCTACATCAACATTAACAATAACTGGTACAGTATCTGCTACAAATCACACAGGCAGTGGGGCTTACTTAACTAATCTCACTGGAGCCAATGTAACTGGACAAGTAGCCAATGCAGCATCTGCAGGTACAGTCTACGGAAATGCACAACCTAATATTACCAGTCTCGGCAGCTTGTCGAGTCTAACAGTGTCAGGCACAACCAATACTACTGGTATTGGCACAGGTAGTGCTGTAGTATTAGGCGGAGCAAGTATTACCAAAGATCTGTGGGTCGGTGGCACAATTTTTACCAATAACTTAACTACAGTTAATACAACAACATTAAGCGTATCTGCACCGTTATTGTACTTGACTTCCAATGTAGTATATCCCTATAATTATGATATTGGTTTTTACAGTCACTTTATTGGTGGCCCATCCAATGTTTATGCACATACTGGACTAGTTAGAAATTATGTAGATAATAATTGGTATTTGTTCAGCAATGTTGCAGAGCCCAGTGGTAGTGTGGTTAATCTAACTGATGCAAATGTAATTTACGACAGTTTGAAACTAGGTAATTTGACCAGTAGCGGCAATGTTACCAGTACATATTTCTTGGGCAACGGCAGTCAACTTTCGGGCTTACCATCAGTTACAGTAAACAATGCACCTCCCGCAAATCCAGTTGCAGGTAGTGTATGGGTTGACACTGGATCAGGCGTGGAGTATACTTATATAACTGGCTCGAGTGGTAATGTTTGGGTGGAACTAGAAGCACAAAACAGCTACAGTTACAATAGTCTAAGCTATGCAAATCTAAACAATACCAGCACCAACAGTCAAATTTTATATAATAGTGCTGGTGCAATTGCCGGCTCCAACAATTTTACATTTAATGGATCCACAGTTACTGCACCAGTAATCTCGGCAAATGCACTAACAGTAAGTGGTCTAACCACATTGGGTAATATTTCTATCTCTGGAAACATCACACCAACTGTAAATAATTACTACGGATTAGGAAGCCCTTCGTACAAATGGGCCAATGTTTATATCGGTCCCGGAAGTTTGTACTTAACAGATACTGTTACCAGTTCCACAGTATCATTGACTGCTACCAACAATGTGTTGTTCTTGAACGGTGCAAGTGGATTGACTAACGGCAATTTGTATTTTAACAACAACAGTATACTAACACTAACGCCCAATGTAGATATTACCATCGGTAACATCAGTGGAGATTCTGGTAATGTGGTAATAAATCGTGTTACTAATTTTCATGGCAATATATTTGCAACTAATATTACCAGCACTGGTAATATTACAGGTCAAAACTTTATTGGTAATGGTGCTACAATTAATGGTGACTTATCTGTTACAGGTAATATTAACATTGCCGGTAATGTCACAGTTACTAATCAAGTATATGGATCATTTGCAAATGTTGCAAATATATCAGCAAGCGCATCAAATACTGGAAATCCTATTTTATTCTCGACCGCATTAGCAAATTCAGGAATACAATTAGGTACTGGTGCAAGTAATAGTCACGTAATTATAAGCAAACCAGACACATACAGAGTTAAATATCAAGTAAATATTCTTAATACCGGTGGAGCACCTAATGTATATATTTGGATAAGAAAAAATGGTACAGATATTGCATATTCGCAAGTCAAGTTTTCTGGTTCAGCAGTTGCACAAAATGGAATACTAAATGGTGATTTTTTTGTAACAACTACTACAAACACAGATTATATTGAATTATATTGGGCTACATCATCTAATACATTAGCATCGTTATATGCTATCCCAGCAAATTCATATTCAGTGACAATGCCAGCAAGTCCAAGCGCATTAATATCAATATTGCCGGTTAATGTATAATGGCAGATACACCGACTCCTTATAAGATTAAATAACATATGACTTCCTTAAATTTCCCTTCATCCCCTGCACTAAATCAAACTTATACACTTGGTACAAGAACTTGGGTATGGACAGGCACCGCTTGGCAATTACAAGCACAAGGCGCAATTAATAATATTCCTGTTGGAAATTCTACACCGAGCACCGGAGCTTTTACTACACTTAGTGCCACAACTGCCAATATCAGTGGTAATATTGCCAGCGGTAATGTACTAGCAGGCGGATATTTTTACAGTAACGGTGCAAGTATTTTAGCCAGTGGTCCACAAGGACCAACTGGAGCACAAGGACCAATTGGAGCACAAGGTCCACAAGGACCAACTGGAGCACAAGGACCAATTGGAGCACAAGGACCACAAGGACCACAGGGTATTACTGGTAACACAGGAGCACAAGGACCGACTGGTGTACAAGGACCACAAGGCCCAATTGGAGCACAAGGACCGACTGGTGTACAAGGACCACAAGGACCACAGGGTATTACTGGTAACACAGGAGCACAAGGCCCAACTGGAGTACAAGGTCCGCAAGGACCTACTGGAGCACAAGGTAACGCTGGATCATTTAGTGGCACTACTACTCAACAGATTATCACATCAAACACAACTGCTGCTATTAGTACTAGTACTGGTGCATTGCAAGTAGCAGGCGGAGCTGGTATTAGTGGTAATTTATATGTAGGCGGCAACTTGGTTGTTACTGGAAATACTACAGTAGAAAATGTTTATCAAATAACAGTTAATACCAGCGAAATAATAGGCACAACTTTAAGTGTAGGTAGTAATGCGACAGTAAATGCATTGACTGTTAATAATAGTGTTACCGTCGGTTCAACTTTAGGTGTTATTGGTAATATTATTGGCGGCGGAACTGCTAATATTGGAAATATAGCTACAACTGCATTGACTATTGGCACAACACCAGTTACTACATCTAGTTATCCATATGGTGGTAGTTTGAGTTTCAATGGAACTAATCAGTATGTGACAGTTCCGGCCAGTTCAAATTTCAACTTCACAACAGATTTCACAATTGAAGGTTGGTTCTATACAAGCCAAAGTGATACTACTGTATTGAAAGTGCTAGGCGGTGTATATAATAACAGTGAGGCCAACGGCGGCGCTTTCCAAATTATTAGAAGTTTGAGTGCTGATGGCAAAATATGTTTGTATACTAGAGCAGGTCCATCAGCAATTATTACTAGTGTTACAGCTACTGCCACAAATACCTGGTTTCACTTGGCTATAACCCGCAGCGGCACAACATTTAGAATATTCATCAATGGAGTACTGGACAACACAGTTACTTCGAGTGCAACTGTTGGTGTTGCTACTGAAACCTTGTATGTGGGTGCAGTTGGTGATACAGTGGCCAATTGGCCTACAAGATTCTGGCAAGGGTACATCAGTGATTTTAGAATCGTTAATGGTACTGCGTTATATACCTCAACATTTACTCCCAGTACAACACCACTAACAGCAGTAGCTAATACGGTATTGTTGTTAGCTGCATCAACACCTAGCACATACCTAGTAGATTCTAGTACCAGCAATGCCACAGTAACCAACAATGGATCAACTACTTATAGTAATGTGGTGCCGTTTGTTGGTGGTTCTATGAGTTTTAATGGTAGCAGTAGTTATCTAAGAATACCAAATAGCAGTGGATTTAATTTTGGTTCAGGGGCATTTACTGTTGAGTTCTGGTACTACCCCACATCATTCTCAGGCACTCAAACTATATTAAACTTATGGACTGCTGGTGGCGGCCGAGCCTGGCAAATATTGGGCGGTAGCGGAGTTTCTGTTGGATATAATGGCGGTAGTAGTATTAGTGGCGGTAGTGGCACACTTAATACATGGAATCACGTTGCTTGGGTCAGCAACGGAACAACATGGTATTTGTACTATAACGGAACACAAGTTGCAACTACTGCTGCAGTCTCACTCAATTCCAGTAGCACCACACTAGTGGTTGGTGCCAACGATGATTCTGCTAGCCCTGTATGGTATTATCAGGGATACTTGACCAATATACGTATTGTCAAAGGTACTGCGATCTATAATGGTGCATTTACTCCGCCTTCGGCTCCATTGACTGCAGTCACAAATACTACACTTTTGCTTAGTAGTTATTCTGCTGCAAATCTAATAGTAGATTCTAGTACAAACAATTTTTCTATTACAAACACAGCAGTAACATTTTTATCAAATACTCCGTACACTAGTAATTCTGTTTCTGTTACTACTGGAACTCTTATACCTGCAACTAGTAGCAACACCGGAGCACTAGTAGTAGCTGGTGGAGTAGGTATTAGTGGAAATATATATTCTGGTAATGTTTACTCTTCAAGTTATTTTTACAGTAACGGTACAAGTATAATCACAAGTGGACCACAAGGACCACAAGGACCTAGCGGAGCACAAGGACCACAAGGACCACAAGGACCCACTGGCGTATTTTCAGGAACTACAACTCAACAGATTATAACATCAAATACAACACCGGCAATTACTACTAATACAGGTGCATTACAAGTGGCAGGCGGAGCCGGTATTGGTGGAAACTTATATGTAGGCGTTAATTTAGTTTCCGCTAATATAACAGCCCAAAGCAGTATCAAACTCAGCCCTGGCGCCAATTTCGTAGTAGGAGTACCATTAAACTTTACTTTGAATAATGCACCACTACAATCTGGTGCGTATATAAATTCAAATTTTCAAGTGCCTGCTCAGAATTCTAACAACGGAAATGCAGCTGCCACTAGTTATACTGCATTCGCTGACAGTAGTAATGGGTGTACTAGTTTGGCCAGTTTTGGTGTTGCATCCAGCAATTTCAGTCAGTCAGGGCACGGGCTAGTACAGTCCAATGATGGTTATTTTTATACTGTGGCTTCTGCTTCTGGAGTTGGCGGAAACCTAGTAATAAATTCTCGTGGAGCAAACGCAGCAATTATTTTTGCAACTGGAGGAGACGATTACTCAAATGAAGTAATGAGAGTGACTCCAGGCGGTACTGCCAACGGATTCGTTAAAATTAATTCTACTGTAATCAGCAGTAACACTACAACTGGTGCATTGGTAGTTGCAGGTGGTGTTGGTATTTCTGGTAATCTACGCTCAGGTAATATTTTTGCATCAAATTATTTTTATAGCAACGGTACAAGCATAATCACAAGTGGACCACAAGGACCATCAGGGCCTAGCGGATTAACCGGACCTCAGGGACCACAAGGACCATCTGGAGCACAAGGTAATGCTGGATCATTCACCGGCACTACTACTCAACAGATTATCACATCAAATACCTCACAAAATACAGGTATTAATACAGGTGCATTGCAAGTAACACAAGGTGGTGCATATATCGCTGGTAATTTATATGTTGGCGGTAATATTAATCTATCAACTGCTAATGTAAGTGTATTCTATGGTAATAGTGGCGTATACTATGGAAATACTGCAGGGTTTGGCGCATTATACGCAGGTATTACCAGCGGATACTTACCAGAGCCCCAAGCAACACTACAAAGTACTGCTAATTTTAATAGCTATGCAGGTGTGTTTAACGGGCAAAATATCAATAGTGGTAGTTTAGCATCCGCTGATATTTTCTTATCTCCAAACAATGGTACATTACTCGACACTTACCTTGATTTAGGTATTGGAAGTAGCACGTATGCATATCCAGGTTATACTTTAATCGGACCAAATGATGCTTATCTATTCAATTGGGGAAATGCTTCGACTGGCGGCGGTAATTTAATATTAGGTACAGGAGCGAACAACGACATCGTATTTTCAACCAATGGCATTAACGCCAGTAATGAAGTAATGCGTATTACTCGTACCGGAAACTTAAATGTTATTGGCAGTAAAAATTATTTTGCTGGTAATACCAGTATCGGAACATCTGGAAAAGCCAGTGACACTGCAGTTATTCTAACCCTAAACAGTTCAGGTGCCAACGCCAGTGGTGGCGGTATTCAAATGACTGCTAACAACAACGGCGGGGGTGCAATACAAGCTAGCGTAGGTGGCGGATTGCAATTCTGGACATTTACTGGGGCAGTAGGCGCAGAAACTTATGTAGAGCCTATGTTGATTTCCAGTACCGGTAATGTTTACATATCAACAACCACAAGCAGTACAACTACATCGACTGGAGCATTGGTAGTTGCAGGTGGGGCAGGCGTAGCAGGTAATTTGTATGTAGGCGGCAATTTAGTTACCACTGGCAATATAATCGGTACATATTTCTTGGGTAACGGCAGTCAATTGACTGGTTTGCCATCGTCTTACGGTAATGTTCAAATGTTATCCAACTTGGCAGCCACTGGTAACCCTATTACCATTGGTAGTAATTTAACAGTACAGGGCAACTTGACGGTAACTGGCAATGTTACTTCAGTAAATTACGAAACAATAACTTACACAGAAACTGCTAATGCTATATCAGCCACTGGTAATATTTCTACTACTGCTAACCTAGTTGCACCTACTTACTATGGTAATACCATTGGTACTACTGCTACATACTCTGGTAATATTTCTACTACTGCTAACCTAGTTGCACCTACTTACTATGGTAATACCATTGGTACTACTGCTACATACTCTGGTAATGTAAGTGCTGGTAATATAATAGCAACTTACTATGGTAATACCATTGGTACTACTGCTACATACTCTGGCAATGTAAGTGCTGGTAATATAATAGCAACTCACTATGGTAATACCATTGGTACTACTGCTACATACTCTGGCAATGTAAGTGCTGGCAACCTAAGTGCAAATGGCTTTTTCTACAGTAACGGAGTTTCAATAGTAGGAAGTACGATATTTGCTGGTACCACTACTACTGCAGCTGCTAAATTTACCAACATAGTTGAAACAGCTAATATTATAGTTGGAGCACCTTCCTCAACACAAAGCTATTATATTGCATCTGGTGAAGTACAATACTATACCGCTAACACTACTACAAATTGGACGCTTAATGTATCTTGGAGTTCGTCAACAACTGTTAACTCAGTTATGGCAGTGGGCGATACTGTTACAATTGTAATGTTAGTTACAAATGGTACACCTGCTTACTACAATAGCGCAATCGCTATCGACGGTACTTCGGTTACCCCGAAATGGTATAACGGACTAGTGCCGATATCAGGAGATTCAAATTCTATAGATTTATACACTTATACTATCATTAAAACTGCTGCTACCCCGTCTTATACCGTATTAGCGGGACAAGTCAAATATGCATAGTTTTATACCACAACAACCGAATATTTAATAAAATAATAAATACTGTACTATGTCCAGACTATCATCCGTATCATCATCCGTAGGTGGCTCAACTTCAACTGCTGCAGCAACCAACCAAAATGTCGCCGTTCTCGCAACTAACCCTCCGAGTAACTTAATACCGCCCTCGATTACAGGAACAGCTCGGGTTAATCAAACTTTAACTGCTAATGTAGGAACTTGGAGCGCAAATACTATTAGTTATGCATATCAGTGGGTCAATAGCGGAACTGGAAATATTAATTCTGCTACAAATTCTACTTATACTGTACAAACTACAGATTTGGGTTATACACTGGACTGTATAATTATTGCAACAAATTCATATGGAAATTCGTCAACTGCATCAAATCTATCATCTGCAGTGGTACCAGGCGTACCATTAGCACCAACAATTGGAACTGCTACAGACATAGACGGTAGTTCTGCAACAGTTAGCTTTACTGCACCAACCAACAATGGTGGTGCAACAATTACCAAGTATGTAGCAACTGCAAACGTAGGAGGAGTTACTTCTACAATAACTCAAGCGGGTTCTGGAACTATTACAGTAACTGGATTATCGGTTGCAACTTCTTACACATTCACTGTAGCCGCAGTAAACAGCGTTGGTACAAGCCCATCAAGCAGTCAGAGTAATGCTATTACCACTGGCGCGAAACCTTGTGCCCCGACTATCGGCAGCGCAAGTGAATTGACACCAACATCTGCTGCAGTATCCTATACTGCACCAACTTTCAACGGCGGAAGTACAATATTGTACTATACTGCTACTGCAAATGTAGGCGGAATTACTGCCACATTGAGCACATCCAGCTCAGGTACAATTACTGTAACTGGACTAACAACCGGCAACAGCTACACATTCACAGTTACTGCTACCAATAGCATTGGTACAAGTAACGCCAGTGCAGCAAGTAATAGCCTAACAGAAGCTACCGCACCAGGTGTACCAACTAGTGTAACTGCTACCGCTACAGGAGCAAATACAGCTAATGTAGCATATACTGCACCAATTAGCAATGGCGGCATTGCAATTAACTACTATGTAGCTACAAGCAATGTTGGAAATATAACTGCTACATTAAGTACTTCTACATCAGGTACAATTAATGTAACTGGATTGACATCGGGTGCTAGCTATACATTCACAGTTAACGCTTCTAATTCATATGCTACAAGTAATGCCAGCGCAGCAAGTAATGGAATTACAGAGTGGACAGTGCCTGCAGCACCAACTATTGGAACAGCTACTGCCACAAGTGCAAATACTGCTAACTTAACATATACTGCACCAGTGAACAACGGTGGAACTACAATTACTAGCTATGTAGCTACAAGTAATGTTGGTGGAATCACTGCTACATTAAGCACATCCAGCTCGGGCACATTCTCAATAACTGGATTGACATCAGGTGCCAGCTATACATTTACAGTTACTGCCATCAATAGCGTTGGAACAAGTAATGCCAGTGCCGCAAGTAACGGAATTACAGAGTGGGCTGTACCAGGAGCACCAACAATTGGAAATGCAACAGTAGCCAATGCTACTGCAGTAAGTGTGGCGTATACTGCACCAGCAAGCAACGGCGGTACTGCAATATTGTACTATACTGCTAGCAGCAATATTGGTAATATAACTGCTACACTAAGCACATCTAGCTCAGGTACTATTACTGTAGCAGGATTGACAACAAATGTTTCTTACACATTCACAGTTACTGCCACTAATACTGTTGGAACTGGTAACGCAAGTGCTGCAAGTAATACAGTAACTCCAATTGTTAATAACGGACCTTGCGCACCAATAATTGGATATGCTCTTGCAACTAGTGCCAATTCAGCAATAGTAACATACACTGCGCCTGCAAGTAACAATGGTGCTACAATCAGTAGTTATATAACAACAAGTAATGTTGGCGGAATTACTGCTACATTAAGCACATCTACGTCAGGTACAATTACACTAACTGGTTTAACATCAGGCACATATTACTCGTTTACAGTAAAAGCAGTCAATGTAAACGGCACAAGTCCAGCAAGTGCAACCAGTAATCCGATCGCTCCAGGAGTGGGATACCTATGGGTATGGGGAAATAACCAATATGGTCAAGCAGGAACAAACAATCTAACAGTATACTCTAGTCCTGTGCAATTGGGTGCAGGTAGTAACTGGAAAATGCAACATAACGGCAGTTGTAGTTCTGTGGCAGTCAAATTTGATGGCACATTATGGATCTGGGGTTATTTAGGATGGGGAACTGGAAATGGTACAGCGGGAAGGTACAGTAGTCCTCTACAAGTTGGTGCATTGACCAATTGGAGTAGAGCAATTGCTCAATATTATGGAGTTGCCGCACTTAAAACTGACGGTACCATATGGGCTTGGGGTTATAACGGATACGGCCAATTAGGATTGAATAATATTTCAACCTATTCTAGTCCAAAACAGATTGGATTAGCAACAAACTGGACTTCTATAGCTGAGGCCAATGGCCTAACTATGTATGCTATCAATTCGTCGGGTCAGTTGTGGGCTTGGGGCTATAACAATAACGGAGTCCTTGGATTAAATAATCTCACAAACTATTCAAGTCCAAAACAAGTTGGTTCGCTGACTAACTGGAAAGCGATTATTTCAAATAACGGTTCAGTTATCTCAGTAAAAACCGACGGAACATTGTGGAGTTGGGGATCTGGCTATGCTGGTGTATTAGGATTAGGTAATACTACTTATTATTCAAGTCCAAAACAAGTCGGTGCATTAACCAATTGGAGTCAACAACTCAGCGGTCAATATCTTGGTGGTACAGTAGGCGCAATTAAAACTGACGGTACCTTATGGATGTGGGGCAACAACAATAATGGTCAACTCGGATTAAATAATACCACTTCTTATTCAAGTCCAAAACAAGTCGGGACAGGCACAAATTGGGCAACACAGACCAATGGATATTATAATTCGACTTATGCAACTAAAACCGACGGTACGCTATGGGTCTGGGGTTCTAATTATCATGGCACCCTAGGTCTAAGTAATACTACTTATTATTCAAGTCCAAAACAACTCGGCTCTTCAGCTGGGTGGTTAACAGTAAACGGCCAAGGCGCTATCAGAATAGTAAGCGCTGTTGCACCTTCTGTACCTAGTCTGACAGCTACTGTAGTCGGCGGAGTTGGAGTGGCAGTTGGTGTACAATTTGGAAATGTTACCGGTGCTGCCGGTAACATTACCACTGTGGTCACAAGTAACCCAGGTGGAATTACTGCAACTTTAACAACTACATCGTCATCTGGTACAATTACAGTAACTGGATTGACAATCAATACACCATACTCATTCACTGCAGTAGCAACAAATGTTATAGGATCAAGTAATACAAGTGCTGCAACTCCTTGTGTTTACTATACTACTACTGCACCTGGTGTCCCGACAATTAACAGTGCAATACAAGTTGGCACGAATACCGCAGGAGTTACTTATTTTGCACCAGCGGCCACTGGCGGACAACCAATATTATACTATACTGCTACAAGCAGCCCAAGTGGAATTACTGCTACATTGAGTCAAGCAGGCAGCGGAACAATTACAGTAGCAGGATTGACAACGAATGTTTCTTACACATTCACAGTTACTGCTACTAATAGTACCGGTACAAGTAATGCTAGCCCAGCTAGCCCCAATTTAACTATAGTTACTGCAACAGTACCTGGAACCCCAACGGTTGCTTCAAGACAAACTGTAGCAAATACTGCAGTAGTTTCATTTGCACCACCTGCTAATAATGGTAATGCCACTGTACAGTACTACACCATTACTAGTTCGCCAGGCGCATACGCAGCTACATTAAGTCAATCTGGCTCAGGTACAGTTACAGTAACTGGTTTAGCCACTGCTACACCATACACATTCACAGTTACTGCTACTAATTCAGTTGGTTCTGGCACCGGTGGTACTAGCGTCTTAACACTAGGAAATCCGCAATATTTATGGTCTTGGGGCTGTGGTACTGCCTCAGGCCTAGGTACTGCAACAAATTATAGTAGTCCAATGCAAGTGGGTAGCGCACTAAATTGGAGTATGATAGTCGGCGGTCAAGGTCCTCAAATGTCTGCAGGTATCAAACAGGATGGTACATTGTGGGTGTGGGGCTATAATAGCTACGGTGCATTAGGATTAAGCACAACTGCAACTACACTTAATATTACTCAGGTTGGTGCACTTACTAATTGGCAACAAGTTTCAGTTGGTGGAATTGACACTATTGCAGTAAAAACCGACGGAACACTATGGACCTGGGGGCAAAATAACTATGGTCAATTGGGATTAAATAATGCAGTAACTTATAGTAGCCCTAAACAAGTTGGTTTAGGAACAAATTGGGCATTTGCGTCAATAGGAGCGTCCATCGCACTTGCAATTGACACCTCAGGAAGATTATGGACCTGGGGGCAAAATAACTATGGTCAATTGGGATTAAATAATGCAGTAACTTACAGTAGCCCTAAACAAGTTGGTTTATTGACTAACTGGTTAAGGGCAACTGCTTCTGGGTATAATATTCTTGCACTTAAAACTGACGGCTCACTGTGGGCGTGGGGACAAGGTGGCCAATATCAACTTGGCAGGGGCAATGCTTCAAATTATAGTAGTCCAAAACAAATCGGTGCATTGACCACTTGGACGTCATTCATGGCTGGTGGCACATTCATGATGGGAACCCAGTCCGACGGCTCATTATGGTCGTGGGGAACTGCTGCTAGCCTCGGACAACTGGGTCTGGGTAGCTTGGCATCTGCTACTACTCCTACAAGAATTGGAGCGTTAACCAATTGGGGCCTACTCAATTTCAATAACGGTACAAATAGTCAACAATTTATGACTGCAACCAAAACTGACGGAACATTGTGGAGTTGGGGACGTAATCTTAACGGTGCACTAGGGCTAAATCAGTCGACAGTCACATTATATTCGAGTCCAAAACAAGTTGGTTCACTGACTACTTGGATCACCACTGACGGGACATCAGCACTGTCATCAGCTACGGCATCAGCACCTTCGGCACCATCGCTTAGTGCTGCTACAGTTATACCAGGAGTAGGCGTAGGAGTAACATATGGTATTCCTTCAAGTAATGGTGGCTCTCCCGTTTCACAATATATTGCAACTAGCACACCTGGCGGAATCACTGCTACTGTAACTCAAGCTACTGCTGGTACTATTACTGTAACTGGATTGACTGCTGGCACAACTTACACATTTACTGTAACTGGAATTAACGGTGGCGGTAGTAATGTTAGTCCATCGTCTGCAAATGTAACATATATTGCAAATGCTCCAAGCGCACCTGCTGCAGTTACTGGAAATATAATAAGTCCAACTACTGCAGCAGTAACATTTACTGCACCAGCTAGTACCGGCGGAGCTCAAATAATTGGTTATGTAATTTCTACTACTCCAAGTACTGGATTTACAACATTAGCACAGTCGTTCCCAGGTACATTTACACTTACTGGATTAACAACCGGTACTACATATACATTCTCGGTAGCTGCATTCAATGCTACTGCAACTGGACCAGTTGCTACTTCGACAGCTTACAGTGCAGGTATTCCCAATCCTCCAACAATATGCGCTGCAACTCCATTGTCAACATCAACTGCTAGCGTAGTATATACTGCACCAGCAAGTAATGGCGGATATCCAATTACAAGTTATGTAGTAACAAGCAGCCCAAGTGGAATTACTGCTACGATAAGTCAGGCAGGCAGTGGAACAGTTACTGTGACTGGATTAGGAACAAAATCTTCTTATACCTTCACTGTTACTGCAATTAATAGTTACGGAACAAGCTCTCCAAGCTCTCCAAGCGGTACTGTAACTACATTTGGTGCACCTTGTGCACCTACTGGAGCAACTGGAACGGCAACTGGTTTTTCTACTGCTACAGTAAGCTATATTGCACCAGTTAATAACGGCGGATATCCAATTACCAAGTATGTAGCAACTGCAAACGTAGGTGGTATTAGTGCTACAGTAACACAAGCTACATCAGGTACAATTACAGTAACTGGATTAGGAACAAAATCTTCTTATACCTTCACTGTTACTGCAATTAATAGTTACGGAACAAGTAACGCAAGTACTCCAACCGGTACTGTGACTACATTTGGTGCACCTTGTGCACCGGTTATTTGCTCGGCATCTATACCAGTTTACGGTACTACTACTGCGGCAATTATATATACTGCTCCTGCAAACGGCGGATCACCAATTACAAGTTATGTTGCAACTGCAAACGTAGGCGGCATTACTGCTACACTAAGTCAAGCAGGATCTGGTACTATTACAGTAGCTGGACTATCAAGTGGCACATACTATACATTCACCTTACAAGCAATTAATACTGCTGGCACAAGCTCTCCAAGCTCTCCAAGCGGTATAGTTGCTCCGGGAGTCGGTACATTGTGGACCTGGGGCTCAAACTGTTACGGTTTCAGCGGTACAAATCAATCAGTAAATACTTATTCTAGTCCTGTACAAATAGGTGCTGGTAATAATTGGAAATTTATATCTCAAGGTAGATGTTGTAGTGCTGCAGCCATTAAATTTAATGGAACATTGTGGACCTGGGGATATAACGCTATCGGTCAGTTAGGATTAGGTAATACTATAAATTATTCAAGTCCAAAACAAGTTGGTGCATTGACCAATTGGAGTAGTGTAGTTAGTCGTTCCTATAATACCATGGCAATTAAAACCGACGGAACTCTTTGGGTTTGGGGAGGCGCTAGTGCCGGGGTATTAGGATTGAATAATACCACTCCTTATTCCAGTCCAAAACAAGTTGGTGCATTAACTACTTGGAAACAAGTAGATTCAGATACCTCCACTGGGTTCGGTATTCAAACCAATGGAACTCTTTGGGCGTGGGGATTTGGCAACTACGGTGCATTAGGTCAAGGCGTTATTACTATTAATAATTCTAGTCCCATTCAAATTGGTGCATTGACTACTTGGAACCAGGTTTATGCTTCTTCTCTTGGGGTTTTAGCGACTAAAACCGATGGAACTCTTTGGGCTTGGGGCTATAACAATATTGGACAACTAGGACTAGGTACTACAACTGGTTATAGTAGTCCAAGACAAGTTGGGTCATTAACTAATTGGAGCAAATTACCACTCGATGGCGCTTTATCCAATGGTGTCTCTGGTGCAATTAAAACTGACGGTACACTATGGACCTGGGGATATAATAATTCCTACGGTGCATTAGGATTAAACGACACTGTTAATCGTTCAAGCCCTACTCAAGTTGGAGCACTGACCAATTGGACTCAAGTGACTAACTTGTCCGGCATAGGATACGGAATGGCTGGACTTAAGAATAACGGAACATTATGGACCTGGGGTACCAATTCGTCACCCGGCCGCTTGGGATTAAATAACCTACTTAGTTATTCCAGTCCAAAACAAGTCGGCTCATCGACGACTTGGGCATATGTTGCGGGAACTATGGCTCTTGGTATTGCCAATGCTAGCGCACCAGGTATACCTAGCATAACTGCCACAAATGTTGGCGGAACTGGTATAGCAATAACTGCCAGCGCTACAGGTAACAACGGAAGTCCAACTAGTGTAGTGGTCACCGGTACACCAGGTGGTGTAACCGCAACATTTACTCCACGTGGCGGAACAGTTACACTAACCGGATTTACATCAGGCACAACATATACGTTTACACCAGTTGCAACTAATAGCTTTGGATCCACCACTGGTTCAAACAGTTCAGCGACTTACACTGCAATATTACCAGGTGCACCTACTATTGGTACTGCTAGTGCAATCACATTGTGTAGTGCAACGGTATCATTTACTGCACCGGCAAGCAATGGTGGAAGTACAATATTGTACTATACTGCTACAAGTACTCCCGGTTCAGTGACTGCTACACTAAGTCAAGCTGGATCAGGTACAATTACTGTAACCGGATTGACAACAGGTACTAGATATACATTTACAGTTGCTGCAACTAATGCAATTGGTACTGGTACTTCCAGTGGATCTACAACTTCAATTAGTGTTGGAGCACCCTGTGCTCCAACCATCGGTACAGTAACTGCAACTACTACAACAGCAAATGTACCGTATACTGCACCGACAAACAATGGTGGATCGACCATTACCAGCTACGTAGCTACAAGTACTCCGGGTAGTATAAGTGCAACATTAAGTACTGCTGCTAGCGGCACAATTTCTGTAGCCGGCTTATCTGCAGGAACTAGTTATACATTTACAGTTGTTGCAGTTAATAGCTACGGAACAAGTAACACAAGTGCTAATAGTAACAGTGTAAGCCCACCATTAACACAAGGTAACTTGTATATGTGGGGTAGCGGTGGATCTGGTCAGTTAGGATTGAATAATACTACAACATATTCGACTCCTATGCAAGTTGGAACAAGTAATACTTGGAAACAAACATACTTGGCCGGTAACTGTCACTCATTTGCAATTGATGCCAATAATAATTTGTGGGCGTGGGGTCTAAATAGTTCTGGACAGTTAGGTTTAGCTAATACAACTAATTATTCAAGTCCGAAACAAGTTGGCTCAAATACTTGGAAAGTAATTGCCGGCGGTGACGCTTTTACAATCGGTATTACAACCAGCGGAGCACTGTTTAGTTGGGGTACACAAACTCAGGGACAATTAGGGTTAAACACTACTTCAGGTACTTATAATAGTCCAAAACAAATCGGCGCATTGACTACTTGGTTGACAGTATCATCCGGACAATACATGACGCAAGCTCTTAAAACTGACGGTACATTATGGTTTTGGGGAGACGGCCGATACTATGGACAAAGCGGACTCGGATTCCTAGGCAGTGTTTCTAGTCCTATACAAGTTGGCGGAGTGAATACTTGGAAATCTGTTAGCGTAAATTATTTCCACGTTGCAGCAATTCAAACCAATGGAACTTTGTGGACTTGGGGATTTGGCGGCTTTGGTGAAGGCGGCAGAGGAGTTAGCGGAAACACATCTAGTCCCCAACAGGTTGGTTCTTTGACCAATTGGGCACAGGTAGCATCTGGCAGAGATCACATAATTGCAGTCAAGACTGACGGAACATTATGGTCGTTTGGATACGGCTTTGGCGGCGTACTAGGATTAGGTAATACTACAAGTTACTCAAGTCCCAAACAAGTTGGAGCATTAACTACTTGGAAAGCAGTTGCTGCTTCGTCAAATGGATATAACAGCTATGCAACAACAGGCACTGCATTATATGCTTGGGGACAAAACAGCAACAGTGTATTGGGAATCGGTAATGCTACTAGCTATAGTTCACCAAAACAAGTCGGATCTGCAACTCAATGGATTGGTGTATCTGCAGGACCAAATTCTGCAGCAGGTATTCATATATAATTGAATACTGTTTCAATTCAAGATTTATAACCTGTAGCAATACAGGTTATAAATATTTGTATGAAAAAAACACTACACTTCTTATCGGGAATTCCCCGCAGCGGGTCTACGGTTTTGGCCGCTATATTAAACCAAAATCCTGCCACACACGTGTCAACTACGTCCGGGCTAGTTCACGCACTTGATTCTTTAGCAAATACTTGGTTCAGCCAAGGATTGCTTAACGAAAATGATCCTAATCGAACAAAATTAGCAGAAACAATGCGTGGAATGATTGATGCATTCTACGAAGATACTGACAAAAAAATAGTGATTGACAAGGGTAGAGGCTGGCCTATACCTGTTATTATGCAGGCGATGACACAGGTCTTAGGGGCCAAACCTAAAATCATTGCTACAGTACGACCAGTTCCTGATTGTATGGCTAGTTTTGTCAGAGTTGCAAAACCTGATGACCTTGATAAATTTATGTATGACGGTCAATTAGCCGATCACCTTAAGGCAGCTTATATCAGTTTACAGTCCGGATACGAAGCAATGCCTGAATGTTTCTTATTCGTTGAGTACGACGACTTAATTGCTAATCCTAAAAAAGAACTGCAACGCATACATAAGTTCTTGGGACTTAAACCATTCAAATACGATTTTAGTAACATTGACGGATCTTCTGTAAAAGAAGACGATGAAAATATACACGGTTACGAAGGTATGCACGATATTAAACCAGTGCTAGCACGTCAACATACAGACGACCCAAAAGTAGTATTAAGTTATCATTATAATCAATTCTGCCAGCCAGAATTTTGGAGTGACGGTAAAAGAACTACTCCGACATTAGATGATCTAGACCTTCAAGTAGCTGCAGGAAAAATAGGTGATTTTGCCGAAGGATGGCGTTTAGCACAAAAATTAGAAAGAGAAAGACCTGGCGATCATAGAGCTGCTTACAACAAAAGTTGGTATTTGCTTAGACAAGGCAAAATACTAGAAGGTTACACAGTTATGAATCGAGGCCGGTTCTGCGGTATTATTGGAGACCAACATCCCGACACACCTGCACCAGAATGGGACGGCAAATCTAAAGGCACAATATTGTTATACTGTGATCATGGATTAGGCGATCAAATACATCAAGTTAGGTATGCAAAAGACTTAGCTGCACGGGGAAATAAAGTTATTGTTTGTTGTACTGGTATGCTAGCCAGTTTATTCAAAGATGTTGAGGGAGTTAGTGCAGTAGTACAACACGGTGCAGAATTTGGTGTTTATCACGATTTTTGGACATTTGCTATGGTAGCTCCGGGGCCATTGGGATTAGAACTAGCAGATTTGCGCGGAGATCCTTACATAACTAAGCCTATTACCATTAAAGGTCCTAAAAAACGTATCGGTCTTAGATGGCAAGGACAGAGCAAATTTGAAGAGGATCACAACAAAAAATTCCCATATCAGCTGATGTTTGATGCGGTAAAAAATGACGAATACGAGTTTATAAGCCTGCAAAGAGACGAAGGGGCAGATGCTTGTCCGACGTGGGTTAAGCAAGTTCCGCTAAATACATGGGAAGATACTAGAGTTGCGGCCGCAAGTTGCGACCTAGTTATTAGTTCTTGCACATCAGTCAGCCACTTGAGTGCGGCTATGGGCATAGAAACATGGGTTGTGATACCTGTAATGGGGTATTACTTATATGCGTTAGAAGGTGAAAAAAATCCATATTATGACTCAATGACGTTATTCCGTCAAGAAGTATTTGGGGATTGGACTGCACCGTTTAACAATATTAAACAAAGATTGAAACAGACTAAATTAAGGAGAGTCGCATGAGCACACATTATGTAAGAGTAGTTGATGGTAACGTAACTGATGTTTGGGATACACCCCCAGCAGAGGGCGTTGGTAACAACGGTTGGAGAAACGCAGTAGAAGTCAGACCAGACATTATTCCAAATCGTCAGGGTTATACTGCACACACATTTGATTTGACAACAGATCCTGTGCAAATCGTTTGGGGAACATTTGATATTTCTGTAGATGACCGTAAATCATCAATGATTACACAGGCAAAATTTGCAGTTCAACAGACAATTCGTGAAAGCGCAATGGATCCAGAATCATTTGATCCATCTGCAATTACCGCTGCACAAGCAACTATGACTGCTAGAATTGCAGCCATTAATGCTTGTAATACACACGACGAGTTGGATGCATTGAATTGAAGTTAAACCTGGGCTGTGGGTACAATAAGCTTGAAGGGTATGTTAACGTTGATAACGACCCTTCTTGCAATCCAGATAAAGTTGTAGATCTAGAAAAAAAGCTGCCCTGGAAAGACAATTCAGTGGACGAGATAGTCATACACCATGTGTTAGAACATCTCGGCCAAGATACTAAAAGTTATTTTGCCATATGGAAAGAATTCTATAGAATTCTTAAAGATGGTGCAGAAATTTATATTACTGTACCTCACTATAGGCACGATAATTTTGTTCACGACCCTACACACATAAGGGCAATTACTCCAGTTGGTATTGATATGTTTAATCAACGTAAAAATACTGAAACTGTTGAAAACCACGGGCAAGAAACTACCTTAGGGTTACAATTAGGGATAGATATAGCAGTCACGGAAGTAGGCCATGATTTCACCCCTTGGTTTATGGAATACGCAAAAACTTTGCCCCCAGAAGCTGTTAATATAGAATTTAACAAATATAACAACACTTGCTACCAAGTACACATTAAAGCAAAAGCCTACAAACCTGCTCGGAGTTTGCGTTGAAGATATTGGTAATGGGTTTGCCAGGATCTGGTAAAACTACATTTAGTCAAGAACTAGTTAAACGACTAATGCTTACCCATTCAGTAAGTTGGTTCAATGCTGACACAGTAAGAGAACAATTTAACGATTGGGATTTTTCTCCTGAAGGTCGCGAACGCCAAATGCAACGTATGATTGACCTGAGCAACAACTCGGGTAGTGATTTTTCAGTTTGCGATTTTGTTTGCCCTACTGAAAAACTACGTGATGCATTTAATGCTGATATAGTTATTTGGATGGATACCATTGAAGAAGGTAGATTTGCAGATACCAATAAATTATTCGAAAACCCAACTTCAGTAACATATCATATTACAGATTGGTCAGACTCTTGGGTAAAGTCCATAGCCAGTGATTTAACGCAAGCACCCAGTGACTCCAATGTTAGAAGTTTAGTAAAAGCAATATCTTGGCGTATCATTGGCACAGTGGAAACATTTTTAATAAGTTTATTAATGACTGGCAAATTGACTACTGCTGGTAGTATTGCTGGCATACAAGCAGTATTATCAACATTATTATATTGGTACCACGAAAGAGTTTGGAACAAACTTAAATGGGGCAAGACTCGATAGATCTGATTTTGTAGATACCTGTTGACGCACAGTTAAATATACTGTATAATCAACAATTATGAATCCTACATTACACATTCTATCCAATCCCTACGGAATAACACACACCAAATATCGAATTGAACCTTTTAATGTAGCTGTACTTAAATTTATAGCTAATATGAAAGACAGAGGTTTCAATTTATTACATTACGGACACGAAAGCGCAGAAGTAGACTGCGAAAATGTTGCAGTAATTACCAACGAAGATCATCCGCCTCCCGAAAAAGATCAAATATTTTCGGAAAAAGGTGACTTGGGAGCCAAGTTCACTGAACGTGCAGATAAAGAAATCTCCCGCAGAAAACGTCCAGGTGATATGATTCTATGCTTTTATGGCATAGCACATAAAGAACTGGCACTACGACATCAGGATCTTTTTATAGTTGAACCTAGCATCGGTTATTGGCCCGACACAGTATTTGCACCTTATCGTGCATTTACCAGTTATAGTCAAATGCATTACTACTATGGCCTGCATCAAAGATTACTAACTCCCAGTTGGTTTGATACAGTTATTGCTAATGCATTTACTCCTAGTGAATTTGAGTTCAATGATAAAAAAGATGATTATTTTGTATTCCTTGGGCGTGTTAATACCGACAAAGGAGTTGACCTTTGTATCCAGGTTACAGAACATTTAGGTAAAAAATTGATAGTAGCCGGACCGGGTAACTTACAAAGTCTGGGCTATGCAACAACTCCCAGTCACGTGACTCACATTGGGTCAGTTAATATGGAAGAACGCAAACAACTGTTATCTAAAGCAGCTTGTTTAATGGCACCCACACACTATTTAGAGCCCTTTGGTAATATTGTAGTAGAAGCTGCAATGAGTGGCACTCCAGTACTGACTCCAGACTGGGGCGGATTCGTTGATAGTGTAGTACACGGGGTAACAGGATTTAGATGCGGAGACTTCAAAACATTTGTTGAATCCGCGGCAGTCGTAGATCAGTTGGATCCTGCCAATTGCAGAACCTGGGCAATGGATAACTTCAGTGATGATGTAATTCACGCAAAATTTGAAAACTGGTTCAAGAAAATATCAAGGCAGAATTTTTATTATGTATAACATTTATAGCAAAGTTGCACCCGAGTTGTTGTTGCACAGAATCAATAGATTTGACGAAATAACCGAGCGTACAGATATCAGTGAAAATGAACAGTTTTTGCAATTGGCTACATTGCGTATGCCCAAAGACAAAACATTCAGACCGCACAAACATATTTGGAAACAACCAGTAGTTGATTTGGTAATTGCACAAGAGTCTTGGGTAGTAATTCAAGGTAGTGTGGAGGTTAGTTTTTTTGATATTGATGATACCTTGATTGAAAAACAAATTATTCGCCGCGGCGATTGTAGTTTGACTTATCAAGGCGGGCATACCTATACTATTCTTGAAGACGATACAGTGGTTTATGAATATAAAACAGGACCTTATCAAGGCCAAGAGTTAGATAAAGTATTTCTATGAGCAATTTGTTTTTTGATACTGCAACATTAAAATCCTGTGGTACTAATGTTATCATTGGGAAGACTGTGCGTATCAGAAATCCTGAATTGGTAAGTATTGGCAACAATGTAATAATCGACGATTATACTTACATATCAGGAACAGTCAACATCGGCGACTATGTACACATAGCTGCTGGCTGTGTGTTAAGTGCAAGTGCTGGTATCATTACTATGCGAGCATTCAGCGGTTTAAGTGCTGGATGTAAGGTCTATGCTGGTAGTAGTAATTATGTTAAATGTGGGTTGGATTTACCCACAATACCCAAACAGTATCAATACAATGTGATAATTGACAATGTAGTGCTAGATAGTTTTGTGTTAGTTGGGGCAAACAGTATAGTACTACCCGGCAGTAACTTACCACAAGGGCTTGCAGTAGCAGCCAATACTGTAGTTAACAAATCATTAAATTTAGAAAAATGGAATTTATTGGTTGATAGGTCTGGCAAACAAATTCCCCGTAGAGGAGTCAAAGAACTTGCTCAACGAGTAAATGAATTTTATAATATAGAGATCGAGTATGAGTGAAAAATATACCAGCTGGCCTTTGGGGCAATTACCAAAACATCTACAACGCCCAGAATTAGATCAATTGAAAACTTTGGGATATGATTGGCAAGATCCAAGAGATGTAGTAGATATGTTTGAAAAAAAAGTTGCAGCATTTGCTGGTAGCTGTTATGCGGTGGCAGTAGATTGTTGCAGTCACGCAGTATTTTTAAGTTTGAAATACTGTAATGCTATGGGCACAGTTACTATGCCTACTAGATCCTATGTGAGTATTGCACAACAGATTGTGCACGCTGGCTGTCGTGTAGCATTTGAAGATATTGCGTGGAGCGGTAGGTATCAACTTAAACCTTATCCTGTATGGGATGCCGCAGTACGATGGACTCCTGGAATGTATACAGGTGGGCTACATTGCGTAAGTTTTCAACTTAAAAAGCGTGTACCAATTGGCCGCGGTGGTATGGTACTAACAGATGATCTCGAAGCATACAAATGGCTTAAATTGGCCAGTTATGATGGCAGAGATTTAGCAGTCCCCCAGTGGGAAGATGATTATGCAGTGATGGGATGGCATTACTATATGACTCCTGAAGATGCTGCACGTGGAATTATACTAATGGATAGTGTGGATCCCAGTACATATGGTGATTCAGCAACAGAACAAAACTATCCAGATTTAACAACCAAACGACTATTCAAATGACAAAAAGAGCACTAATAACAGGTATAACAGGGCAAGACGGCAGTTATCTTAGCGAATATCTACTGAGTCTTGGCTACGAAGTCTACGGCATTGTTCGTAGGCATAGTGTGGCAGAAAATCAAAGCAGTAGACTCAGCCATATAGACACACGTATAACTCGTATCTATGGTGACTTGACTGATGAGTGGAGCATTACTAAAACTATTACTGATATCCAACCGGACGAGATTTACAATCTCGCAGCTATGAGTCACGTAAGAATCAGTTTTGAAATGCCAGCATTTACAATTAAAACCAACGGGCTCGGTGTACTAACAATGCTAGAAGCTTATCGTCAATTTTGTCCCACTGCTAAGTTTTATCAAGCCAGTAGTAGTGAAATGTTTGGTAATAGCATCGACGAAGACCATACCCAAAGATTAACCACACCAATGGTGCCAGTAAGTCCTTACGGTGTTAGTAAAGTAATGGGCTACAATCTTGTACGTCATTATAGAGATGCTTATAAACTACACGCCTGTAACGGCATATTGTTTAATCATGAAAGCCCACGTAGGGGCACTAACTTTGTTACCAACAAGATTGTTAAAACTGCAGTAGAAATTAAAAAAGGGCTAGCAGACAAATTGGAATTAGGTAACTTAGACAGTTGCAGAGATTGGGGGCATAGTTATGATTATGTACGTGCTATGCATTTGATCATAAACAATGATTTACCTAGAGACTGGGTAGTTGCCACCGGCGAAAGTCATAGTGTACGAGACTTATGCGAGTATGTGTTTTCTAAATTAGATATGGACTATAATCAATATGTAGTACAGAATCAAAAGTTTTTACGTCCCGAAGAGCTACGCTATCTCAAAGGCGATAGCAGTAAGATTAGAGCCGAATTAGGTTGGAAACCTATCTATACTTTTGAATCTATGTTAGACGAAATGATTGCACATTGGATGGAGCAGGTTTGATGCAGGCAGTTCAGTACGGGTATATGCCAGGTTACAGTGGTAACCTTGCTTTTCAATTTACAAAAGACTTTGATCGACGAGTTGCAGTAAGCTTTGATACGATAGAAACAGACTTAACCGCCGACTATCGAGTGTTGGTACAATGCGAACCTCCAGTGTTGTACAGAGATTTTGCGAAGATGGTGTATGACAATGCCGATAAATTTGATCTCATACTTGCTTATAATCCTGAATTATTAAAATTGCCTAATGCCAAATTGTTTGTGCCTGCCGGTAGTTGGATACAAACTCCCGACATTGTAAAACACAATCAAATTACCTATATGATGAGCAGTAAAATATATACTCCTGACCATAGACTGCGTTTTATGATATTGCGGAGAATGGAAAAACGCACTACTGTAGGCGACTTTGAATTCAAAATGTATCGAAGTCCTCCTAGAATTCCTACCAAGGACCCTTACTTCCAAAATGCCAAGTTCAACATAGCTTGCGAAAACCAAGTTATGCACAATATGTTTAGTGAAAAAATACTGGATTGTTTTATAACCAAAACTGTTCCTATATACTATGGTTGTATTAATATAGGCGAGTTTTTTAATCCTGCAGGAGTTGTGCCATTTTTTAACATAGAACAGTTAGAAAACATACTAAAAAATATTACTCCTGCACACTATGACGCAATGGCAGATGCTATAGAAGAAAACTACCAACGAGCGTTGCCTTATTGGGAAAAAAGTATCTATCAACGATTAGAAGAATTTGTTGCAACTGAGATAGCACAACTAAGTAATTAATACTCGATAATATTATGATAACAAATGTAATTATAACTGATAACTTTTACAGTAATCCTGATGGGGTTAGAAATTTTGCACTGAGTCAACCATTTTCAGTGACTGGAAATTTTCCAGGAAAAAGAACAATTAGCCATCTTACTCCTGATGTTAAAGAAACTATTCAAAGCATAGTATGGAATGCCGGCGGCGCAGTGACAGATTGGTTTGAGAACGACGGCTACACAGGTGCATTTCAATTGACTACGGCAGCAGATCGCAGCTGGGTTCATAGTGATCATTTTAACACTTGGGCAGGAGTTTGTTATCTTAACCCTGATGCTCCTTACACAGGCGGCACTGGTTTATTCAGACATCGTGCAACTGGTGCAGTTCGTGCAGGCGAATTAACCACAGGATACGAAGCACAAGATATGACCAAATGGGATTTATATGATACACTAGGCAACATATATAATCGTTTGGTATTATACCGAGGAGATCTTTTTCATAGCAGTTTAGACTACTTTGGATCTGACCTATACACAGGAAGACTTTTCCAAGTTTTCTTTTTCAGCACACAATATTGAAAGACACTTATGGTTAACCAAGTACCTAACTTTTTAGAACAACATATACTCGACGAAATTACACAAAAATTTGAAGACAGCAAAGGCAAAGCTGCATTCGAAATTAACAATATGGGACGTTGGGGACAAGGATTAGACCGTGGCAGTTTTGCTCCTGTGTTTATTATACCTCTTAGCGAATACGAAGAATATTTTGTTGCCAAATACAAGTCTGTTGATCCTGCATTTGCTGACTATAATCATGCCACAGTATTTTTACATATTTGGCCTCCTGGCAGTCAAATCAACTTCCACCACGATGACGTAAGTGAAGGTCAAGACAAACGGTTAACCAGTACAATCTATATTAACCCTACTTGGAATTGGAATTGGGGTGGATTATTTTTATACGATGATCCTGAGCAAGGACAACGTTGGATATTTCCTCATTACAATCTAATGACTTGGTTTGTGCCTCCAATTTATCACGGTACCAGTATGCTTACATTGGCTGCAGAATATCCAAGACTTAGCATACAGTTATTCTTTACAAAATAATATGAATCTAGATCATTGGTTTCCTAGTGTAATCGGGAGAGACTACCACCCTGAGTGGATTGAACCAATGAATCTACAGATGGATAAATTATTCGAATCTCCCGATAGAAATATCAACACTGATTTTTACTACAACGGTGAAACAACCTACGGCACACAAAATTTAACTCATAACGAAGATTTCAAACCTTTTGTGGATTTTATACAAGCCCAGGCCTGTGCATTTTTAGAACAAATGGGATATGATAGTAGTCGTGTGCCTTGGAAGCCATTTTTATTTGCCAACAGATTTTTAGAAGGTAGCACACACCCTAAACATCTGCATAGTCAATGTACTATAAGCGGAATTTACTATCTTAAAACTCCGCCAGGCAGTGCCAACATAAGATTCTATCCTAATCAGCCATTTAAGGATTTCTTTGATTATATGTTTATGATTAAAGATCCTACAAATTGGTATAGTTTACAACATACCGATTATGTTCCTAGCCCAGGATTATTGTTGATGTGGCCCAGCTGGTTGTATCACGAAGTTCCTCCTAATCATAGTACAGAACCCAGAACCAGTCTGGTGTTTAATCTCTAATCTTTTCTAAAACCTGTATTTTATCTTTATTGGCCTTGAACTTGAATGTTCTCCAAACTCCTGGATGCAACGGTCTAGGCATATGGTCTAATGTAACCCAGCAATACCCGTGATGTTCATGATTTAATGCAGGCAAAAACTCATCTTCTACTTTGATTAAAAAAGTATGATAGATAAACGTACCTTTGTTACTGGTGTATTGTTCGATGGGTAGTATCTTGGCTCCCTTAATTTCCCCGCCGAGTTCTTCTCGTATTTCTCTTAGAAGTCCGTCAAGTATAGATTCGCCCGATTCTATTTTTCCGCCCACTATTCCCCACGTGTCAGGGAATCTCCCACCATTTCTTAATAGGAATAGATATCTATTGGTGCTTGTTGAATATATAAGTGCACCACAACTTTGTTTTAGATTATTAGTTGCCATTGTCCTGCTGGGTAATACCCTTCATAACTCTTGGTCCATTGTGCACCGTCCCATTTATACTGTACACTGGTAGTTAAGTTAGTAACGTAGTTTACTGCAGAAGTGGCTCTACTGTCAAATGCTACTTGCCAGTGTTGCCCATTAAATTGTATAATATCGTTGGCAACTGCATATAATGGTGTATTATCTCTGCCCATCCAATTGTATTGTGGTTGTGCACCTGGAGTAGTTATGTAATCGTTGACCAACAAATAGCGTGTGCCGTCGGCTAGGTCTTGAAGATCTTTATTGGGTCTGCTGTTCTGCGGATCGATTATAGCATTGACAGGAACTAATGTATTTGCTGGTATAGTATCTATATCCGGAGTCCACATTAGTACAGTATCGTCGACAGGATTATATGCTACAGTACCGATTACTTCGTTACGATCCGGGAGTGTAAATCTAATTTGGCTACCACCGTTGACCAAGTTACCATAGATATTAACAACAGTTCTCCAAGGTAAGTTCGTTCCAATTTTATGTGTAACAGCATTAAATGTAATCAAATCACCGTCAAATCCTGTAACAACATTGCTGGTTGTAACAGTTGTACCGTCGATGCTCACTACTACACTATTATTGCTTACAGTTGCAACAGGGGTCGCATCGTCGGTTACAGCTAGTGTACCGACTATCATTCCAGGTTCTATACCGTCTGTGTTATCAACTACAACAGTTGTGCCGTTTCTGACAGACGAAGTCAATTGTTTAATAACTTGTTGTGCAGTAGGATCAATTACTGGATCGTGTTCTTGCACCAATTTTACAGTATTGTCTATTAATATTACTCCGTACTGTAATGGTGTAATATATTGTCGACTCATCAAATTGGCATCACTATAAATGGCTTCGTCTATGTTGCCGTCTGAGTCAAAAATACTGGCAATAATTTTTTGAACAACTCCCAATTTCTTAACCAGTGCAGGTGCACTTAGGAATATTGGTAACTCAAAAGTTAGAGTGGCAATATCAATAGGATTCTCAGTACCAATTGGCACAGTTCTTGAACTCCAGGTAGTATCGGTTAGTGTTATGTAAGTAATACTGGTCCAATCAACATAGTTGTCTGTACTTTGAATTTCCATAGACGGATTAAACAAGGTTGAAATTTGCTCAATCAGTTGTAATTTTTGTTCAGTATTACTGGTCCAAATATCTACCTTGAGAGTTAATCGATAAGGCACAGGCATTAGTCTTTCGACAGTTAATAAATCGCCCTGGGTAGTACTAAAATCCCCAGTGCTGGGATCAAAGAATCTTTCGCGTAAATTTAGTTTACCAACATACGTTGGATTCTGTACTCTTTCTCTGTCGTATTTTAGTTCGTTAATGTAAACTGCCATTGCAGGAACACTATTCAAATAGTTTTCACTGTTTTGTTTTAGAATAGCCATACCTTGACGACTGCTATCTCCATAAATCACAGGGACTCTTTGAAGTGCAATACTGTTGTTTCGGTCAAATCCGAACTCAACTTGAAAGTTACTGAGTATACGAATAAACTGAGTAAGGTATCTTCGGATTTGCCCTGAATAGAAAAATTGTTGCATAGTGTTGTTTAGTTATCTGCACGTGGTGTTAGTGCTTGGTTGAGATTTTGTCTTGTTGGCAAAGTCTGACCTTCTTTATTTGTATATGTACTAGTATCATTGATGAACGTACTGGTTAAAGTCTTATTATCTGCACCTGGGGTTAAATTAGCTCTGACTACATCTTGTACAACAACCCATCTGGAGCCGTCCCAACGAAATAATCTATTGGGTAAAAAGTCTACTCGTAAAATGTAGTCTCCAATTTGTGGCAAAGGTGGAAATTGGGTGTTACTGATAATAGCCAAATCTTCAGGACTAAATTTAGTGTACTGTCCAATGCTGGTGTTTGCTGCTGGAAAACTAGGATCAGTTGGGAAACTAGTACTAACATTAGCAACAAATCCATTTGGTGGTTGGCTATCGGTAGTCAAATACCCTGGTGTGTTTTGAGCAGGTCTATAGGGTAAAGTATTAACGTAATCGACATTGCTGTCTACATACAGATTAGTAAAATCAACAGTTTGTCCAGTGGGATCTCCAGGACTACCATCCGGTAAAGTTGGTTCCACATAAAGTGTGTCAGTATTATATCCACTTAACGGAACATCAATTTGAGCTTGAGCCAGTACTGCATCGTTAATTTCATTGAGCTTGTTGTAGTTAGACAATATTTGCCCAATTGGAGTATTTGCTGCATCGCCTGCGGTAACATTGTTCAAAATATCTTTGTATTCTTGCGCATCCACTAGCGGTGTCATTTTGACTCTGACTAAATGTGGCCACCAAGTAGCACTGAATCCTTCAGCGGCAAATGTTACATCTTGAATCACATAATAACGTTTTAGTACTGCTGGAATAGCTGCATCTAACGGGTAGTAATCCTTTTTATGCAACAATTCTAATACATCTCCTGACATTAGTTTTCTACCAACAGTAGTAACAACATCGTTTAGATGGAAAGTCATCATAACAGTATCTGCACTTAAAAAGATTCCAAATTGTTGTAAGTCAAAGTCGTTGTCGTTTACTGTGTAAATTCCTCTGAGACTGTATATGCTAGTATCGTATTTTCTATCACGATTTTCAACAAACAGTAAATCTTGTATATTAGTTGCAGATTGATTTTGATAAGCAGGTTTTTCTGGATTGTTCCAATATATGCTAACTGGACTATTACTGCTAATAGTAGATGTAATTGGATTATTAATGGTTACTGTGTTTGCACCAAAATTAACATTTGTAACAACAGTACCACTTGCAATTCCAATTCCGCTAACAGTTTGCCCGACAGCCATTGCACTGACATTACCAAAAGGTAATACATTTGAATTGGCGGTTACGGTTGCAGTAGTATTGTATGCCTGTACTTGACTAGTAGGGCCAAGATATTTGTGCAAGTACACACCAGTGCCGCCGATAGTAAACTCTTCGGAGATTCTACGATCGAAAAATTTGTAATCATTGCTGTGGTTTTCTCGCCACAAAGATAGTCTTGGCATTATTTGTCCCGTTTATAGTGTATTTATTGCAACATTGACATTAAATTTCAATTACAGTATAATTGTGGGATGACACAAATTATAGACTACGAGCCAAAATTTAGTGAAATGTTAGCCTGTATCAGTGCGGTTAACGATATGCGGGCCCGTAGTCAACTGTATAAAATGTATACAAACTGTCGTAAAATCCACACAGAAATGAGCCAAGAATTGGTAGAGTGTAGACGCAGGAAAAAATTAACACAAAAGTATACAGAATTAGAAACTAACTTAAACCTAAGTATTAGTGAATTTGAGCAGTGGACAACCTTTGCGAATTTGCTTTATTGACATTAATGCTGATCTGCAGTATAATGTATTTTTACAACACAAAACGTAGGCTACTATGGAAATTACAGTAAAATGTCGAGGACAGGGTAGAGCTGAGTTAGTTAAAGCCTGTGCAGGTTTTATTGCAAAAGAACTAAAAATCAGCAACAGCACTTGGAAACTGCAAATACAACTCAAGCGTTTCCCCAAAGAAGAAGGCATTCGTGGTTGTGTACTTGATGCTGGGCCTAAACAGTTAGTGATGTTTTTAGAGTCTTCTATGGAGTTTGAACGTTTTACAGAAGTGTTGAGTCACGAAATGGTACACGTTAAGCAATTTGTGCGCGGACAATATAAACAAGAAATCAAACGCGGTCTTCCAGTACATTACTGGATGGGCAAGCAGGTAAAGGCTAAGTATTACGACCAACCTTGGGAACAAGATGCTTGGAGTCGTGAGCGAGTTTTATCAAACAAATTATTTGCTGTTATTAATCAGGAGTAAACAATGGCGACAGTAGCAGGAATTAAAATCAAAACCAAAGTGGCTAAGCCACGTGGCGGCCAGTTTATGGATGAAAAGTACACAGGTGGGGAGCCAACTTGGGATACAGAAGCAGCAGAAAAGTTTGATAACGAAACTTTTGATCATTATCTGCGCAAGAGTTTCTATTACTACAATTATTACTATACTCAAAAAGACTGTAAAAAATACATTGTAGAATGGATGCAAGCACAACCTAGTACATTTTCCAAACAAGAAGTAAGTGCGTTTAT
>Ga0164296_1000688_pt1 | contig 39106 bp, 34 predicted proteins | sample GEODES057metaG_FD_113533 | JGI IMG/M metagenome (GOLD analysis project Ga0164296, IMG submission 113533) | Dystrophic lake water microbial communities from Trout Bog Lake, Wisconsin, USA - GEODES057 metaG | ecosystem: Environmental > Aquatic > Freshwater > Lake | place: USA: Trout Bog Lake...
GTGGTCCAAAACAGCCACAACAGCACCAGCCCTAACCAAAAGACAGGTGTCGACATAAAGACCAATCCGGTCACAAGACTGATGCGATCAAAACGGCTGCGTGCCCTCACTGCGGACATCACCCCAACGGGAATGCCGATTGCAAGCCACAGGATTGCGCCGCCCAGAATAAGTTGCATCGTGATGAGTGCGCGCTGCCATAGCTGCGGCTCAATCGCCGCTCCAGTGCTGTAGGAGTAGCCGAGCCCTGGCCATCCGTATTTGTCGCCGAGTACCAACCGCTTGAGATACAGCAGATACTGCACGATCACATTGTGATCAAGCCCAAGATCCGCGCGCACTTGGGCCAGCAGCTGTGGGGTCGGTTGTTTCCCGGCGAATCGCAGTGCCGGATCACCGGAGGGCAGGACGTAAAAGATCACGAAGGTCACGAAGGTGACAATCGCGATGACAAGCACCGTCCAGGCAAGCCGTTTGGCGAGGTACCGACCCATCGGGTGACTCATTCGCCATCCCGGGCCAGAATCCGCCCCGGGATGGCGATCTCACTTAATGGGACTGTGTCGCGGGATTGACCGCCACGCGGGCATACGAGGTACCGCCGCTCGACTGATCGAAGTCCCACGCGGTGACGGCACTGCTGGTGATGTGGACGGCGTTGTTGCTGAGATACGGCACCCACGGGACAACCTTCTCCATGAGGGTCTTGTCAAGGCCAATCCAGCATGACTGCCGGGCGCCCGCTGCATATGTCTGGGCACAGGTTCCAAATTGTGCATCGATGCTTGGTATGAGCGCACCCTTTGGATACGGCACCCCGATTTGCGCGGCAATCGCGGGGGTGAGCCCGACGAGTGAGTAATTGATATTTCCGACCGGGGCGATGCTGGTGGACTGAAACAGCACCATGAAGGTCGAGGGATCCGCGTAGTCCTTGGACCACCCAGCATTCGACGCGAATGGGACATTGCGCGAGGCGGTACTGATTGTGGTGTAGGCACTGCCAGGCGGCAGTTCGCGGAAGTTCAATGCGATCCCGATCTTCGCCAGCGAGTTCTCAATGACCGGGACCATGTTGGCGCCTTGAATCGTGTTACTGGCAATCGCAAAGACGTTTTTGCAGGACGCGACATCACATTTGCCGTCGTGCGCTGGGTCGTATTTTGAGAGACGCATCTCGGCCTGGGCCGCGGCGAGATCGCCTGCATTGCTTGGCGAGGCATACGGGTCATACCCCGTAATCGCGCCATCGTTGTTGAACATCGTGTTTGGGACGATATGGGTCGCGATAGTGCCGAACAGCGGTCCGCCTTGTGCCTGCTGAAGACCTGCCTTATCCATAATGAGGTTCACCGCTTTGCGGACATGAATGTCGTCGAATGGTGCAGTCGCGAGATTCATCGTCAGGTAGCTGGTGCGATCATCCGGGGAAATGCGGATGCGTTGCTTGCTGGCCGAATTCGTCGCCATCGTGGCCACAATGCTTGCCGGTGGGGTGTTGGGAGAGTCATCGAGCAGCCCGGCATTGATGCGATTAAAGATGTCGGTCTGGTTGGTATCGATGGTGAAGGAAAAACCATCTGGAAGCGCACGGCGAATGGTCGGATCATCGGTCGACGGTGCGTAATTTGGGTTCCGAACCAAAATGAGTTTGCTCGCCGGATCGAATCCGGACATTGGTGTGATGGCCGCACAACTGGTGATCTTTACCGATGCACTTCCCGCGATCATGTAGGGCCCACTCGCGACCAGGTCTCGCCCGTAGGTACCTGCCGCAGGGAAGCACTTGGCGACCTCAGATGGGATCGGACCCGTTGCCGGGAGGGTGAGTCGGTATGGGAAATCGGGAGTCGCCGTCGTCAGGTGGAAGCTGATTGTCTGATTGTTGGGAGTGGTGATACCCGAGATCGTCGATGACCTACCTTTGGCAAACGCATCCCAACCTGCAATCGCTGAGTAATAGAAGCCATATTGGGCGGCAAGCGCAGGAGTGTCGATGCGTGTGAAGGCCTCGACGATGTCGTGTGAGGTGATCGCGCGATTGACGGGGGGTGCAAACCGCACGCCGGTTTTCAGCGTGAAGGTCCACGTTTTTCCACCATCGGGCGAGGCTGGCACGCTCGTTGCGAGATCTGGCACGAGCGTGTTTCCTGCGACACCTGCGGTCAGGCGGTATCCGAGCAGCGTGCGGATCAATAAACCGCGATACATCGCCCAGGGTTCCGAGGTGTATTCACCAGTCGGATCAAAGTTATCGGTGAATCCAAAGTCTGTTTCGGCGACCCGATAGATGCCGCCCTTTGTGGCTGGTCCGGCGGACCCCGACGAGCCGCTTCCCCCACAGGCGCTCATGATGAGTGCTCCGCCAAGTGCGAGCCCACCAAGTCCCGCGATCGTCAGACGTGCACGTCGTGATTTCATGCTGCTCTCTTTTCCGTGTTTCGCTGTACGGATTTCGGATCGAGCGCATCACGCAACCCGTCCCCAATGAGGTTGAACGCCAGGACTGTGGCAAGTAGAAAGAGTCCCGGAAATACCATGAGCCACCAGGCCACGCTGAACAGTTGGCTGGCTTGGTCGAGCATTCCTCCCCATGAGGGCGTGGAATCGGGAATTCCAAGTCCGAGAAATGTCAGATAGGCCTCAAAGAGGATGCTCTGGGGGATCAGGAGTGCCGAGTAGACCACGACCGGCGAGATGAGATTCGGCAACACCTCAGAACGCATGATGCTGAATTCGGTTTGTCCGATTGCGCGACTCGCCTCGATGAAGTCGGTTTCGCGGAGCGACAGTGTTGTTCCGCGGACGATGCGAAACATCGCGGGCCAGGTAAAGACGGCAATAATGATGATGACTAAATTGAGTCCGGGAGTCAGCGTGCCCCGCATGCAGCCCTGAGGGGTTGTCGAACAGGCGGTCGAGATGCCAATCGCAAAAAGCAGCAATGGCATAGCCAGCATGACGTCGGCCAGGCGGGAGAGCAGGGTATCAACGATGCCGCCGCGGTAGCCTGCAATGAGTCCAAGGGTAACGCCAACGACAACCGCGATTCCCGTGGCGACCACACCCACCACAAGTGATACGCGTGCGCCATAGATCACGCGGATAAAGACATCGCGTCCCGCGCTATCTGCGCCGAACCAAAATGATCCATTCGGACCGCGGGGCAACCCAAACCCGTCGAGCATTTGCGTTCGATAAAGATCGTTTGGTCCGTGGCCCACGAGTGCGGCAATGAGCGGTGCTGCGAGTGCTGCCAGGATCAAAACGGCCAGAAACGCCAGTGCGATGACCGTCGCCCGCTGAGCGGTGAATTTTGCCCAAAACGTTGCGCGCGCGGACCGAGTCCGAGGTTTGGTGATCCCGAGCGTGGCGACTCGGTCGATCATTGCTGCACGTGTGTGTGGTGTCTCACCGACTCGCAGGCCCCTTGACAAAAAAGCTTTTTCTCGATTCGAGAAAATCTGGTGAGATCCTCTATGTGACCGACGATTCGGACGATTTTGGGTATTGCGAACGGCCAGTCGTTAGAATCCGCCCTCATTCGTTATGTGGCGTCTGTGACGAAGTCCATCCCGCGGTTGGTGATGGGATTGCGTTGGGCGAATCAAAGATGACGGGGGGCATGGTGAGTCAGTCGCGCGGCCAACAGGAGTGGAGCAGTTGGTATCGCCATGAAAACCCTGAGCAATGGGTGCTTCCGCGCATTTTGCGGGCCCGTGCTGAGGCGCATCCAGACCGTGACTACTATCGCTTTCAGCGCGGTGAGTGGATGTCCTATGGACAGATGCTGGTGCGTACAAATCGTGTTGCCAATGCGCTGAAAGCGCGCGGGGTCGGACCCGGTGATGTGGTCTCCACTCAGCTACCCAATATGGAGCCCCATCTTGAGATTTGGTTTGGGATCTTGAGCGCAGGTGCCGCGCAGTGTCCGATTAATACCGCCTACCGCGGCGATTTTTTATCGTGGGCAATCAATCTGCCCAAGGCGCGTTTGTTGATCATCGCTGACAGCTTCTTGGCAGAGCTTGATGCGATTCATGATGAGCTTCCGTTGCTTGAACGGGTGGTGGTTGTCCCAACCGAACAGCCCAATGGGCCTGATCCACGGTGCGCATGGGAAACCTATGAGGAGTTCCTCAATGGGGCTGCCGAGGGCGATCCGGGAATTGATCTGTCCTGGACCGGGGATGCCCGTGTGATGTTTACCTCCGGAACAACGGGTCGTAGTAAGGGTGTCATCAAGCAGCACGCATCTGACTACTTCTCGGGCCGGACCTACATTGAGGTGTGTGGCGTCACCGAGGACGACATTTTCTATTCATGTCTTCCACTCTTTCACTCAAACGCCCAGGTTCTTGCCGCGTATCCCGCCATGATTGCCGGCGCCAAAGTCCATTTTGAGCCGCGCTATTCATCCACACATTTTTGGTCGACGGTCGCGGACGCGAAGGCCACAATTCTCAATACGGTCAGTGCGATCAATTACTTCATCTGGAATAACGATCCGTCTGAGCTCGATCACACCCATCAGGTGACGCGCATCATGGCGATGCCGGCGCCGAAAGACATTTACTTCGATTTCGAGGAGCGCTTTGGCATTCGGTTCGTCGAGGGCTATGGCTTGACGGAGACTGGGATGGTGACCTACCACCCACCACAGGCCCCGCCGCGTCCTGGCAGTTGCGGCATCGCGACGCCAGGTTTCGAGGTCAGCGTGGTCGAACCGGGCACCGATCGTGAACTCCCGCCGGGTACCCAGGGCGAAATCGTCGTCGACATGAAGATCCCGAATATCGTCATGCGTTCCTACATTGGGATGCCGGAAAAAACCGCAGAGGACTTTCGCAATCTCAAACTGCATACCGGTGATCTCGGGGAGATGGATGAGGAGGGCTACCTCTACTTCAAGGATCGCTTGAAGGACTACATCCGCCGTCGCGGAGAAAACGTGAGCTCGGTTGAGGTGGAGCGATCGGTCATGTCGCACCCCGATGTGCTGGAGGCGGCCGCGATCGGGGTGAAAGCACACGAAGGTGCCTCATCAGAGGACGAGATCATGGTGTGCGTGGTGGCGCGATCCAATGCCCTGACCGCCCGTGATCTGGCCAACTTCCTTGTGCCAAAGATGCCGTACTTTGCAATTCCGCGCTATATCCGGTTTATGGAATCGCTCCCCAAGACCCCGACCGAGCGTGTGCGGAAGGTCGAACTTCGCGAACAGGGAATCACCCCAGACACCTACGACCGGGGTATGGAAGGGGCGGTCGTATGACCGACGTCCTGCCACGACACGGGCTCTTGATTGGTGGAATGGAGGTGATGACGACCGAGTGGATGGACGTCACCGATCCATCGACCGGTCGTGCCTTTGCACAGGTGGGGGCGGCAACCGTTGCTGACGTGGATCACGCGGTAGGTGCAGCACGCGCAGCCCTTGGCGCATGGCGCGCGACTCCACCACTTGCGCGCGCTCAGGCAATCGCACGATTTGCGCGTGCGCTCGACGAGGAAGCCCCTCAGATTGCGGAGCTGATCCATCGCGAGGAGGGTAAGCCCCTCGGCGAGGCCCAAATGGAGGTCGCCCGAGCCTGTGAGGTCGTCCATCACTTTGCCGGTGAGGCGGAGCGATTGACGCATACGGTGCTCCCGGCCGGCGACGGGGGACGCGGAAGTGAAATTCGCCCAGATGGGATCGGAGTGGTCGCTGCGATTACCCCGTGGAACTTTCCTGTGGCCTTGGTGATCTGGAAGCTTGCTCCCGCATTGGCCGCAGGGTGTTGTGTCATCGTCAAACCGGCACAAGAGGCGCCGCTTGCTGCGCGAGCGGTCTGCGAGGTTGCCAATCGCTCGGGACTTCCGGCGGGCGTGGTGAGTTGTGTGACCGGAGACGGCCCGATCCTTGGTGAGGCGCTCTCCACGCACCCAGGGATTGACAAGGTGGCATTTACAGGCTCGCGTCGTGTTGCCGAACTGATTGCCGCATGGGCATCCCCGCGTCTTAAAGCGCTGAGCCTCGAGCTCGGTGGGCATGGGCCCCTGGTGGTCCTCGACGACGCCGATCTCGATGTCGCGGTCGATGTCGCGATCTCGCAAGGCTATGCAAATGCGGGACAAGCCTGTTATTCGGTGAATCGCGTGTTTCTTCCCCGAGCACTCGAGGCGGATTTTTTGGAACGCTTTCGCAGTCGACTGGAGCAGGTCGTACTCGGCCCACTTGCGACCGACCGCGGTGTTGTTCGCCATCACGAGCTCATCGCCGATGCGCGGTCACATGGTGCAACCATCGAAGGCGGGGATCGCATCGAGGGCGCCCGATTCGCACCGGCGCTGATCACAAATGCGGGGCCCGGCACGCGTGTGGTTGAGGAGGAACCCTTTACCCCGATTGTCACAGTGCTTCCCTATGACGATCTTGCCGCAGCAATTGCCGAGGCAAATCGGCCCGATTATGGCCTTGTGGGGTATGTCTGCGGAGCAGATTTGCGCCGGACACAGGATGTCGCCCATGCCATTGAGTGCGGCACCGTGGTGGTGAATGGGTGGAGAGTTGTGGTCCCGTATGCGCCGTATGCAGGATGGCGTGGATCGGGAATCGGGTGCGAGCTCGGGCGACCGGGGCTTGAGGCATTTATTCGGTGGCAACACGTACGCACGCTGGCGTGACGCCAATCGCGCGGGCCACCTCGGGAGGCTGGAATGAATCGCGGTGAGATTGGGCGTCGTGAGTTTGGTCGAGCAACGGCGGATCGTGGTCCGGTGGCAACTGCTCGCGTCCGAGAGGCATCGCCGGTGTTGGCAGATGGCGTTGAGCAGTTCATCTTCGCCGATGTGTTCTCACGATCTGGCCTTCCTGCACGTGAACGTGAGCTGCTGACAGTTGCGGTGCTCGCAGCAATTGGTGGCGCCGATAACCAGCTTGGGGTGCATGTCCCAGCGGCGCTCGTATGCGGCGCCGACCCGGACGAGCTGATCCAGCTGTGCGAGCAAATTGCGCCGTACGCTGGGTTTCCGCGGGCGCTGAATGCCCTACGCGCTGTGCGGTCGGTGCTGGAGGAACAACAGTTGCCGCTTCCACTCGCCGTGGCCGAGGTGGCTCTCCGAGACCACACGACGCTCGTCAGCGAAGTGGGATCTGGTGATGATGGAATCGTATTCCTGCATGCGCCGGGACTTGATCGTCAGATGTGGCGCGAGCTTGTCCGAGTGCTTCCCGAGGGGACACACGCGATAGCCACCGATCTGCGTGGCGCGGGAGCGGCCGTCGGGGCTCCCTCCCCAGAATCGCTGAATCAGATGATCGACGACCTGATTGCGATCATGGATGCCCGTGGACTCGTGCGCGCGCATGTCGTGACACAGGGAGTCAGTGCGGTGCTCGGCTGTGCGCTGGCCGCGCGCGAACCCGAACGTGTCACCAGACTTGGCTTGATTGGGCCCCGCATGCAGATGAATGATGCCCCTCCCGAGCCCCGCGACCTCGCTGCCCAAATGTCGGCGACAGTGCTCGCTCAGGACCCATGGGCGGCCCGCTACGCCAGGGATCGATTTGCCCGCTGTGATGTTGCTGGGTGGGCGGGTCTTGCTGCAGTACTTAAGTCCCCGATGACGGGTCTACCGTCCGGGATCCCCGTGACGGTGGCCATCGGTGATAACGATCTTCTTGTTGATCGAATCTGGGTCGCCGAAGTATTCGGCCGGGATCGGCTCATCGAGATTGTTGGCGGAGCGCACCTTGCGCCGCTCGAAGTCCCGACGGCGTGTGCGAACGCGTTGGGAATTGGAGCGTAAGCATGGCTCTCGTACGCGGAGGGGATGCCTCTTGCGCCTGGCGCAATACCGACGGATGATGCGCTGATGCTGACGCGGTTTCTTTTCTATCCCAACGGTCGCGCGCGGGTGCGACGGATGGTGTTGACCATTACTGCGTTGGTCTTCTTTGCAATGTTTGGGACAGCGTTTCTGATTTTCGCCCGCTTCTTTTCCGGCGACACCACGGTGCAGACGATCCTTTTGATCATTTTTGTCGTGCTTCTCAAGTTCCCGCTGATTGCTTTTTTGTGGTGGCTGATTGGGCGCAATAAGGAAATTCCGGGAGTCCCCGTCATCTGGGATGCGGAGGAAACGGCCCAAATCCTTGCCTATCTATCCGCCCAAGCCCGTGAAAGCATGGATCGCGCCGATGCGCCGTCACGGCTGGCGTATTTGTCCCGTGAGGCCTGGCATGTCGCCGATCGCGCCGATGGGGAAATGAAGGCGGACGCTGTTGGCGTCGCGCTCGAGATCGATCGACTCGCGGCCCGCGCACAGGGTGGGCGTCGACTGACCTAGTCGCGCCAGTGAGGTGGGTCAGGCGTGTGAATGTGTCGTGGCATCCGCGCGAATGATGCGCCATGAATCCCACGCGATCTTGAGTAATACCGCCGTGATGACAAGGCCAATCAGTGGGTCCGCGATCTGGATTCCGAAGGCGACGGCAACTGCGCTGACAATGACGCCGAATGAGGCGATCCCATCGACACGAGCATGCTTGCCATCGGCAATCAACGCTGCGCTTGCTGTCGCTCGACCGCCACGCAGACGTAATTGCGCTGCGATCTCATTCCCCAGGACACCAATCGCACCCGCGCACCCCAGCGCGAACAGATGCGTGGGGTGGTGGGGCGTGATCAGACGTTGAATTGCCTCGACGCCCGCGATGACTGCAGACACGAAAATGACCGCGACGATCGCTCGCCCTGCCCAACGTTCTGCGGGGCGCGAGCGAATGAGAAATGCGACCGTCAAAGGAATCGCAGTCAGGGCATCACCAAAATTGTGAATCAGATCGGCAAGGAGCGCGATCGAGCCGGAGAGCCAAAAAATCACCAGCTGCAGGAGGGCGGTGATCCCTAAGACGACAAGGCTGAGCGCGACCGCACGAATACCTACCCGCGAGCGCAATACCTCTGGATCGATCTGACCGTGGTGATGGCGATGTCGGTGTGCATGTGCGTCATTCACCCGACGAAGGGTACTCGGGCGTCGCGTCTGCGGCGTCGATCTGGCGATAGCCCAGGCGACGCGAGACCCACAATGCGGGTGGGAAACCTCAAAATATGGGTTTGTCGCGATGGCTGTTCGACTGTCGTCTCTGCGTTGCTAGCATCCACCCTCGTGATCACCGTTACCCTGCCCGATGGAACCGCTCTCCAACTCGCCGATGACGCAACGGGCCTCGATGCGGCAACCGCGATCGGCCCTGGTCTTGCAAAGGCGGCACTTGCCGCCAAGGTGAATGGCGAGATTCGTGATCTTGCCCGTGTGCTGCCCGATGAAGCGGCGCTCGAGATCGTCACCCAAAAGAGTGGGGACGACTATCTCTATGTGCTCAGGCACACCGCCGCGCATGTGCTGGCAGAAGCAGTCGAATCACTGTTTCCCGATGCAAAGTTTGGCTTTGGCCCGCCGATCGATGACGGCTTTTACTACGACTTTGAGTTATCGCGGCCATTGTCAGAAGAGGACTTTCCGGCGATCGAGTCGGCAATGCGAAAGATCATCAAAGCGCGTGTCGGCATGGAGCGATCCGTGTTGAGTATCGATGAAGCGCGCGCGTTCTTTGCCGCCCGAGATCAGGGCTACAAGGTCGATCAGGTCGAATTTCTCGGGGATCGCGGCGAGACGCATGTGTCGCTCTATCAACAAAACGATTTTGTTGATCTCTGTCAGGGGCCGCACCTGCATGACACCGGTCGAATCGGTGCCTTTAAGTTGCTCTCGGTGGCCGGTGCGTACTGGCGCGGTGAGAACACAAACACCATGTTGACCCGCCTTTATGCGACTGCGTTTGCCAACCAGGCAGATCTCGATGCATACCTCGCACGGGTTGAGCTCGCCAAGGCCCGTGATCACCGGCGGTTGGGTCGCGACTTAGAGCTCTTTCACTTCGATGACGCCGGACCGGGTTTCCCGTTCTTTTTGCCGAAGGGCATGGTGATTGTCAACCAGATCCAAACCGCGCTTCGGGGCGAGTTAGAGCGTCTGGGCTATCAAGAAATCCGCACCCCAATGATTTTGAGTGAAGATTTGTGGAAGAGCAGCGGTCACTGGGATCACTACCGCGAGAACATGTACTTCACCCAAGTTGACGAGCAGGGCTTTGCGGTCAAGCCGATGAACTGCCCCGGCGCCGCCTTGGTCTTTCGGAGCCGTCGTCGTAGCTACCGTGAGCTTCCGTTGCGCCTTGCCGAGTTTGGTCACGTACATCGACATGAGCTCTCGGGCGTATTGCACGGACTCTTTCGCGTGCGTTCATTCACCCAAGATGATGCGCACATTTTTTGTCGCCTCGACCAGATTCACGATGAGGTTCGCTCGGTGCTTGACTTCATTGATCGATTTTACGCGCGATTTGGTTTCGATCAGGTCCAGACCAAGTTGTCGACCCGTCCGGAAAAAGCAGCGGGGACCGACGAGATGTGGGAGCGTGCTGAGGCGGCGCTCGCCCAAGCCCTTGAGGGGCGGGAGTACGAGATCAAAGAGGGCGACGGTGCCTTCTATGGTCCAAAGATCGACTTTCAGGTCACCGATAGCATGGGGCGCTCGTGGCAGTTGGGGACGTGCCAGCTGGACTTCTCAATGCCCGAGGCATTCGATTTGCGGTATGTCTCAGAAAGCGATGCCGATGAGCGCCCAGTGATGATCCATCGCGCGATTCTGGGCTCGATCGAACGCTTCCTGGGAATTTTGATTGAGGACACCGGTGGTGACTTTCCATTCTGGCTGTCGCCCGAGCAGGCACGCGTACTTCCCGTCTCTGATCGCCATCGTGACTACGCGCACACCGTGCGCGATCACTTGCGCGCCGAGGGTCTACGGGTCGATTGCGATGAGCGCACTGAATCGATTGGACGCCGGATTCGTGACGGAGAACTCCACAAAGTGCCATATTTGCTGATTGTTGGCGACCGCGAGGTCGAGGGGCAGGCCGCATCGGTACGTGGACGTCATGGTGAGGAAATTGGTGCGATTCCGACCGCCGAGATTGCCCAGATGCTTGTGGGGCGTGACGCCCAACATGGTGCACCGACCAATTGAGATAGTGGTGCGCGGACTCGGCGTCCATCGTGGGCGCGGATTATGCGATCGGTGTGTCCACCAGCAGCTGGTCCCGGCAAAAACGACGACCTACTCACTCTGTCGTGCACATGACACCGATCCCGGTATCCCAAAATATCCGCCGTTGCCGGTCATGCGGTGTCGAGGGTTTGAGGCTCGAGTCTCCTCCTAGGTCGTTGCAGGTCGGTGCTGTAGGTACCATGCGTCCATGACCAAAACGGGGATTCGCAATCTGATCATCATTTTGGCGCTCGCTGCGCTGGTGTTTGTGTCGGAGCGATCATTTCTCGCCGTGGTGGTGTCGATCAACGAAATCGTGACGGTGCTCTTTCTTGCTGCCGTTGCGACCTTCGCCTATCGGTACTTCAAATCCAATGAGCTTGCGTGGCTGGTGATCCCGAGCTGGCAGCGCAAGGTGATCATTGGCTGTGGGGTCGCGATCGCGCTGCTCGTGCTGGTTGGATTCCCGCTACTGTCGCCGATTCTCAGCTCGCTCGGGGTCCTTGCGCTGATCGTGGCGTTGGTGATCGTCGTTGTGTGGATCGTGCGTGAGAGCCGCCGTTTCCGATAGACCCAGGGCGCGCGCCCTAGGTCATTGATGGAAGCTCATCAGGCGGCGATTCTCGGTAACGGAAGGTGGCGGTCGATTGCGACAGCAGAACGCCAATAACCGTTGTGCTCATCGATCTCTCCTTCGATCAGGAGGAGGCCCATTTGTCGAAAGAGTTGGCGGCGCGTCACCGTAGGTGTGCCATCGTTGCTGCGTCGGTGATTGACGTGGAGCAGTACATCGGTCCAGGTCATTCCCGTCGGTGCGGTCGCGAGGACCTGTTGGATCTGTCGGCGAAGCGTGGGGTGTTGGTGCATATCGAACGAGGTCATCGCTACCTCCCGGCGTGTGGTGGGGGAATTACGGTAAACCGTGCCTCGGACAGAACATATGTTCTCTTGCTCACTTCTGCACAAAAAGATGCCGACCTGCGTCACATCACGGCGTATTTCAATGCACAATGACGCGGAGAGAAGGCAACGAACTCTGGGAGCGCGCACGTGTCACGCGTGAGCATGTACGACCGACCGTGGTTGGTGCTGTGGGTGACGTGTGTCGGTGCATTCATGTCGCCGCTCGATTTCAGCGCGGTGTCGGTTGCACTTCCCGATATGGGACACAGCGTGCATTTGAGTTTTTCCGAAGCGCTCTGGGTGCAAGCGGGCTATTTGCTGACGTACACCTTGGCGTTGGTGCCTGCGGGGCGGATTGCCGATCAGTGGGGGAGGCTGCAGGTCTGGAGGGTCGGGGTCGCGTTGTTTGCCGCAACCTCGCTGATTACTGGCGTCAGCATGAATGCGACCTGGCTGGTGATCGCGCGATCGTTGCAGGGAGTCGGTGCAGGAATTCTCACCGGGACGGCAGTCGCGTTAGTGAGCACCGTGTTTGCGCCCCAGCAGCGTGGACGTGCAATTGGTTTTAATGTGACCGCGGTCTATTTAGGATTGTCGACCGGACCGCTCATTGGCGGGCTATTGGTGTCGGGGCTGGGATGGCGCTGGGTATTTTTCATCAATGTGCCGGTCGCCGCCGCAGCGTTGCTTGTTTCGCGTCGATTGGTCGATCCCGAGCGCCGGCGTGGCCGGCCGCAGCTTGATTGGCCCGGTGCATTGGTGCTTGCGCTGGCACTCGGAACGCTCTTGATCCCGCTGATTTTTGGTGCCGAATGGGGGTGGTCGAGCAATGAGGTGATCGGACTCTTTTGTGTCTCAATCGTGTCATTTGTCGCCTTTGCGTTCATTGAGCGAAATGTCCGCGCGCCGGTACTCGATTTGGGGCTCTTCCGACGCAGTCGTCTGTTTGCTGCCGCGAATGCCGCAGCTCTTCTGAACTACACCGCGATGTTTGGATCGCTCGCGCTCACTGCGATTGCGCTGCAAGTCGTCTCGGGACGAAGCCCAATTGCCACCGGCACAATCTTGATTTTCCAGCCCGCAATCATGATGTGTATCTCACCATTCGCAGGTCGGCTCTCGGATCGCATTGGTTCGCGCCTGTTGTGCACGACAGGCATGGTCAGTGTTGCGGTGGGCTTAGGAGTGCTTTCCACCATGCCAACCAGTTTGCCGATCTCCCGCATTATCCCGGCAATGTGTTTCGTGGGTGTGGGAATGGCCATGTTTAGTTCCCCGAATATGTCCTCGGCGATGAATGCCGCACCGAGCGATGCGCTCGGTGTTGCCGGAGGAGTGTTGACACTCATGCGTAGCCTCGGTCAGTCGATGTCCATCGCGATTTTGGGTGCGATTACCGCAGCACATCTCGGAGCGGAAGGAGGCCGCGTGATCCTCGGCGGTCACGTTTCTGTGATTTCCGGTGCTGCCTATATGGATGGCTACCGCATTGCCATGGCCGTTGCCGCAGGCATTGCCCTTGCGGGAGCGGTGGTGTCGTTGACGCGCGGCGGGCGTGCCGCGGGCACGGGGTCGATGATTTCGGTAGCGACGGCGCCCGCATCTGTGGCGGAGGGTGGTCTACCCTAGGGGTGTGATGTCTGAACCTGTCGAGCTCCGTGAGCAACTCGCAGCGGTCCCGAGCGACCCCGGGGTGTACATCTATCGCGATGCAGATGATCGAGTCCTATATGTCGGCAAAGCGAAATCACTTCGCCGACGCGTGCTGAGCTACTTCGTCGCGCCGCTCACGCCAACCGAGGGCGCGCCGGACGATTTCCGCGCACGCGCCGGACAACACCCCAAGATCGACGATCTGGTCTCTCGACTCCACCATCTCGAGACCATCGTGACGGCCACCGAGGAAGAGGCCTTGATTCTCGAGGCGAACCTGGTGAAGCGGCATCGACCACCATTCAATGTCCGCTTGCGCGATGACAAGAGTTATCCATACATCGGGATCAGCCTCGATGAGGAATTTCCTCGTGTCTATTTCACACGCGAGCGACACCGACGCGATCGGTTGTATTTCGGTCCGTTCAGCAGCCCATCAAAGGTGCGCGAAACCTTGACATTGATCGGCCGCATCTTTCCGAGCCGCCCATGTGAGGGGCCAGAACCCGGGCGCTCATCTGGGGTTCCTTGCCTCGATTTTCACATCAAGCGATGTCTCGCCCCGTGCGTCGGGTATATCTCGCGAGAGGATTATCGAGCGCTGATCGATCAGATCGTCGCGTTTTTGTCTGGCCGATACCGCGGGCTTGAGGATGAAATCGACGCGGCAATGCGAAATGCCTCCGATGCGCGCCAGTATGAGCAGGCTGCGGTGCTGCGCAATCGTCTTGGGGCGGTACGCCATCTCATGGAACGTCAGGTTGCCGCGGTCGCGCACCTTGGCAATGTCGATGTCCTGGGTGTTGCGATCCGAGGTGAGATCGCAAATGTGCAGGTCATGCAGGTGCGCGATGGAGTCCTTGTTGATCGTCACGCATTTTTTTTGGATGTTGCGGGTGACGAGGACCCCGCAACGGTGCTCGAGGGGTTCGCGATCGAATACTACGAACTGGCAATGGGCATCCCCTCGCTGGTGATCGTGCCGCGCAATGTCGGCACCTTGACGGGGCTGAGTCAATTGCTCAGTACCCGACGTGGAGCGCATGTTGATGTCCGCACGGGGCGTGGCGATCGTGAACGCCTGGCACAGTTGGCCGCCCGCAATGCGGAGCTTGCCGTTGATCAGGAGCAGCGTCGGCATGAACGCAATCGCACGCGTCGCCGTGAGGCGTTGAGCGAATTACAGGAGGCCTTGGGTCTGGATGCGCCGCCACTGCGTATTGAGTGCTACGACATCTCCAATCTTGGCGAGAGCTATACGGTTGCATCGATGGTGGTGTTTGAGGCTGGGGCACCACAGAAGGCGCACTACCGCCATTTCACGATGCGCTACGAGGGCGGCCAGAACGACTTTGCCCACATGCAGGAAACACTTATGCGACGCTGCGCGCGACTTGCCGACGCCGACGGAGATGTCTCATTTGGGAGCCGTCCAGCATTGATCGTGATCGATGGCGGGAAGGGGCAGCTCTCGGCTGCACTCAAGGGAATAGATGCGGCGGGCGTTGACGGTCTGAGTGTGGTGAGTTTGGCGAAACAGCGCGAAGAGGTCTTTGTTCCGGGACGATCGGATCCGATTTTGTTACCGGAAACCTCTGCAGGCTTGCGGTTATTGACCCAGATTCGCGATGAGGCCCATCGATTTGCCTTGCGCCATCACCGCGCCTCGCGATCGCGCGGAATGACTCGGAGCGCTATCGATGCAATCCCGGGAATTGGCCCGGTGCGCCGTAAGGCGCTGCTGGAGCATTTTGGAACTCCCGATCGGATTGCGCAGGCTGCGCGAGAGGATCTTGAGGGAGTTCCGGGATTGCCGCCGAAACTTGCACGAGAGATCTTTGACTACTTGCATCAAGCCCCCGAGGTTGACGATGTGCCGCGGGCACGCGTTGGCCAACAGGAATAGGGAGCGCATGGCTGTGGAATTGACCGTGATTACGGGCATGAGCGGCGCTGGCAAAAGCCAAGCGATGGGCGTTTTTGAGGATGCCGGCTGGTACGTGGTCGACAATTTGCCACCACGGCTGCTGACCGATCTCGCGCGTCTCTTCGTGACGGAAGGGCACGTTGGGCGCGCGGCGGTGGTGTGTGACATCCGCGGTGGAGCGTTCTTTGCTGATCTCGGAGAGCAACTGCAGATCACCGCAACGCAACTCGGGATTACTCCACGCATTCTGTTCCTTGAGGCACGCGACGAGGTATTGCTGAACCGATATCGCGAGACCCGCCGTCGACATCCGCTTGCCGGAGCAGGAACGGTGCATGAAGGAATCCGCCAAGAACGGGCGATCCTGGGCGATATTCGTGAGGTCGCTGAGGTGGTCATCGATACCTCTGATCTGACCATTTGGGACCTGCGTCGCACGATCGTGGAGTCAATGATTGACCCAGAGGCGCGTCAGCGCATGCAGGTGCTGTTTGTCTCATTTGGCTTTAAGCATGGTGCTCCAAACGATGCGGATTTGATTTTTGATGTTCGGTTTATCGCCAACCCCCACTACATTCCCGAATTCGCACCGCTCACCGGTTTGGACGCCGGAGTCGCGGACTTCGTCTTTTCCGCTCCCGAGGCAACGGGGTTCCTGCCGCGGGTCGAGTCACTCCTGGACTTTCTGCTGCCAGCATATGTTGCAGAGGGCAAGAGCCATTTGGTGATCGGTATTGGGTGCACCGGTGGTCGTCATCGCAGCGTTGCCATTTCCGAGCGGCTTGCGCAGCGCTATCGAGGACGTCCTCAATTTGAGGTTGCCGTGTCGCATCGTGATATCGGGCGATCGACGCTTCTGGCCCCGCAAGACGCAGATCTCTCCCAAGGGGCTGACTGATGGCAGCGCGACCTGCAATTACTGCGCTTGGTGGCGGAACCGGGTTGTCGTCCCTCTTGAGTGGGCTCAAGCGCGCAGAGGTTGATGTGACTGCGGTCGTCACCGTCGCCGACGATGGGGGTTCCTCTGGCCGCTTGCGACGCGAGTTGGGGATCCTTCCTCCCGGGGATATCCGCAACTGCCTTGTTGCGCTCGCTGACGATGAATCGCTCATGGGCCGCCTCTTTCAACATCGCTTTGCCGATGGGGACCTCTCCGGGCATCCATTCGGGAATCTCTTTCTTGCCGCATTGACGGAGCTCACCGGTGACTTCGATGTGGCCATTCAAGAGTGCTCGCGAGTGTTGAATATCCGGGGTGCGGTCGTTCCATCGACCTTGGAACAGGTCCGTCTGTGGGCGGAGCGAATGGATGGAAGCGAAGCGTGTGGAGAAACCAATATCGCTGCCGGGTTCTCGCCCTGTCGTCGCGTCTGGTTTGACCCGGTCCCCGATGCCTATCCCGCGGCGGTCGAGGCCGTCGCGGGTGCAGACATGGTGGTGCTTGGCCCTGGCAGTCTCTTTACGAGCGTCTTACCGCATTTGGCGGTTCCAGAGATTGCCGCGGCCTTGCAGCGGGCCCGCGGGTTACGTGTCTATGTGTGCAATGTGATGACCCAGCCCGGGGAAACCGATGGTTTCTGCGCGGGGGATCACATTGCGCGGATTTTGGAGGCCGCACCAGGGGGCATTGACGTGGTCGTCCTGCACGACGGGGCCTTTGATGTGGCGACCTTGAGTGCCTATCGGGCGATGGGGCAGATACCCGTGCATATTGATGATGCGCGCATCGCAGCCCTCGGAGTTCGGGTCGTGACGGCGCCGCTTGCTGATGCGCAAGGTGTGGTGCGTCATAACCCAGAAGCGCTCTCAAAGGTGCTGATCGATCTTGCCGACGCGCAATTGCGGACCCCGGTGTTGCGAAGTATCGAGCAGTAAATTCCCAGGAATGTCGCTGCCGAAGCCTGCACAGCCGGTCATGGCGGGATGACGGCGATAGGTGCGACACCGGAAGGAAACAGGGGGAAGGAGCCGAAGCTTCCGTGTGCAATACGTTAAGGCAATATGAATGTAACGCTTGCAACAAACTTGCGTCTTCCATATTGTTACGAATGACACATCCCACGGAAATCGCGTGATGTGAGCCACACAGCACAGTTCATTTCTTTCGCTGTGTGGATGTCTTCCTTTTTGCTCATCCAGAAGGAGTCACACCTCAAATGGGTGCACGAGCTCAAGCAATTCTGCCGTTGGCTATCGTAGTCGGCGTGCTGTCGTTCTTGTGGACTGAGTTTTCACTCAACGCCACATTCCACTGGATCACGACCCAGGACGCAGTCCTCGGGAAGTTGGGCCAGCCGGACCAGTTCCACTTTATTCTTCCTGTTGCCTTCGTTTCTTGGGGCCTGTTCTTTTGTGCTGGTGGTGACAACGCAGCGTTCGGAAAGATTGCAATTTCTTCCCTGTTCGGTTGTGTTGCTGCCTTGATCACGATGTACCTCTCATACAAGACCGCACACTTCCCTGACTTCTGGGGTATTGCACTGTGGGTCGGTATCTTCGCGTTCGTTCTTGTTGCCATCCTCATCGCTGGTGACTGGTACTACGTCGCAGGTACATTCCCGGCCTTCGCGTCGGTCTTTTTGTGGTGGATCGCGACCGGTCTTGACGGGTGGGTTACCGGCAAGTCGGAGACCTACAACCTCGCCAACTTCCAAGCGAAGACCAATGGTGCTGGTGCTGCAGGTGGTCTTATTTCCACATCGTTCTACATGGTCGCCGTCGACGTGTTCGTCACCCTTATCTGTGGTGTCGTGCTCGGTATCGTGTCGGCCAAGGTTGCCGCAGCAATCACTCCCAAGGCGAAGGAAGCCTAGGAACCTGCTGCACACATGCTGGCTCGCCAGCGATGTGCGTTGTTGCGAAGGGGGCCCCAAGTGGGCCCCCTTCGTGCGTTGTGGCGCTGGTGTCGAATCGTGACCTGGGTGCGGGGACGCTGAATGCGCACCGCGAGCCCCAAACAACGGTCTGGTAGGCTCGCCGGACAGGAATCAGCGTGTCACGAAGGGGACAGATGAGCATACGCGTGGGGATTAACGGCTTTGGACGCATTGGCCGAAATGTATTTCGAGCCGCCGCGGGAAATGACGCGATCGAAATCGTCGCGGTCAATGACATCACCGATACCTCGACACTTGCGTACCTGTTGCAGTACGACTCGATCTTTGGCCGCTACCCCGGTGACGTTGTCGCCGACGGTGATGCAATTGTCGTCGATGGTCGACGTGTCAAAGTCTTTGCCGAGCGCGACCCAGGTGCACTCCCATGGGGCGACAATGGCGTTGATGTGGTGGTCGAGAGCACCGGGCTCTTCACCGATCGCGACAAGGCAGCTGCCCACCTGTCTGGTGGTGCCAAAAAGGTCATCATCTCTGCGCCCGCCTCGGGTCCGGATATCACCATCGTGCTTGGTGTCAACGATGATCAGTACGACCCCGCGACGCATCACGTGATCTCAAACGCCTCCTGCACGACCAACTGTCTCGCGCCGATCGCAAAGGTGCTTGATGAATCGTTTGGCTTGGTCCAGGGGTTCATGACAACTTGCCACGCCTACACCAATGATCAGCGGATTCTCGATCTTCCGCACTCCGATCTTCGTCGCGCACGCGCCGCGGCATTATCGATCATCCCGACCTCAACGGGTGCAGCACGTGCAATTGGGGAAGTGCTTCCTCACCTCAAGGGCAAGCTCGATGGATTCGCGCTGCGCGTCCCGACCCCCGATGGTTCGGTGGTCGATCTCACCGCCGAGGTCGGTCGTGAGACCACCATCGACGAAGTCAATGCGGCCATGAAGGCAGCAGCAGAGGGCCCATTGAAGGGCATCCTTGCCTACACCGACGCGCCGATTGTCTCGCGTGATGTCATCGGTGATTCACATTCCTCACTGTTTGATTCAGGCCTGACGATGGTGCGTGGCACGACGGTCAAGGTCGTGTCGTGGTACGACAACGAGTGGGGTTACTCGTGCCGCGTGGTTGATCTCGCCGCACGGTTGCTCGCGTAAATGCAGCTCGTTGACATCAGTGCACCCGACCACAACTGGAAGGGTGCGCGAGTCCTGGTTCGCGCAGACCTGAATGTGCCGCTCGATCGCGGTCGCATTACCGATGATGCGCGTATTGCCGCGAGCGTGGCGACGATTCGTGAACTGCGTAATCGCGGCGCTGCGGTTGCTGTCTGTAGCCACCTCGGTCGCCCAGGTGGCGTGCGCTCTGATGATGAGTCGCTCGCCCCGTGCGCGACGCGGCTGGCGCAATTGCTCTCGACGCGGGTCGAGCTCCTTGATGACTGTATCGGTGCCCAGGTGCAGGAGCGAGTTGAGGCGTTGATGCCAGGTGAGGTCATCATGCTCGAGAACCTGCGTTTTCATGCAGGCGAAGAGCGCAATGACCCGGTCTTTGCACGTGCGCTTGCCGCAGGGTTTACCCACTACGTCAACGATGCCTTTGGTGCTGCACATCGCGCCCATGCATCGACCGAAGGGGTTGCGCACCTGTTGCCGGCATGCGCGGGCTTGCTTCTTGCGCGTGAGGTCGAGGTCATCGGTGGATTGCTCGATCGTCCGGCACACCCATTTGTCGCAATCGTCGGGGGATCAAAGGTCGCCGATAAGCTGCCGTTGATTCAGTCGCTTCTTGAGCGGTGCGACCGGGTGCTGATCGGTGGCGCAATGTGTTTTACCTTTCTGGCCGCATCTGGTGACCCCGTGGGGACAAGCATGCATGAGGGGCCAGAGGCACAGGCGATGGCGCGCCAATTGCTTGAGAGCGCAGTCCGCCTGAACTGCATGCTCGAGTTGCCTTCGGACATTCTTGTGGCCGATCGCTTTGCCAATGACGCCGAGTTACAGGTCGTGCCCAGCGATGCAATTCCCAATGGGTGGATGGGTGTCGATATCGGCCCCAAGACCTCTGCGACATATCGTGAAGTGATCGCCGATGCGGGAACCGTGTTCTGGAATGGGCCGATGGGAGCATTCGAGACCCCTGCATTCGCCCTCGGCACTCGTGCAATTGCTGATGCAATGGCCGATGCGCCCGGTATCACGGTCGCGGGTGGTGGGGATTCAGGGGCTGCAGTCGCTCAATTTGGGTTGGTAAGTCACTTTACTCACGTCTCGACGGGCGGCGGTGCTGCTCTTGAGATGATGGAAGGACGCACCCTTCCCGGAGTCGCCGCGCTGCCACATCGGGGGTAAGAATGCATGATCGTCTCCCGCTCATTGCGGGTAACTGGAAGATGCACAAAACGCCTGCGGAGGCGCGTGAGTGGTGCGCCGGATTTCGGTCTCGGCTGCCCTCATTGCCACCGGGAGTCGAGGTTGCGGTGTGTCCACCATTCACCGCACTCGAGCCAGTGTCCTCGGCGCTCCGGGGTCATCCGGCATGGGTCGCCGCGCAGACCATTAGTGATCAACCCAGCGGACCCCACACCGGCGAGATCTCCGGATCAATGGTGTTTAGCTGTGGTGCCCGAGGGGTTATTTTGGGCCATTCCGAGCGCCGGGCGATGGGTGAGACCGATGCAATGGTTGCGGCACGCGTGCGTGCGGCACTCGATGCAGGTTTGCGCCCGATCATCTGCATCGGGGAGTCGCTCGCCGAACGCGAAGAGGAGGTCACCCTGCATGTGCTGACCACCCAGCTCACCGCGGCGATTGCGGTTGTGCGGCCCAGCGAGGTCGATCGCGTGGTGATTGCCTACGAACCGATTTGGGCCATTGGTACTGGTCGTTCGGCGACCCCTGAGATGGCGCAGGAATCGACTGCGGCAATTCGCGAACTGGCACGCAAGCGCCTCGACGCAAATCGCCTGCGCATCCTCTATGGCGGAAGTGTGACTCCCGCGACCGCACGCCAGCTTTTGGTATCTCCAGATATCGATGGTGCGCTCGTCGGGGGAGCGAGCCTTGACCCAGAAAGCTTCGCGATGATTGTGGAGGCCGCAGGGTGAGTACGCGTGGGCCGTTGGTCCTGGTCGTGATTGATGGATTTGGCATCGCACCACCCGGCCCCGGCAATGCGGTCCAACTCGCCCGCACTCCGGCACTTGACAGACTGGCAACCGAGGGATCAGCGGGTCAACTGATTGCATCGGGGCTCGATGTGGGCTTGCCCGCAGGGCAGCAGGGCAATTCTGAGGTGGGCCATCTCAACCTTGGGGCGGGTCGACGCGTGCCGCAGATGCTGGTGCGCATCGATGAGGCAATTTCATCCGGCAGTCTCGCGACAAATCCGGTGCTTGAAGGTGCGCTGCATGTTGGTCGCGAACGCGCACTGCATCTGGTTGGTCTTGTAGGCGATGGTGGGGTGCATGCCGCATCGCGTCACCTGATGGCATTGATCGACATCGCCCAGCAGGCAGGTGTCCAACGGATCTATGTCCACGCATTTACCGATGGACGCGATACACGACCCGATGCGGCACTCGCAGCGATCGCCGCGATCGAGGCACGTGTTCCGATTGCGAGCGTGTGCGGTCGTTATCTTGCGATGGATCGTGATCAGCGTTGGCAACGTACCCACGCCGCATATTTGGCGATGGTGCGCGGTATTGCAGATCAGCAGGCAACGACTGCGAGCGATGCGGTGCGTGGTGCCTATGACGCGGGAGTCGGGGATGAGTTCATTCCCGCAACGGTTATCGGCGATCCAGGAGTTGGCCGTATCCACGATGGCGATGCGGTGGTGTTCTTCAACTTTCGCCCCGATCGCGCACGTCAGCTCACCCAAGCGCTTACCCAGCCTGAATTTGATGGCTTTGATCGCGGCGCGGCTGTCCCACGTCTCCATTTCGTTTCGATGACCCGCTACAAGCGCGAGTGGGACATTCCCGTGCTCTTTGACGCAGATGATGTGCGTCAAGGTCTTGCCGAGGCGGTGAGTGCTGCTGGTCGTCGTCAGTTACATGTGGCAGAAACAGAAAAGTATGCCCATGTGACCTTTTTCTTTAATGGCGGCCGCGAAGCACCATTTGATGGGGAAGATCGGGTGCTCGTGCAATCGCCGCAACATGTGGCGACCTACGACCAGGCGCCTGCGATGAGCGCCATGGGGGTGCGGGATGCGGTCCTTGCCGGGCTTTCCGAGCCGTACGAATTCATCGTGGTCAATTTTGCCAACGCCGATATGGTCGGACACACCGGTGTTGTGGCCGCAGCGGTTGAAGGGATTGAAACCGTTGATCGATGCATGGCCGATATCCGCGCTGCGGTGCATGCGCGCAATGGGTTGCTTGTGGTCACCGCCGATCATGGCAATAGCGAGGCAATGCTCGAGCCGGATGGATCACCGAATACCGCCCACACAACGAATCCCGTGCCACTCTGGATTGATCGTCCGGGGCTCATTCTCACCCCGGGTGCGCTGGGTGATGTTGGACCCACCGTCGCCGGCATGATGGGTTGGGATATCCCCCACCAGATGACCGGTCGCATATTAATCAACAACGGGATGTAGCCGCGTGATGGTTTGCATCGGATAGGCCCAACACTCGACCAACGTCTAGGAGGGGGAATATCCGAATGGTGCGCGAACACTCCTACAGGTGAAGACTAACCTTCGCAGTACGTGATGCCACGAGTTCATGTGGCGTCACGAACTTTTTGGAATGTGCATGAGGCACATTCTTTCGATCTTTCAGGAGAACTGATGAACGCACAGCCCACTCTGCCACGTGCCCGTCGCGCGAAGCTCGCGGCCTGCGGGGCAGTCGCCGTGATTCTCGTCGGTGTTGCACTCGCGGGATGCGGAAGCAGCAGTGTCACCCCGACAACTCCACAGCAGCTTTTTAATGCAGGTTTGAGCGCCCAAAAGTCCGGTGACTACACCAAGGCTGCCAACTACTTTGCTGAGGTGCTCGTTCAGGCGCCAAAGAGTGCACAAGCCGCGTACAACCTCGGCGTGGCGGAAGGATCGCTGGGCAACTTGCCATCGGCAATCAACGCCTACAAGCAAGCAGTCGCATTGGATCCCAAGTTCGCCAATGCATTCTTCAACTTGGGTGACGCGCAGGCGCCGACGGATCCGCAGGCAGCGATTGCGACCTTCCGACACCTGTTGCAGCTGACACCGAGTGACCCGAACACCCAGTTCAATCTTGGCTTGTTGCTTGCTCAGCACGGCAAGCTCGCCGAGGGGCAGAAGTACCTGAAGGCAGCCATCACTGCGAATCCGCAGCTGAAGTCGCGCGTGCCTGCCAGCGTGCCGCTTCCTGCCGGCGTGTAGGTCACAACCTCCCAAGAAAACAGCGTGCCTCGGGCACCGAGCCGCCATTTGGTGGCACGGCGCCCGAGGTTTGTTTAGGCCCGGATTGGGGAGTCGGCCGACGACAACCCGGGGGTGAATGCCACCAGCGCGGTCCATTGGCCGTGGACTTCGGTGCAGCTCAGAAGCTCATGTCCGTGCGAGTGGCACCATGCGGGGATATCGATCGCGACCAGCGGGTCGTCGGCCAGAATTTGAAATACGGCGGGTCCGCTCGCGCGGGCAATGGCGGCAGCCAGGAGCGTGACGGGGACCGGACAATGGGTCCCAAGGGCATCGATGATGCGTGTGGTGGTCATTGCGAGAGCGGGCTCATTGCGCGTAGGTCCCGAATCGTCTGCGCAATGATGATCCCCGCGCGGGCAATCTCATCCTCGGTCGTTGTTGCACCGACGGTGATCAGGATGGCTGAATGTGTCCATGTTGGATCGCACCCGATCGCCTCAAGCGTCGGCGATGCCTTCCCGGCGTCGGCGGTGCATGTCGAACCCGGCGCGACCAAGACGCCGCGGGTTGCCAACGCCAAGGCGAGGCTTTCGCCGGTCATTCCGGCGACAGATATCTGAAGATGCCCCGGGAGGCGGGACGCCGCATCGGGACCATTGACGCGCACATCCTCAATACGCATCAGCGTGTGACCGAGCATGTGCGTGTGACGGCGAAGTTTGTGTGCATGAGTCGCGATATCGATCCGACGACGTGCTGCCGCAACTCCGAAACCGATAATTCCCGCGACATCGACGGCGCCAGACCGCTTTCCAAATTCCTGGGCACCCCCTTCAATTAACGGGTGCAGGCGCGCACCGGGTCTCACCCACAGCGCGCCTGTCCAGGCAGGTGCCCCGATTGGCGTTCCGCTGATGCTGACCGCATCCACACCAAGTGCGTGCACATCGCAATCAAGGATGCCAATGCTGTCGCTTGCGTCGACGTGAATTCGGGTGACAGCGTGTGCATCACGAATCGCCTCGGCGATCGCCGCAACATCCTGGATTGTCCCGATTTCGTAGTGGGCGTGATGGATGCTTGCGACGGACGTTGCGTCAGTGACGGCTCGCGCGAATGTCACAGGATTGATGTATCCGTGTGCGTTTACTTCGACAAATGACGCCGTCTTCCCGGCACGGATATGGGAGCGGACGGCCGAGAGCACCGCCGGGTGTTCAATATCGCTGGTCACCACATTGGTGCCGATGTCGGCATTCGCCGAGAGAAGTCCTTTGATCGCCAGATTGCGGGCTTCGGTCGCACCCGCAGTGAAGATAATCTCCTCGGGCTCGGCGCCAATAAGATCGGCCAGTTGTGCCCGTGCGGTCGCGACGGCTGCAGCGGTGGCTGCGCCGCGTGGATGGACGGAGTCGGGGCTTGCGGTCAGGCCGAGCGCGTCGGTGATTGCCGCAGCGACCTCTGGGGCAAGAGGGGAGCTTGTCGCGTGATCGAGATAGATCTCGTCGCTGCTCACACGACTCCCGTCGCCCAGAAGGGGGTGTGCGCGGTGGACATAAATCGCGTCATGAGGTATGCCTCGTTTCCTACACCGAAGGTCGCGACATCGGGCATTGCAACCACTGGCCCAGAAGATACCCGCACAGCGCCGTCGACACCATTGATGAATGGCCAGTTGATGAGGCGGGGCGGTGTCGCGGCGATGGGATGCGGACGAGATGGATGCCCCTTCAGCACGCCGCCGCGCGGGGGATTGGTCTTTGCGATGATGCGAGCGCCCGTGCGCGATTACAAAATGCACCTCGAGGAAGCGTTGACGTGTCGGTGAAATCGCCAGCCATCCAGATTCTCTGTGTCGGGACGCTGCGCCCGCCCCATGATGCCGCGGGCCGCGAGTACGAGCGCCGGCTCGTGCACATGACCGGTTTTCGTTGCGATGAGGTTGTTGCAGAGCCATTGCAGCGAGGCGAGGCGGCTGCCCGCAGCGCGGAGGCGGAACGGATGCGTGCACGGCTCGCCCGAAATGCATGGACGGTGTGCCTTGACCCGCGAGGTGTGCAGCCGGCGTCGAGTGCGGCATTCGCCGAGTGGCTCGAGCGTCGACTGTCCTCGGGGCGACCCGTTGCGATGATGATTGGAGGAGCAAGCGGTATCGATGGGGAATTGCTCAAAAGCTGTGATGAGCAGATGTCGCTTGGTCCGCTCACGATGCCGCATCAGCTTGCGCGAGTCGTGCTGACTGAGCAGCTGTATCGCGCCCTGTGTGTCCTACAGGGTCACCCGTACCCCCATTAGATCGATAGGGTCCCGCTCGTGACAACCAATTTTCTCGATGACCTCGCTCGTGCAATCGCCACGGCGGCGAATACTGCATCCGGCGTGAGTGATCCTATGGTCGCATTGGTGCCCCCGGCGCGACCCGAGCATGGTGATATCGCAAGCCCGATCGCCATGGCGCTTGCAAAGACATCGGGTCGCCCGCCGCGCCAGATCGCCGACGATATCGCTGCTGCGCTGTCTGCCCGAGATGATCTTGAGGGCGTGATCGCACAGGTCGAGGTCGCGGGGCCTGGATTTTTGAATATCACGCTCTCGCCTGCATGGTTTGTTGGCGTCGCGCGCGCGATTGCCGATGCAGGAGCGGAATTCGGCACAGGATCGGTGGCGGAACCGGAATCCATACTGTTGGAGTTCGTCTCGCCAAATCCCACCGGGCCGATGCATGTGGGTCATGCCCGGCATGCGGCATATGGGGATGCGCTTGCCCGCATCTTGTCGTTCGTTGGGCACACCGTATGGCGGGAGTGTTACGTCAACGACTACGGCCGGCAGATGGAGTTATTCGGCGCTTCTGTTGCTGCACGGTATGCCGAGGAATTGGGTGAGCCCAGCGATCTTCCCGAAGACGGGTATCAGGGCGATTACGTTGCCGAAATTGCCCGTGAGATCAGGAATGAAATTGGCGATCGATTCTCCGGACAGGTGAGCCCACCAACCGCGGACGCGCTTGCCTATTTCTCGGGTGAGGGCGGACAGCGAATGCTGGCCCGCACGATGGCCGAACTCGCGCGTTGTGGCGTTCGGATGGATCGGTTTTTTTCTGAAACCTCCCTCCATGAGGCCGGCAGAGTCGTCGAAGGGATCGCGGCGCTTGGAAATGCCGGACACACCTTCACCGAGGATGGCGCAGTCTGGTTTCGTACAACCGATTTTGGTGACACCAAGGATCGCGTGTTGGTGCGCTCAGATGGCGCCTCGACCTATCTCGCTGCAGATGTCGCCTACCACCTCGAAAAAGCCGCACGGATGGGCGATCGCATGATCGACATTCTGGGTGCTGACCATCACGGGTACATCGATCGTCTCCGCGCCGTAGTGGTCGCAGGAGGATTCCCCGCGGAGTGCCTTGAGGTGATCATCATGCAGTTGGTGAGCTTGGTCGAGCATGGTGAGGCCAAACGCATGAGTAAGCGTGCAGGTACCCTTGTCACGCTGGGCGAGTTACTCGATGACATTGGCGTCGATGCGACGCGGTTCTTTTTGGTTGAGCGCAGCCACGATACGGCGTTCGAACTCGATCTCGATCTTGCGCGCGAGAAAAGCCAAGAGAATCCGGTCTATTACGTGCAGTACGCCCATGCACGTTGCGTCAGCATTCTGGCCAAGGTTGCAGATGAGGGGATCCAGATTGCGCCGGGTGTTGGTGCGCCCGTGGCACTCGATCCAAGTGAGCGCGCATTGGTGATTCGTTTGACCGAGTGGCCCGAGGTGATGCGGGAGGCGGCCACGCGCCGCGCACCACATCGCGTCGCGGCCTACCTCAAAGATCTCGCGCGTGATCTGCATGCGTTCTATCACCGCTGCCGCGTGGTCGGTGAAGCGCCAGAGGTTCAAGCGTTTCGGATCGATCTCACGCGAGCAACCCGTGGTGTCATTGCGATTGGACTTGACAACCTCGGGGTTTCGGCGCCTGATCGAATGTAGCGCGGTGCAGATGGACGATGATCCCTCTGCTATTTTCCACGCGTGTGCGGGTGTAGCTCAGTTGGTAGAGCGTCGGCTTCCCAAGCCGGATGTCGCGAGTTCGAGTCTCGTCGCCCGCTTCGTCGCACGATCTCGCGAGAAAAGATCGGTTTCACGAGGATGTTGTGGGATCACGGGCTGCCCAATGTGCTCTCCACGCCGAGTACCCTCATTTGTGATGCCGCATCCCGTTCCCTTTTCGTCGTGAGTATGAGGATGTTCGCTAATGGGTGAACTTCTTCTCATCGCATTCCTCGGTGGAGTCATCACTGGAATCTCCCCGTGCATCGTTCCGGTGTTGCCGATTGTGGTTGCCGGGGGCGCGATAGGCACGAGTCGGGCTTGCCAACCTTGATGGCAGGGATCTGCCCACGGCGCAGCATGTCGTACACCGTGTCACGGTGAACGCACAGCCGTTCGGCGACTTGCAGTGGAGTGAGCAGGGGAGTCATGCTGCGACTGCCTGAAGTTTGGTGCGGGCGACGCAAATATGGGTATCGACGTTATTATGACCCGCACCATCTGCAGCAAGCCAAAGCTGCCACAGAAACTCTTTCTTCATTGCCCGCAGTGCCGCGTTGTGCACGTGGCCCGGTGTCCACTCACGGTGCGTTTGGCGGTAGTGATCTTTGCGGGCCAGGTAGAACTCGGCAAGCTCCGTGCCGGGCTTGCCGGCGTTAGACCCGCATCCGGATTTGAGCACGCCTTCGGCGATGATGTGCACGCAGGTTTTGGCCCGTACATTTCCGAGCGCCAAAGCACTTCCTGGCTCATGCCTTTTTTTGCGCTTGCGCTGAGGGTCGCCGTACCCGCAGTAACTCCACAGCTGTGAAACGGTGCGGCGAAAGTACTGCGCGTTGTCAATCAAAATGCGCTTGGGGTTTGCCTCACTGGCCGGCAACGGGCCAAAGTGCGGGCCCCGCGGTTTGGGTTTGTGCGCGACAAGGAGCGCTGGATGCGCGAGGACCCGGTGCAGTGGCCGATCATTCAGCGCATGTTCGAGCTGGCCGATGTCGGCGCCGCGGGCACCGGTGAGGGCTTGAGCGTGCGCAAAGTCGCCAAGCAGCTGACACAGGAAGGGTGTGCATTCAGTCCTGATCGTGTGCGCTGCATGCTGCGCGACCCGATCTACGCCACCGGTGAGTACACGGCAACGGTGCGCGGCCACACCGTCGCCCAGACCCCGCTTGTCCTCGCAGACCCCGTCCCGCTCGACCGGTTTCTGCGTGTGCAGGACCAGCTGGCGATGCGGGGCGGCAAGACCTCACTGACCGCCGTGGGTGAGTTCTTGTTCAACACCGTCGATGTCCGCCACGCCCAATGTCGTGATGCAACCCACAACGACAAGCCCGTCCGCATCCGGGGATACGTGCGCTCCGACTCCGAACAGACGCGCATCTACCGGCACATAGGCGCCTGCCCAGAGGGGTGCCGAGACGGCGGGCGCGGCTTTGGCGGGGCCTTTACCTGGGATCGAGATCTGCTCGAGCGCGCGGTCATGACCGAGATCCGTCGCCTGGCATCACACCCCGAGCTGCTCGATGCCCTGCGGGTCGCCACCCGCCACCAGTTGGCCGACACCAGCGCCCGCATGACCGAGGCTCAGCGCACCGAGGTACGCCGCGCGATCGCAGACCTGGAAGCCCGCGAGCAGGCGCTTGTACCCGAATGGCTCGGCCAGCCAACAGAGCAGGCGGCCGCGTTTTCTGACTTCCGGACGCCCATCGCCGGAATTGATCAGCGCATCACCCAGCACACCGCACGCCTTGAGGCCGACGATCGGGCTCGGCGCGCCGACGCAGCACGTGCGGCTGCTCCCGATCCGTACCTGGCCTCGTTTCTAGAGATCATGAGCCTCGACACACCCGACGATCCTCATCTTCGCCAGCTGCGGGCCCGCATCTTCCAGCAGATCATCAGCCGCCTGGAGGTTGACGACCCTGGGTCCGAGGACATCACGATCACCATTGAGGGGTGCCTGATACCCGAGGACGCGCCACTCGCCGCCGAGGATCCGCTTGGCGCAGCGCGCGAGCTGCTCGAGTATCGCGAGGTGGAAGCGCCCGGCGAGACCCCGCGTCCCGACAGGGATATCGCGGTCGTAGAGGCTGAGGTTGCACACCATCAAACTGACGTGTCATTGGGCAATCGCACGTCAGTCTCGACACCAATCGCGGCGCTGTTGGAACTACCCACCACCGACTCGGTGCGCCGAATGCGCAGCGCCTCCATGTCATCAAACGCCTGGCGCACTCGGGGCTCGCACTGCCGCCAGCACGGCACACCAGGGTGGCGTTCGCAGATCACGGTCGCCGTCCTCGCTCCACCTCCGACACCACATTGACGGGCGGCCCTCGCCCCACCGCGATTCGCACGCCATCAGCGCTCACACATTCCCGGGATCGCATCGAGGCCGTGGCTTGCCACTGCCACGTGCTCCGACAGGTGCGCAACTAAGGGGTGCCGTACTCCGAGATGAACTGATTGACGATCGTGGTACACAACGACTTCTGCGCGTCGGGCAACGTGCATGAGGCGTTCTGGGTCCAAATCGGGTCCTCGACAAATATCAGTACGCCGTGGGTGCCATACGGTCCGCCCGATCCGATCCCATCGCCGGCAACCCCCGGAGGGTCATGGAAATCCACAATGGTGCTGGAGATGGCGAATACGCTCTCTCCCGGCGGCCGCGTGTTCAGAGTCACCCCGGGAAAGCTGTTTTCGTCCTGCGACGCGGCAGCCGGGAACAGCGGCGCGGCAGCGTCCAGAGCACAGCTAAAGCAGCTGGTGGCAGATATCGCGACCGACTGCCCGGAGAACGCTGCAAAGTTGCCTTGGGGCAGCGCCTGACCGTTCGGTACGACGGTCACCGTCGTTCCCCCGTCCTGACCTACGAATGCCGAACATGTCCAGCCGGCCGGCGCAAGCACATGATCGTTGCCCACGTTATCGCCGTAGAAGGCCAATTGGCCCGCCTGATTGCGGGGGACGCTCACGCTGATGGCGGTCGGCAAGCTCGAGCTCGGATTGTTGGGCCCCGAGGTCGGACAGACGACAAACGGAATCGATTCGGTCGTCGGCGCCGCAGCGGCCGCCTGCTGGGCAGCAACCTGCTTTGCGATCGCCCTCTTGAGTCCGGTGAGGTTTGCGATGCCCGACCCGGCGATTGCGTTGGAGATCTCGGGTTCGAGCGCAACAAACGCCGCATAGCTCGATGTCACGGCGTCGGCGCGCGCCTGCAGACCGCCGATGACCGATGTACTTGTGGCGCTTCGCACCCCCGCGAGTTGGGTTAGATACTGGCGCTCAGCTCCCGTAGCCCGCATCAATGCCGAACGCGCGGCCTGCGCACCGGCACCAACAGGGATGGCGGCGATTGCCGCCTCGGCACTCGTGACGGTCGCAAGCTGTGACTTCGCCACCTCTGCGACGTGGGCGACGTCGCCTGCGTTGCTCGCACCCACAAGCGCCTGCCCTGTGGTCAGGCTCGCCTGGTTGAGGCGCGCGATCTGCGGGGCGACCGCCTTACTGAAGGTGGCGTTGGCATCGGAGCCCTGGTGTGCGAACGCCAGCAGCACGACAACGCTGGCGGCAATCAACACGAATGCGGCAACCGCGACGGCGATGACAACGCGCACACGCGAGCGCACCCCGGGCACAGGGACCTCATCCGGGTCGGACACCTTGGTATCGGCGATGGTCGGAGCGTCACGGGCACCGACGGCCACATGGGTCGCGGCATCACCGGGGGCGATCCTGGTGGCCTGCCGCGGCGGGCTCGCGCTCGGCCCGGCGCCTGCGGTCTCGGGCTGCGAGACACCCTCGAGCGCTGCAGCAAGCTCATCGACGATGGCGCTCGCCGATGCCGGCCGGTCGCCCGGCGCCTTCTCGAGCGCCGCGGCAAGGATCGGGTTCACGGCCTCGGGAAGGTCTGGGTTGAGTTCGTGGGCCGGCGGAGGCAGATCACGCACATGGGCGACAAGCACCGCGTTTGGCTGCGGGTGCACAAACGGCGGTCGGCCGACGAGGATCTCGTACGCCATCACCCCGAATGCGTAGATATCCGATGCCGGGGTCGCCGGATCGCCGGCTGCCTGCTCGGGCGAGATGTACTCGAGCGTGCCCAGAAAGTCTCCGCGGGTGGTCAGGCCCGGCAACTCCTCAAGGAGCGCGATCCCGAAATCCGACAAATAGGCGGCCCCGTCGGTGTCAAGCAGGACGTTGGCGGGCTTGATGTCGCGATGGATCAGTCCGCTTTTGTGGGTCGCATCAATCGCGCCTGCCACATCGGCAAGCACCCCAAGTGCGCGGTGATAGGGCAGCCGCTGATTACGGACAAGCATCTGGGCAAGCGAGGCCCCTTCGATGAGGTCCATCGCGATGTACGGGATCCCCTCCAGATCACCCGCATCGAAGATGGTGACGATATGCGGGTTGCGCAGGCGCCCAGCGGCGATCGCCTCTCTGCGGAAGCGGTCAAGGCGCTTGGGATCCTCGACTTGGTCGAACACCTTGAGTGCGACATCGCGGTCGGGGCCGATCTGGTGGGCCCGGTAGACGACGGCCTGACCGCCGCGGCCGAGCTCGTCCTTGATCACATAGCGGCCGAACTGCTGGCCGGGCTGGAGACTTACCGCCATACACCCGTCCGCGCGCAGTCGTGGAGGCTCATTGTCATGAGTCGATTCTAATGGGGATTACCGGTACTGGACGGAGATCATGACATTGCCCTTCGTGCAGTCGACCGATCCACCCGTACTACCGCAAATCCACGAGCCATCGACAAGGTTCTCCGGGAGTTGTTTGGGTTCAATGATGACTGGCCCCGGGGCAACGACTGAGTCGGTAATCACTTGCTGGGCAATCGCGCACGTCACTGGATCTGTCGGGCCGTGCGGGATCGGGTTTCCAGTCAAGTCGGTAATGGTGAGATTGAAGTCTGTCGCCCCAGCCTTAGCCACGACAAACGATGCACACGGCGCACTAGCGGCAGCCGCCCGCACAGCGAGTCGACGGTCGTCGGACTACCGGCGAGGTGCGCGATGATCTGCGCCTCGTGCGGATGTGTGTTTGATGGTGCCGCGCATCACCGCGTGTGTCACGACTGCTACGCGGGCATCCGCACTCAACGACTGATCGAGTGCGGCTACCGCCGAGGCTGGCGCGAGGCGTGCGAAGCCCTGGCGGCGAGCGTTGACGATCACGCCCTGGCGGAGCGCCTGGCCGAGTTGTGGCGGGACGTATGAGAGGTCATTCCGGCGAGAGTGTGCAGCAGTCGAGGTCGACTGCTGGCGGCTATAGTTTCGATATCGAAAACTTAGAAAGGTGAAATTCATGGCCCCGCAGATCAAAGTGGAGGTCTATCGCAGTAGAAAAGACCTCGAGAAAGGTTTGCAGAAATACGCCGAAGCGGGATGGAAGATGGAATCGACTACTTCGACCCGTCGACCCCGCAATATCTTTTTATGGCGATTCAGTCGCAAGCAGATTCACAATGTGACGTTCACCCGAGAAGTCTAATGCGGATGCATCCTGCTTCTGCGTAGTGATTCCCAGCGAAAGCCTTGTTTGTTCCCGGCGAATAAGCGGGCTGGGCAACGGCTTTCCCGCAGTATCGTCTTTGCCCATGAATAGACGAATGGCGAGGATCTTTGGCGCGGCTTGCCGTCGATGCCAAGGATCAGTGACTGAGTCACGCCGCAACCCCGATGCGTGCAACATGTGTGCAACATTGGGGCCTGAAACGGCCTGATTTGGCTATCTCTGCGTCATCGTCCGAATCGCTGAAATCCCGCTTCTCATGCGGATTTGTGCCGGATTGTGCGGAACCCTCAGGTGGGGCTAAAATCGTTTCCCAAGCCGGATGTCGCGAGTTCGAGTCCCGTCGCCCGCTTCGTCGCACGATCTCGCAAGAAAAGATCGGTTTCACGAGGATGTTGTGGGATCACGGGCTGCCCAATGTGCACTCCACGTCGAGTACCCTCATTTGTGATGCCGTCTACCGTCAACTTTTCGTCGTGAGCATGAGGATGTTCGCCAATGAGTGAACTTCTTCTCATCGCATTCCTCGGTGGAGTCATCACTGGAATCTCCCCGTGCATTGTTCCGGTGTTGCCGATTGTGGTTGCCGGGGGCGCGATAGGCACGAGTCGGGCTCGCCCGTGGTTGATCATCGCGGGATTAGTGCTGAGTTTTAGCGTTACCGAGTTGCTCGGCAGCGCGATTTTGAGTGGATTGGGCCTGCCGCAAGACCTTCTCTATCGGGCCGGCATCATTGTGCTGTTGGTTCTGGCGGTTGGTTTATTGGTTCCGCGTGTCGGAGACTGGATCGAGCGTCCGTTCGCCAGAATTGGAGCATCCTCGTGGGCGACGTCGGGAGGCGGTTTGGTGCTCGGGCTGAGTTTGGGGCTCGTGTATCTGCCATGTGCTGGGCCGGTGCTCGCGGCAATTTCTGTTGCCGCCGCACATCACCAGGTGAGTGCCTCCTTAATTTTGGTGACCTTGTTCTACGCCACAGGTGCTGCGATTCCGTTGCTTATTCTCGCTCTGATTGCACGGCGCGCTGCCACGCGCTGGGGGGCAATGCGACGACATATTCCGTTGGTACGACGCACTGCAGGTGCCCTTCTTGGAGTGGCGACAATTGCGATCGCCACCGGTGCGCTGAGCGGGCTTCAGCAATCGGTTCCGGGATACCTCTCGTCGTTTGCCAATCGCATCGAGGGTACTCCAGCGATTTCCGCGCAACTCCAACAACTCAGCGGAGCCCATGCAAATAGTTTTGCGACCCAGCAGGCACAGGCGGCAAAGATCGCGGCCGTCGGGCTGCCCGACCTTGGTCCGGCGCCCGCATTTCGCGGGATCGTATCGTGGCTCAACACCCCAAAAAATCGACCTCTGACGATCGCTGATCTTCGGGGACATGTCGTTTTGGTCGATTTCTGGACCTACTCATGCATTAATTGTCAGCGAGCACTCCCGCATGTTGAGGCCTGGTATCGGGCCTATCGAAATTTCGGATTTCGCGTTGTCGGGGTGCACACACCCGAATTCGCATTCGAGCACGTGATCACAAATGTACGGAGTGCCGCGGCAAACCTGGGAGTGGTGTACCCAATTGCGGTCGATAACAATTACGGAACCTGGGACGCCTACAACAATCAATACTGGCCGGCGCAATATCTGATTGACCCATCGGGACGGGTGCGCGCATACAGCGTGGGCGAAGGCGACTACACGAAAATGGAATCCAACATCCGCGCCCTCCTCGAGGCCAATCGGGTTGGATCTCTTCCTCATCGGACAGATGTTGCGGATCGAACCCCGACCGGCGCGTTGTCACCCGAGAGCTATTTGGGGTACCAGCAGATCACCTACGATGTTGGGACCTCCGTGACCCATGACGCACTGGTCGCCTATCAGGCCCCCGCAATGATTCCCGACGGGACGTTTGCCTTCAATGGGCTCTGGAACGACCATGCAGAGTACGCGACATCTGGCCCGGGTGCCGGTATTCTTCTGCGATTTACCGCACACAACGTCTACCTGGTTCTGGGCGGACATGGGGTCGTTGATGTCGCACTCGGCGCCCAACACCGTGCGAGGATTACCGTCAGTGGTATCCCGCGCCTCTATCGGCTGCTTGTCGGCTCGAACCTCAAAACCGGCGTCCTAGCGCTGACGTTTTCCTCTGGAGTTGCCGCGTACGACTTCACCTTTGGCTAGATGCGGGTCGTCGCTGCCGCACGTGCGGCAAATGATTGGAACATAAGGTCCCCGCGCGTTGGAGTCAGCCGTGCTGCGTCGGTGCGAAGAAGGAGATTGGCCCCTGGTCCGAGCAGGTCGTGCGCCTCGGCGGCCATCGTAGGTTCTGCCAACCAAAGATCCACGAGTTCAGCATCTGCTTCGGCATGAAACAGCAATCCCCATGCGTTGCGACAACGAAAGCCCTGCACGGGAGTGAGCTCTGAGGATGCGAGCAGCGTGGCATTCACAGGCAGATCAAAGACCTCCCCATGCCAATGCAGGACATCACACGACGGGGCTAGCGCGGCGAGGAGGGCATCCTCGGGATCATGAATGTGAATTGGCTGAACGCCGAGCTCTTTCTGGTCTCCGGGACCGACCGTCGATCCAAGCGCCGCCGCGATGAGTTGTGCACCAAGGCATACGCCGAGTATTGGGAGATCGAGCGCAATCGCCATCTGGAGCCATTCTCGTTCCGTCCTCAGGCCGGGGAAATCGGCAATGTCATTCACGCTCATTGGGCCGCCCATAAACACCGCGGCGGTGATATCGCGAGGATCGGGGAGAGGGTCCCCTTCGAGTACGCAGCGGTGAATGATTGGCATGCCCTCGAATGCCAGAAGGATGCGATGGGGGGTCTCCCACGAGACGTGTTGGACGACGAGGATCGGAGCTATCGGCACATGTCGTCCCGAGAGAAGTCGAGGGAGCGCTGGATCTCTTACAAGCATACGCAACGCCAATGAGTGACTGACAGCCGCCGGAAGCGGACACTGGTACGGCGTGCGCGGCGCTATCAACGACCATTCTGAAAATGCCTCGTGCGCATCACGCTCGCGCGGGTCGCAGTGATTGGCACACGTACGCTGTGGGAATTCGTGAAATCGGAGGAAACCTGATCGGCACCGCGTAGAAGATTCTGCTGAAGTCGTCGGGGAGTTGGCACAGATATTTAATTGTGGCCCCGTGCGGTCGATAGAAAAAGGCGAGAGAGGTGCCCTCACCCACTCGGGTGCGCCGAGGCAGGGCGTATGAGTCGTGAAGTGATGTGTCGGAGGCTTTTGAGTATGCGCATGAGCGTCTTTACCCCAAGCAACAACCCAAAATATTTGAATGAGGCCTACGCGAGTCTGGCCCGTCAAACATTGCCCGAGTGGGAATGGGTGGTCCTGCTGAATGGGGGAGCAGTCGACTGGAGGCCGCCGGTCGATGATCCCCGCGTCGTGATTGCATTCGATGGGTCTGTTCGTGGCGTTGGATCAGCGAAGCGTGCGGCATGTGCAAAGGCGACCGGCGACATTCTTGTCGAACTTGATCATGACGACATTCTTGGTTCGCACTGTTTGGAAACAACTCGTGATGCATTCGTGGCGCATCCAGATGTGGTCTTCGTCTATACGGACTGTGCACAAATCAAGGCCGATTCGTCCCGCGACGACACGACCTTCAATCTGGCAATGGGATGGGAGTACGACGATCAGACACTCGACGGGGTGACGTACCTGCGCTGCAATTCACTTGCACCGACTCCGCACAATGTCAGCTACATCTGGTACGCCCCAAATCACCTACGCGCCTTTCGTCGTGACGCATATGAGGCGATTGGCGGATTCAATCCGGACCTGGTGGTCCTGGATGATCAAGATCTGATGATGCGGATGTTCGAATACGGCGAGTTCCATCACATCAAGGAGCTGCTGTACCTCCAGCGGATCCACGAAGCGAATACACAAAGTGATCCCGACACCAATCGCTATATCCAGGAGCAGACCGTTCGCTACTACCAGGAGCGGATTGGCGCGATGTCACGGGCCTGGTCGCATCGGAACGGGCTGGCCCAGATTGGTCTTGTGAGCCCAACATCATCCACAGTCGAATACGAGGACCCGCTCCAGCGAGTGATGATCGACCCCTTCGATCCCCGACTGCCCTTCGCCGACAACAGCGTGGGACGCATCGTCGCTGATGATCTCCTCCAGCGTATTCCTGATCGAGCAGCACTGTTTAACGAGATGTATCGCGTGCTCGCGGATGGGGGCATTCTGTTCACCATGACACCGAGCACAGATGGGCGCGGCGCATTCCAGGATCCGAGCCACCTGGCGTTCTACAACGAGAACAGCTTTTGGTACTTCACCCAGGAAGCGCTTCGACCGAGTATCCCGACGCTCACGGCACGGTTCCAGGTGAGTCACATCCGGACGTTCTTCCCAAGTGAGTGGCAGCAGATCGCCAATATCCCGTATGTGCAGGCAAACCTTCTCGCAATCAAGGGTGGGCCCCGCCAAGGCGGACCACTTTTGGTGTAACGCGAGATGCTGCTGACCCACTGCAGCTTTCCGATTGCGATGTGATCGACTTGGTGTTGCGCGTATACACACGAAAATCTCCAGAAACGCGATAAAAAGAGTCGCGCGGCGACATCCCTGTTCGCAGAAGTTGGTTGCGCCAATAGACATCGCCATGGATGCCAGCCCAACATTCGGGTAGTTCATTCATCGAAAGATATTCCTGTAAAAATGCACTTTTTTATCAATGATGCCCATATTTCGGTAGCGACGACCCCATCGCGCGGGGAGGCATCGTCCCGTGAGAATTGAGAGGCGATGAACTAGTCCCCAGGTGCCCGACTCTCAGCTATAGGCCAGTAGGCGCGGCACGCACAACGCGGGAGCCTTTCCCCACTGTTACTAGAAGGGGAGACCCAAATGAGTTCGTCAAAACGCGCAAGCCGTCGGCAAATCGCCGCATTGAGCTTGGCTTCCGGCGTCGTTCTCGCCGGTGGCGCGATTTCTGTGGAAGCTGCAGCGGCTGCGAGTTCGAGCTCGACGCTGTGTCTTCAAGTGGTTGAAAATCTTAAGAATCCGAATGCCGACACGATCCACGCAAAGTTTTCAAAAACCGCGCGCTGCGCACGCGGTTACACCGCAATCCACTTGCCAACCAACAACGTCTTCGGGGCAGCAGGACAGCGCGGAGCTCAAGGTCTGATTGGGCCGACTGGTCCACAGGGTGATCAGGGTGCGACCGGTGCTCAAGGCGCCCAAGGTGTCACAGGCTCGGATGGCGCCACCGGGGCAAGCGGGATGGTGGGTCCTGCAGGACCGGCAGGCGCACAGGGTGCAACGGGTGCAACCGGTGCACAAGGTCCCAAGGGTGACCGAGGCGACGACGGTCGTGACGGTGCCCCAGGGCCTCGTGGTGACACAGGTGGACCAGGCCGCGATGGTGCCCCAGGGCCTCGTGGTGACACAGGTGGACCAGGCAGCGATGGTGCCCCAGGGCCTCGTGGTGACACAGGTGGACCAGGCCGCGATGGTGGTCAGGGCCCTAAGGGTGACACCGGTGGAGAAGGTCTCCAGGGTCCCAAGGGTGACCGAGGCGACGACGGTGCCACCGGCTACCAGGGTAATCCTGGTCGCGATGGTAACCAAGGTCCCGCAGGTAACAACGGTCCCCAGGGTCTTCAAGGACCGAAGGGTAACGATGGAGCCATCGGCTTCCAGGGTGCCCCCGGTCGCGATGGTGCAAACGGTCAAAA
>Ga0164296_1000689_pt1 | contig 39077 bp, 39 predicted proteins | sample GEODES057metaG_FD_113533 | JGI IMG/M metagenome (GOLD analysis project Ga0164296, IMG submission 113533) | Dystrophic lake water microbial communities from Trout Bog Lake, Wisconsin, USA - GEODES057 metaG | ecosystem: Environmental > Aquatic > Freshwater > Lake | place: USA: Trout Bog Lake...
CCGAGATCCAGGCGAATATCGTGCGATGACTGAACGGGAAAATTGGGTACGCATGAACAATCCAGCAGTGAAGAAAGCTTGGGACAATTATAAGATATTGCTACGTCTAGCAGCGGAGGGTCGCACACTTGATTGAGCCTTTACTCGACAACCTGATGGTCCAAGAACAGCTGCCTGCCGAGGATAGGGCAGATCGTATCTGGCAACATATGGTCGCTGTCATCATGCTCAACCAAACTGGGCGCAAGCCTGTTAAAACAGTGCTTCCTATATTCCTACACAAGTGGCCCAACCCTACGGCATTTTGGGATAGCACTCCTGAAGAGGTTAAAGAAATCATCTGGCCTCTTGGTATGGGGAATGTGAGGGAGAATCGCCTGCGTAGGATGACTGCTGACTTCCTAGTTTGGTGGGATTTTGACGATGCCTCTAAACTCTATGGCATCGGTCGATATGGCAGCGAAAGCTATCGCATCTTCTTCAAAGGAGAGAGATTCGAACCGCAGGACAAGGAACTGCGTCGTTATTTAGGATATCCTCAGCTTGACAAACAATCTAAACATGTTATTATAAACTATGACAATTAAACGCATAGGTTTCGCTTGTAAATGGTCTGACGATACTCCTAAGGGTATTGCTGCTGATCCAGAACTAAATTGCAAGACTACGACTGTTGCTTGGCTCAACCGCCAAAAACGAGAAGTAGCAGAACAGAAGTTATGGGACCTAATGACCCATAACATAGAAGCAGTAAATAGATTGGTGCAGCGTGTAGGAGCGTTAGATGAATCCCTTCGTATGGTTCGCCTTGGTAGCGATATTCTTCCTGTTTATACAGAATCTAATTGGAATTACTTTTGGCATAGAACAGACGTTAAAACATATGCAGAGCGAGGATTTAAACGGATTGGAGAAATCAGCAGACACAATGATGTACGTCTGTCTTTTCATCCTGGCCAATTTACTGTTCTTGCAAGTGATCGAGAAGATGTTGTTGAACGCTCAATAGAAGAGTTTGAATATCATGTAGATATGATACGTTGGATGGGCTATGGCCAGAAATTCCAAGATTTTAAATGTAATGTGCATATCGCCGGCAGGCAAGGTCACGAAGGTATACGCAAGGTATTAGGCCGATTGAGTCCCGAGGCCCGCAATACCATAACGATCGAAAACGAGGAAAATACACATGGACTTGATGATTGTCTCGCTATTAGTGATATCGTTCCTATCGTTCTTGATATCCACCATCATTGGATCAAGACAGGGGAATACATTCAACACAAAGATGACCGCACGAGAAGGGTTTTGGATAGCTGGCGCGGTGTTCGGCCTACTCTACATTATTCTGTCTCTCGTGAGACTGACTTGGATGGGCACTCATTGACTACTGCTCCAGATATGCAACTGCTATTAGAACAGGGCTACAAGAAACAAAAACTTAGGGCCCATTCTGACTACTACTGGAATGCAGCAGCTAATCAGTGGGCCTTAGGGTTTCTCGATGATTTTGATATCATGTGCGAATCAAAGGCTAAGAATCTAGCTAGCCTCCGACTTTATTCTGAATTTATCAAGCAGTCTTCTTAGGACGACCGGCTTTCTTAGCAACAGTTTCTGGCTTTGCCTTCGATGCTGGCTTTGCCTTTTCAGCCTTTGGTTTCGCAGTGCGTACCTTCTTTGCTGGCGCTGTAATTTCAACCGGTGCTGCAACTTCAGCCGATGCCTTGATTTCTGCAACTGCTGCAACAGTTTCTACCTTGGCTTCTGCTGCTTTAGCTTCAGCGACTGTTTCAGGAAGAGCTTCTTCCTTCTTTGCTAATAATTTATACCCGGCGTAGACAACTATTGCTACAAGAATAACTCCGACTAGAGCTTCCATAAATTTTCTCCTTTATTTAGGTGAAAATATTTAGTGATAAATATGGTAGGCCAAAAAAATTCTTTATTATTGCATTGAATAAATATCATAAAGAGATGAAAAACAACATGATCACTATAACAGAATCTGCCAGGACGCATATAAGAGACACCTTAAAAAAGATGGATAAACCCTATCTAGTGTTTGGATTAAAAGGCGGAGGTTGCGCAGGATTTGAGTATTTCTGGGAACCTGCTGATGACGATCTTTATTCCAAAAAGGGGTCTCCTGATATCGATGAGATGATTTCTTTAGGTGAAGGGAAGACACTCATAGTAGACGGTGTCAGCCAGATGTACATTTTAGGCAGCGTTATAGATTACAAAAACGATTTTATTAGTAGCCAGTTGGTTGTGAACAATCCGATGGCTAAAAGCAGCTGTGGTTGCGGTACTAGCATTGCTGTATAAGGTGGAGACAAGATGGTAAGACAGATAATCAATATTGGGGTCGAAGGCAATGATGCTACCGGCGATGCTATAAGAGATGCGTTCAACAAAACAAATGAAAATTTCAATGAGCTCTATTCTACCCTCGGTCAGGGAGATGGTATATCTTTCACTTCATTAAACGAATACGACAAGGCTAGGGACGGACATCTAGTATCTGATTCTATGTTCATCGTCAATGATGCGGGCACCACTATACTATCAAAGGTCCTAACAGCAGGTACTGGTATACAGATAGATAATACCGATCCTAACAAGATAACACTGATATCTACTGGTTCTAGTTTAGTATCTGACATACACCCAAAGCTTGGAAATAATCTAGATGGTAACGGATATGCTATATCTGACATAGACTCACCCGGTGGTACTAATGCTACTGCCTTCCTAGTTGCCAATCCTGCTGTGAACGTTAGATCATTGGCTGTAAACAAAGGTTACGCCGATGATACCTACGTGAACATGAGCGGTGACGTTATGAACGGACCACTAAGCGTTCCTGCAGGCGCCAGTGGTACACAGGTACCCCAAAAACAAGAAGTGATAGGTAAATCAGGAGATACCATGATTGGTTCTCTCATACTGGCATCTGATCCAACAGATACTAGTTTACCTTCGACTGCTGCTACTAAAAATTATGTTGATATAAACACTAACTACAGCAAGGTAAATCTATTCGTTAGTGCAACTAGCGGAAACGATTTCAATTACAATATACCAGAATACAAGAAAGGTAGGGCGCCTGCCTATGCCTACATGACCATAGGAGCAGCTTTACAGGCTGCTGCTAGGATCATAACAGCATCAACACAAGAGCTCGGAATATACCAGAAGCCGGTCTACTACGGAGGAGGAGCTTCTCTATCATCTGTCGTGTCAACAGTTCCAGCTAACTATTATGCTAATCTAACAAGCGGTAGTGGTTCGGGCACTACTATAACCGTATCAAGCACAATCGGGTTAGTTACCGGCATGGTTGTGTATGTAGCATCAGGCACCGGAGCGTTTGCTGCAAATACTGTAGTAACTGCTATAAACCTGGACGGTGTTACATTTGTTGTAAGCCAAGCTCCTACTACTGCTCTTTCTGGCGCTACGATATATGGTGTAAACAGTGGAACACAGTTTACCTTGACTATCACTAACGGTGGTGCCGGAACTGACATGAGGAAAGTTAGCGGTTCAGGTGCGACTGCTAACTTTGATGTACGTGCAGGACTGCTATTATTAGGTACTACTAGCGGTGCATTAGCTGTTATAGATTATATAGGCACTATAAATTCCGTATCTAATACTGAAACCTATCAGGTATCTTACCTATCTACGACCAATTTCCAAGCAGGTGAGACACTGCAATATGGTCAACCTGTGCCTACTGCACAGGTTACTGTGAGGATAGAGAGCGGCGAGTACTACGAAAGTTACCCATTACGTGTGCCAAATAATGTGACATTGTCAGGCGATGATACTAGGCGTGTAATCGTTAGGCCGAGATTAGGGAGGAGCGCAAGCTTATGGGGCAATACTTTCTTCAGGAGAGATTATCTAATAGATGGACTCACTAAAAGCAGCAACTATGGCAAGGCAAATCTAGCTGCAAACAGCAGCAGCCTATTCGGATATCATTATCTAACAGATCCTACCAAGAGCATGTATAGCAAGACTGTTTCCAATCTAGGTTCTTTCTACAATGCACAAAGGGTACTAAACTCAAATAGATCGTTTATTATCGCTGAGATAATGGCTTATATCGCTTCAGTGTATCCCGTAACGGTGACTGCATCAGCATCAGCAACTGGTTATCTAACTACTAGCAGTACCACATATCTAAATGCTAACATGCCTATCGTTTTCACTGGAACTACTTTTGGAAACATAGTCGCTGGTACCACCTATTACGTGAAGACCATCGTAGATTCTACGCACTTCACTGTGTCGACTACGTCAGGAGGAGCTGCTTTTGCTTTAGCTAATGCTACAGGATCAATGGTAGGTTCTTATCCATATAATACCACAACATTTGCATCGGATGTGGGGTTGATAATAGATCACATAGGTTATGATCTATTATATGGTAGCTACTACAAGACACTGCATCCTGCTTCTAAGTATTTTTTCACTACCTCTGGTAATACGCTGCTGGCTAACGAAGGTCATCTAGCACAGACAGTAGCTACTATCACTAGGATAGGATCTCTCGTGTCTTCTGTGCTGAATGGATCAGCACCTGCACAGCTATATCAGAGCGCAGTGCAACAGCTATTTTTTAACGGTACGCTATCATCAGTAGCCTACAATTCAACAAACAGTATAGGTTTCTCGACTACTATTTCGGCGCTGCCTGCAGGAACTAGTATCACAATAAGTGGATCAAGCATAACAGGTAGCATGACTATAGGCGGAGTAGCTATCGCTGCGAACCAAACATACTATATCGGTTATCCGATTACTGCAACTACCGCTACGCTCTATTCTAGCTATTCTAACGCTATAAATTCTGTGAGCCCACTAGCTATAGGCAGCACTTCCGGAACCATTTCAGTGGTCACTTATGGGTCGCCAACTACTATAAGTTTCTCATCGACGGGATTGGCCCTACCTGCAGGAACATCTGTCACTATAGGTGGTACTGTCACAGGTTCGATGACTATCAATGGTATCACTATCGCTAGTGGCCAAACTTATTATCTAGGCTCAACGACTTCAACTTCAGCTTCTTTATATGCCAGCTATGCTAATGCAGTAGCTGGCAATAGTCCATTAAACATCAGCACAGGATCGGTGACTGGTGCTACCTTCACTTATAATGTATTGAATGGTACCACTACGGGTGCTGCATTCACTTACACGATAACCACTCCAGAATATGCATCTATCACTGCTTCGCAGAATCTATTCCAACTCATCAATGATGTGATAAATCAAGATTCATCATTCAATCCTCCAAAAAATAACGAAGACATGGATGTGTTCATGCTGAATGATGCTAATAGGATAGTTCAGCTGAGTGCCCAAGGACACGGTGGATTCATGATCGTCCTAGATCCTATTGGACAGATACTCACTAAGTCACCTTACATACAGCAAGCTTCTTCCTTTTCTAGGAGCATAAATGCACAGGTATTCTCAGGAGGGATGTATATCGATGCGTTCACTGGCAACCTGCAGGCAACTATAGCCACAAGGACTGACCAATATACGATCAACGTGAGCGGATTGAACGTTCGGGCACCACAGATTCCTTTCTCGTTTATCGCTAGCGGCATTAGATTTGAGGTCGATTTTGTCAGCAACTATGTCGCATGGAATGGCAGCACAGGTGGCACTGCTACGCTAAACTTAAACCTAAACACTCCAGATTCACAGTCATATACTGGATCAGGTTCTAACGTACTAACTCCATCAACAGCTATAGAACTACAGACAGCAGGCAATAGATCATGCTTGGCTAGCGATTTCACACAGATAAATGATATGGGCTATGGTGTCGTTGGTACTAATGGTGCTGTGATCGAAGCTGTTAGCTTGTTTGCCTATTATGCTTACAGGGCATATTATGCCATAAATGGCGCACAGATACGCAGCTTAAATAGCTCGTGTGCCTATGGTGTTTATGCACTAAGTTCCGAAGGTTCGAGCCCGATAGAAGTTCCTAACACAGTAACACTAACATATCCGCTCTTCCAGGTAGTAAACGCATTTACTAATGGCACTTATACAAACGCAGCAGGTAGCTTCACTCTATATGTGAATAATGTGAACAGACCTATATTCAATGTTAGCAACATACAGATAGTACATGCTAACACTCCTACTGGAACTTCTACTGTAACCAACTACACTGTGAACAGTGCCACAAAGACAGCAACCGCTGGCGGTACTGCTATAACCAGCATACACGTTTCGGGAACCTCAGGATCAAATGTCTTGAGTGTAGCGACTACTACTGGATTGATGATAGGTATGAGCGTATCCGGTACACCGACTACTGCTGCTGTTATCACTAGCATAAACTCTGTCGCGTCTACTATAACACTGAGCTCAACACTGACCGCAAACTACGCCGGCAATCCTACTTTCCAGCAGTATGTCTATGCACTAAATCTAAGCACTACCGGACTATTACCCGGAAGTAACGGAAACGGCCTGCTTGCGACAGTTCCAAATACAACTAGCATAATAGTACAGAGCTTAGAAAATTTTGAATTCACTGGAGTGAGCGTAGTCACTACTACTAGACCGACTAGCGCACTGCAATTCTCAGGAGACAGCAACGTCTATAGCGTTATAGGACGCAATAATGGAACAGGTTTAAACGGAATCGTTTCTGGAGATTCGATACTAACAACTTCTGCTCCCTACAGCTACGTTACTATAACAGTCGATCCTACCGCAGGTAGCGCGACGGGCACGGGACAATCAGGCGACACTACCATAAGGATAGTGGGCGGCAGCTCATCATTGGTTGGATTACAGTTTGCCTGGGGTACATCGCTGCACACTGTATCCACATATGCTGCACCATCAGGCGGAAACCCATGGAGCACCATAACAGTAACACCTGCGCTAACTGCTACTCTCTACAACGTAAGCTATAACAATGTCGCTCCTACTCTATATGCCGGATTCCAAGCAGGTGCTAGCGCACAGATAAACTATCAGATATCAGTGCTAAGAGCTACCAACACAGATCTCGTAAACATCGGTACTGGCAGTTATGCCGATTCTAACATACCTAATGACATATATGGACCACCCGTAAACGCACCTACTTCTGCTAACCAAGTGAGAGAAATAGGTAAGGGTCGTGTATACTATACCATAACTGACCAAGATGGTAACTTCAGTGTTGGCAAGTATTTTTCCGTACAGCAGGGAACTGGAATAGTAACTTTAAGTTCTTCAATATCTCTTTCTAATATATCAGGTTTGGGTTTCAGCAAGGGTGTTGCGGTAAACGAATTCAGCACTGATCCACAGATGCTAGAAAACAGTTCACAGGCAGTTCCTGTGCAGACAGCTGTTATAGGATACATCAACAATAGATTAGGGATAGATCCAAGCAGCAGCACATCAACAGTTACAGCTATAGGTCCAGGATTCATGCCAAGGAACGGGTCGTTGGTTGCGACTGCTGCGATGAACATGGGCAGTTTCAAGATCAACAATCTAGCAGATCCAACTATCTCTTCCGATGCTGCTACCAAGAACTATGTAGACAACGATATTCGACGTGTGAACGCTTATGGATATGCACGCACTATGGATATGTTCACGATGAGCAGCACTACTAGCATAGCTATAATGAATATAGCCAGGGCTTCTGGTGTGGCTACTGTGACCACAGAAAAACCACATGCGTTAGCGTTGAATGCGTTAGTGACTATATCAGGCATATCAACTACAGGATTCAACACAGGAACTACCAACGCTACTGCTACTACTGCTACTGCAAATACTATAACAGTTTCTACTACCGTAGGTACTGCCGTAGGCAATGCCGTGGTATTCTCAGGAACCACATTTGGTGGTATAACAGCGGGTGTGACATACTATGTTACAGCAGTGAGCGGCACGACTGGTGGTACTATCACTGTAAGCCTCACATCAGGGGGAGCTAATGTAACCCTAACCACTGCGACAGGGATCATGGGCATGGTTACTAGTGTAGCAGTCACTCCGGTCACTGCTAACACGTTCACTTATGCTAATGCAGGTTCAGACATAGCTGCAGGAGCAGGAACTTCACAGATAGGCACTGCGGTCATACCAAGCTCGATAGGCATGAATGGTAATCCTATTACAGGATTACCTACTCCAACCACTTCAACAGATGCTGCTACTAAGAGCTACGTAGATGCACACACTAGCCTGTCTACACTCAACGACGTAAATTCGGGCACGACTGCTACCAACAACATACTAGGTTATCTAGGATCCAAATGGGTGAGTGCTAGCCAGACTGGTGATGTTACTAGTGCATTCACAGTTAGTTATACTGGTTCAGCTACCGCATTTGCCGCAACCAGCTCGATAGGTCCTAGCAGGATAACAAACAGCATGGTTAGCCCATCTGCTGCTATATCTCAGTCAAAGCTTTCCATAAACGACGCCACTACGGGCATATATTTCACGGGTACTATATCTGGTACTACCCTAACAGTGGCTACAGGTACTGCTGGTAGCCTGACTACTCCGGCACCTGTCGGAACTATCACTGTGGGACAGGTTATAACAGGATCAGGTGTTGCTCCAGGTACTGTGGTAACCTCGCTAGGATCAGGAACCGGTGGTGCTGGTACATACACCATAAGCATATCTCAAACAGTCAGTTCCGCAACTATAATGTATTCTTTTGGTACTGCTGTATACTTCACCGGTGCTATATCTGGGACTACGCTAACTGTTGCAGCATCACCGGCACCAGTAGGTACTATAGCTGTCGGACAGACGCTGCTAGGTACTGGTATTACTGCAGGCACTATCATCACAGCGTTAGGTTCAGGTTCTGGCGCTGCTGGTACCTATACAGTGAGTGCTAGCCAGACCGTCGCATCAACTGTTATGACTGCCAATGCTGCTCCAGGAAGCACACCTAGCAAAGGACTCAGCATATATGATCCAACAAACTTCACAGTCACCAGTGGGTTAGTACAGATAGCTGCGGGCGGCATACAGTTCAGCAATCTGCAAAATCTCGGTACTGGGCTAGTGCTAGGCAATAACGGATCAGTCTCAGCAGCTCCGTCGGGTGTAGCTTTTGGTAGCACCAATACAGCAAGCACCATAGTGTCGAGAGATAGCAGTGGTAACTTTAGCGCAGGAACCATAACAGCTACGCTGAATGGCACAGCAACCGGAATCGCAGGTACGGTGGCCAACAATCAAGTTTATGCTGGAGCAGCGAGTGGTACTCCTACCACAGCAGCGTTCCGTGCATTAGTAGCTGCTGACATTCCTGCTGTAAACAATCTAGTCGGTGGAAACAACACTACACAGTTAGGTAGCATCCCATATCAGAGCAATGCCAACACGACTACACTTTTATCGCCAAACACTACTACTACTAAGAAATTCTTAGTACAGACGGGGGATGGAACCAATGGTGCTGCGCCAATCTGGGGCACTATCTCAGCTAGTGATATCCCAACACTCAGTTCACTGAGCATCAGCAGCGGAACTACTAATCCAGGTTTGAGTTTCACTACTAATTTTGCTGCTAATCCTAGCACGGTAGATAGTGCCGAACTACTAACTTGGACTAACACAACAAATAACACTACTTGGTCATACGGAGTCAGCGATAATAGGGTTTTTGCTATAGGATTCAATACCAATAATCACGTGATGCTGCGTGCTAACCATATTGACATAAACGGTGGTGATTTAAATACACAAAACATATTACCATTAGCTAATGCTACTTATAACCTAGGCAGTAATAGCTTATCATGGGGAACTGTCTATGGTACTGCTACATCAGCAGACTACGCTGACTTGGCAGAGATGTATGCAGGTGATAAGGATTATGAGCCAGGAACAGTGGTAATGATCGGTGGCGAGTTTGAAGTCACTATAGCTAAGGGACTAAGGACAACCAAAGTAGCAGGGGTAGTTTCGACCAATCCAGCACACTTGATGAACAGCAAGTTAGTCGCAGAGCATCCAGTAGTAGTGGCGCTCACAGGCCGCGTTCCTTGCAAAGTCATCGGTAAGATCTCAAAGGGCGACATCCTAACAGTTGGTCTGTTTGCTGGTGTAGCTAGTGCAGATGAAAATCCAGTGTTGGGCAGCATAATCGGTAAGGCACTAGAAGATTACGATTCAGATAAGATCGGAGTCATTGAGGTACTGGTAGGTAAGCACTAATCCGATAAATATCAAAAGGAACAAAAATGGCTCTACAGACTATCAACCTAGGTAACTATCCAAATGACGGCACAGGCGATGATCTGCGCACAGCCTTTACCAAGGTAAATGATAATTTCCAGCAGATAGATCTGCTCCAGGCTCAGGACAATACCGGCACTAACGTAGGTACCGGTCTAGGTGTCTTCCAGGGAAAGACTGGTGTAAATCTAGACTTTAGGACCTTGAGCGCAGGATCTGGGATAAACATCACTGTCTCCGGAACCAACAACGAGCTAGTAATAGCTAATAGCGCAGGCAGCATCGGCGTAGTAACTGGATCTACCGGATCATTTACAGCATCATCAGGATCTGTATTAAACATAGTAGGTGGGACTAACGCCAGCACTTCTGTTTCTGGAAACACAGTCACCATAAACAATACCTTCACTGTACAGGCAGATTTATCACCACAGCTAGGTGGAAACCTAAATACTGGAACACATAACATATCAGGTTCTGGTACGATAACGGCTGGTAGTTTCGTAGGTCCGGTAACTGGAGATGTCACTGGTAATCTAAGTGGTAATGTTACTGGCAACCTGACTGGAAACGTAACTGGTCTAGTGTACGGTATTGATATTAGATCCTTGAGCTTGGCTTCTCAATCATTTGACATGGGCGGCCTGATACCCGTTGTCACAGATTTCATATCTTATCTAAAATTAGGTACCAATATAGACATGGGTACATTCCAATCTCCGGTTCAGATTATAGTAGACAACGGTTCTATATGATGCTTGGGACACGATAAATATATCATAAGGATAAATTTATCATGGCGAAACCATCCTGGACAATAAAATCTAACACTAGTCTCGGCACTTTTCCCGAGAGGACGGTTTTAGCTCCTATAAAATTCACAGATCCTAACGATCCACTAGTTTTAGATTCAGACAATATAGCTACCATCGAGGCAGCGCAGTTTAAATCTAACACACAGGTATATGCTAATGTTGACTATGTTTTCATAAAAAGCAACGGATTAGCGCAAACAGCATGGATAGGTGCACCGACAGGATACAACACATATTCACCCCAAGCACAGTCTTACGTTTTCCAGTTTCCTAGGATCAAATTGCTTGCTACGTCTAATACACCAACTGCTGCGTTAGGACAGATAGGGGTAGCGATTGATGGTGTGCCATTCATCTCTCCTAATTCGGGAAAGATCCACAGCTTTAATGGCACTGTCTACACAGAAAATTCCGTAATATATCCCGTTCAGGACTATTTCACTGACGGTTCGGGCATCGTCGGTTCAGATCGCAAATTCTACTACCAAGCCGATCCTGCATTAGTCTATACCAAGAACCCAAGCGCACACAGCCCTATAATAGGATATGCGTTTGACGGGTTACCTATCTATGGACCATATGGTTATTCACAGTTCGATGATATGAACAGCAGCATCAAGATAATGACCAGCAGCTATGTGTTGAAGACCGCACAGCGAGCTAATGGCACAGATCCAGATGGAACATTCATAGAAGATTTCGAATATGTGTCAGGATACGGAGATCTCGACCAATACAACAGCCGTTTCTGCAAAACTCCAGAATATCCTCAGGGTGTGCAGGCCTATTTCGTCACAGTTGATCCTGCTGACACTAGCAGACCTGTATATCCGTACATCATTGGTCCACAATATTTTGGAATTCCTATCTTGCCTAACGGTGGGTTTGCATTTCCTGGAACCATAAACATATCTGTTATTTCGGGAGAGTTACCCGGTGGTCTGAGGATCTCCGGCGATTCTATAATCGGAACACCCTACGATGTTTTTGATATTACTGACTTTAGATTCGTGCTGAGGGCACAGAATCTAGATGGAATAACTGATCGTACTTTTACCATAACAGTAACTGGTCCAACACTTCCAGAATGGGAAACTCCTGCAGGAGATCTGCCTGTAGGAGTCAACGGATCATATTGGATATTAGATAACAGTCCGATAGACTTCCAACTGTCAGCTGTTTACCAATCACTACCGTTGGGTCACTCTTTTAGTTTCTATATACCACCCAACGGAGGGGAACTACCACCAGGCATAACGCTATCTGAATCTGGACTGCTGAGTGGGTTTACCCAGCCAGTCCTGGCTGTCACTGCTGGAGATACTACCAATGGAACGTTTGATACTACTCTGTACGACAAATACAACTACGATTACGGAGTCGCACCATACGACGGTTATGACAGTTTCTTCTATGACAATCAGACCTACGATTACAGCGATGCTATACGTGCTCCTAAAAAGCTGAACCAATACTACTCTTTCATCGTGAGGGCAAGCGACGGTAGGAATTACGTAGATAGGACGTTCAGGATATTCGTTGTTAGCGATGATCATCTCCGCGCAGATGATACTATAATGAAAGCAGGCACTGGGATATTCACGGCTGACGATACATTCCTGCGTAAGCCTGTGTGGATAACTCCACAGTATCTAGGATCGAGGCGTGCTAACAATTACATTACTATTCCTTTGAGGGTATATGTATCATCAACACTGCAAGGCACTATAGGTTTCGTGCAGGCACCAAACAATAATGAAGCTATAGCTAACGGAGTATCTTGGTCGACTGGAAACCACACTACGCTAACAAATGCCTCAGGTACAGGTACAACAATAACAGTAACTAGTACTGCCAACTTATCTGTGGGTATGAGTGTGTATGTTATCAAGGGCAATGGATCTTTCGTCAGCGGAACTACTATTACCAATATCGACCTAAATGGTACCACATTTACGATATCGACAGGTGTAGCATCAGCTATTAGCAATGCTACCATATATGCAGTCAACACAACCGCGTCTCTAACTGTCGATCCAACAAAAGTAACAGGAACCATAGAGGTAGGATATCATGTAGACGCAGTAGGAATACCTATAGAAGCCGTAGTGATCGGTTGGTCGCCTAGCACTAAGACCTTGCTTATTAGCTGGAACAGTCCAACGGATCTAGGAAACACCAAAGGAGTCGTGCTGAGGATGGGTACTATCAGCACGCTACCTCCTGACATGGAGCTAGATCAACTAAGTGGTTCTATATATGGGGACGTTCCTTATCAGACAGCTGTCACTAAAAATTATAAATTCACTATTATAGCTGTTAGATATGATCCCCAGACTGGGGATACTATCAGTAGCTATCGCACGTTCAATGTAGATATACTCGGAGAAGTTGATAGCAACATAAGATTCGTCACTGGCGGCGATCTCGGAACTATCGCTGCTAATTTCAACAGCACTCTCTCTGTATCAGCAACTACTACGATAAGCAATGCTGTGCTAGCATACGAATTAGCAGGTGGTGCATTACCTCCCGGGCTAACGCTAGGTAGAGATGGAACTATACAAGGCAAAGTAACACAGTTCGCTACAGAGTCGAGTCCGGGGTTGACTACCTTCGATAACAATACCATGATATTAGATGGTTTGACAACGACTGTAGATCGCAGCTATAAATTCATAATACTAGCGACCGACCAGTTTAACGAATCTAGCGCAACTAAGATATTCACGCTAAAGGTCGTTACTCCTAACGATCGCTTGTACAGCAACATATATGTCAAACCTTTTCTCAGTGCAGACATGAGGTCTAAATTGGCTAATCTGTTTATCGATACCTCTATATTTGAACCTTCGAAGCTGTATAGACCAAGCGATCCAGAATTTGGCGTTCAGGCTGATCTAAAGATACTGCTCTATCCTGGAATCGAAACCAAATCAGCTGCTGACTACGTTTCGGCGTTTGGACGCAGTTCTAGGAAAAGATTACGTGTAGGAAATCTGAAAAAAGGAATAGCTACTGACATAACCACCAATACTACGGTATATGAAGCTGTGTATCTAGAAATAATAGATAATCTAGAAACAGATGGGGGTACTATCCTAGAGATCAAAACCAATCTACTAAACCATCCAATTACTGTAAATCAATCTAGGAGAGATGTAGCCGATGGCGACCTAACCGGTAACAGGACAGCAGCTATGTCTCTCGATCGTCTTCCTATAGTGCAGCTACAAGATAAGGTTATGAGCGTAGATTTCACTGGACAGCTAGTGAGCGATATAAACAAGAGTTCAGTGTTTGCTAATAGCTTTACTAATATAAGGAATAATGTAGCATCAGTCGGTGATACTGAGAGGAATTTCATGCCACTGTGGATGCGTACTCCGCAATCATACAGTGGAGTGGCACAGGGATTTACCAAGGCGATGGTACTCTGCTATTGCTTGCCTGGAGCAGCAGACAACATAATATTGAACATAGAAAATTCTGGATTTGATTTTAAATTGATAGATCTAACCATCGACAGGGCCATAGTTGACAGTGTCACTGGTGAGGTGGGAGCTAAATATATCATGTTTCCAGCGAGAGAGGTTATAAATGACTAGTCAGATAAATTACAGCGGTATAGATGCTACATATCCAGTAGCTGGTGTTGATAACGATAGCCAGGGTTTCAGAGATATTTTCCTCTATATAAAGAATGGATTAGAAACCGCAGCTGGTGAGATATCTGCTCTGCAATCAACTGCTGCTACTACGAATGCTACTTCGACTAATTTCAATAACAACACAATAACCAGTGTCAATCTATTAAATTACACCGAAGGACTTTATTCTGGAGGCATAGTAATATCCGCTACTAATCTAGATTACACACAGGGCGCACTACAGACATTCTCGCTAGGCTCACCTGCTAGTAGTGTACAGTTTACCTTGTTACCTAACAACTCTACCGCTGGAACTGGTTTTCCTGCTGCTAACGAAGCTACTATGAGGATATTAGTAAACAATAACGATTCAACACCTAGGACTTTTAATTTCGTAGTCGGTAATGGTGGGTCACTTCTAAAGGACGCAGCAGTTACTCGAGTTAGCACAACAGGAACTGTTGGTTCTATCTCCGGAACAGGACCTTGGACTGCTACTATCACAAACATGATTGACACTTCAAAGCTCACTGTAGGATCAACTATAACAGCAATCAGCCAGACGGGCGCATTGTACAACGGAACACCGAGTTCATGTGTGGTGGCTAGCATAATCAATTCAACCAGCATCACCTATACTGTAACAGGCGGATCTGTTCCGGTAGCAGGTGCTGTTGCTAACATCTCTACTCCTACACCGGTATTCCAAGTTTCTAGCTCTAGCTCATATACAGGTTTTGAATTTACTACATATAACGGCGGTAGCGTTGTATTCATGCGTAATTTTGGAACCTTCTCATAATGCATCCTTTTACTCCAGACTTGTCTGCTATATCTGATAAAGAACTGGACGAAAAGGTGCAGGAACTCACCAAAAAATACTTCCAAGCTATGCGTTTTTCTCCTAGCATTACAGGTCAGATTGTGTTATTATTAGACAGTTATAAGGCCGAGATGCAAGAAAGGTCTCTGGCAAAAGCCAAGAGAGCTGCTGAGAATGGAGAAAATGATCTAGATGAGCTCATCAACGTCGATTAGTGCGGCACCACATGAATGGCCGACTACACTTACCTGTCTGATATATGTTGACAAATTACTATTATTGAATGACTTCAATATAACTGTTGGTTTCAACCCAGTTGTTGAAAATCCTATACTAAATGACATTGCTATAGAAAAGATAGAGATGTTCTTCAAGACACTGATGAACGGCGCAGTGATACTAGATCAAAAAGACTACAGCAGTGAGCTGTCTAACTTAGTTACTAATAATTTTATCATGGTTCCGGGAAAAGCAAACGATCAGACTATGGGCTGTTTGATGCTGTCTAAACTGATAGCCATAGTAGGAGATGATCTAGAAATATCACACATAGTCATATCTAGCGAACTAGGAAATAACATACGATTCACGTTCGACTCCGACAGTCCTGAACTATCTATACTGTTGCCGACCAAAGAAGAATGGTGGGGCGATAAGGACACAAAACTCTTGCCTTGGTGGTTACGCAAAGACGCAGCCACATATGACCTAATAAAAGATGATGGTATATACGAAGGAGACTTTACTTGGGAAGAAATGTTTAAAGAAGAGCTAGCAGAAGCGGAACAATTAAAAAAAGCGACCAAAAAGTTCCAGATAATAACAGGTGGCAAGGATGCAGATTGACGACCTAGGTCGTATAACTTTTACTGGATCAAATCTTATAAGAGAGATCTATAAAGGCAATATTGATAAGATTGCTAACGCTCGAGTATCATTCGATGACCAAGATTATTTGAGATATCTAGAATTCTTAGAGAACAATTCTCTTTCTGATTGGCCACTTCCTGTTCCACAAAGCGAAAATAATCCAACTAAAGAAGATTTCGATCGATCAAATCAATCCAATTGGTTCATGCCTGATGAATATAAAAACATGGACATAGACCTGTTCCTGATAAATGCGGCAAATACCGACGAGGAGATGATGAGGGTAACACAGGAACTGATGCTGTTCCGAGAGAGGAATATGATAGATGTGTTGCGTTTCTTGAAATATTTGGTTGACATCATGCGAGAAAACAATATATTATGGGGCGTAGGTAGAGGATCAAGTGTAGCCAGCTACTGTCTTTATCTTTTAGGCATACACAAAATAGACTCACTTAAATATGATTTAGATATTAGTGAATTTTTAAGATAGGAGAACAAGATGAAGAAAACATATAAAACCATGCAGGGTAGGATAGTCGATCTAGAGAATCTGGTTACCAAAAATGAACTAACTCCAGCTATAGGAAATGTGCGTGTAAATGCTCGTGGAGACGAGCTAGGTCCGGGCGGAAAGATCGTGCGCAAGCGTGAAGATATATTAGCTGAGTATTATAGGAACAACCCAAATGCTGTCCCTGATGAAGTGATAAAGAGGCGACCAAATGTAGTGGTACCAGAAACAGTCGCAACAAACGATAAAACTATCGACGAGCTAGTTTCAGAAAACTTCGATGATGCAGTAGTTCCTGCTGATATCACTAAGCGTAAACGCACAGGAGAATAATTCATGCACAAGGCGATCAAATCTATAACTCCCATCAAAAAAGGAATTATAGTCAGTGATATGTACTTCGGTGAACAGAAAACTGCTAGCGGTGTGATCATCCCAGACGACGACGGAAAGTCCATCGGTGTAAAACCTAGATGGGGTAAAGTCTATGCCATAGGTAGAGACCAAGAAGACGTTTCAGTCGGAGATTGGGTATTGATAGAACACGGTCGTTGGACACGTGGTTTTGAGCTAGAAAAAGAGGATGGCTCAACAATTATGTTGCGAAGGATAGATGCTGATGCTATTATGATGATAAGTGATGAGAAGCCAAAGGATGCCTACTTTGCAAAAGATTGACCTAAACAGATATAGTGATTTCGTTAAAGCAGTGACTAGCGATGAAAGCAATCGGTTAGATGTAATGGTTGCTAGATTAGGCGATCTGTTCACAGAGAGCAATCGACAAAACCTAGAAGTGAACCCTAGCTTGCTCATAACAGCAAGTATCGGTCTGAGCAGCGAAGTTGGTGAGTTTAACGAGATAATCAAGAAAATGATTTTCCAAGGTAAACCGTTGAATGAAGATAATGTGTTCCATATGAAACGAGAACTAGGTGATGTTATGTGGTATTGGATCAATGCTTGTCGTGCTTTAAACCTCGATCCTAACGAGGTGATTGAAGAGAACGTGCGCAAGTTAGAAGCACGTTATCCTGGCGGAAAGTTTGATGCATATTATAGCGAAAACCGCAAAGAGGGCGATCTATGAAGCACCCCGATCCCTTAAAACACAAGATCATCAGCTTTGTCAAGAGTGCATTCCGTATCGCAGCTGGTGGTATGTTGGTATTCGGTTGGGTCGCGACGGCAGGTATCTATCTTGTGGTCGCAGAACTATTGGGGATATTGGAGGAATTAGTATGAAGTTTACTAATGCCAGTGCCGGAATAGGTACGATGGGGCTAACTGGTGTCAGCCTGATGATCTTGCACATCACAGGACAACTAACGGGTTGGGCTTGGCCTATCTTGTATATATTTTTAATACTAAGTGCTATAGGACAGGAGAATCGCAAATGAGCGGATCGTATGCAGTATCAACAGGAGCAGAAGCAGGTGATACATATTACAATAAAGAGAAGAAGTTAGGATGGTTTACACGTTGGTTTGACCGCAAGTGTAAAGAGTCTTGGGAACGTTCTCAGTTTTCAAATCAACCTATGCCACCTAGAATTATTGCCGCTGTTGAAGAACCTGGGTTCAACGTTGAAGGATTGAGCATCCGACTCTACGGTGCGACTGGTGGGCATATAGTAGAATTCCGCAGATATGATAGACATAAAGATAGGCACGATAATAGAATGTATGTGATTTCAACTGAGAAGGATTTTACAGAATCGTTTACTAGGATAGTAAGCATGGAGATGATGCGTTGAAATTTATCAAGCTCACAAATACCGTAGGAGACTATGTTGGTAATCCAATCTATATAAATGTCGATTGGATAGTCACCATCTATGAAATGCCTAGGGGAGACGGTGGCAGTTTAGTCACCGTGGTATGGGGCGGTCCAAAGGGAGAAGCATGGAATGTTGCTGAGAGTCCTCGGGAAATTATGAAACTGATAGGTGATGAATGAAAGAGCTGTGGGTTGAGAAATACCGCCCTAAGACTATAGATGGCTATGTGTTCAGAGACGACACACAACGCCAACAGGTAGAATCATGGATCAAGAGCAGATCTATACCGCATCTGCTGTTTAGTGGCTCGGCAGGCATTGGTAAGACCACACTAGCTAAGATGCTGTTGAACGAGATGGATATCAATCCGTACGATATCGTGGAAATAAATGCTAGCCGAGAGAACAATGTAGACACTGTAAGAGACAAGATCGTCAGCTTCTCACGCATGATCCCATTCGGTGACTTCAAAGTCGTGATGTTAGATGAAGCAGATTATCTCAGTCCCAATGCGCAGGCAGCACTGCGCGGTGTGATGGAAGAATATCATCACACGGTTAGATTCATAATGACCTGTAACTATCCAAACAGGATCATCCCTGCCCTACACAGCAGGTGCCAGGGCTTCCATATTGAAACTGTAGATAAGGATGAGTTTACTGCTAGGGTAGCTACTATCTTAGTAAATGAAGAGATTGAGGTAGACCTCGATACGTTAGACACCTATGTCAAGGCCACGTATCCAGATTTGAGGAAATGCATCAATATGGTGCAGATGAATTCTGGGACGGGTAAGCTCACTGCGCCGGATAAAAACGACAAAAATGAAGCAGACTGGCGCCTTGACATGGTGCAGCTTTTTAAAGACGGAAAGATCAACGAAGCCCGTAAGATGGTTTGCAAAACTGCTAGGGCCGAAGAGATGGAGGACATCTATCGTTGGTTATATGATAACCTAGAACTAATCAGCGAGGATGAGTCTATACAGGATAAAGCTATCTTGATAATAAAGCAAGGTTTAGTCGACCACAGTTTCGTGGCCGACCCTGAGATAAACCTTGCTGCTACACTGATCCGTATAGCTGCACTAACCTAACAGCTCAATCGCCGTATATCTCTAATATCTCCTTGACCGCAGGATGTCTTTCAATGTCCTTCTGTCCAAAGTTGACTATGTCAACATGTTTGAGATCTTTGTGTGAAGTGAGCAGGCGGATGAATTCGATCAGCCCGTTATCCTCTAATCGGTCAGCTTGTTTTAGATCACCAGTGATTACCATGCGACTGTTCTCACCTATGCGAGTCAGCAGCATCTTCATCTGATTAGGTGTGGCATTCTGCATCTCATCGGCTAATATAAAAGCATTCTTAAACGTTCTCCCCCTCATGTATGCAAGCGGACTGACTTCTATCACTCCTTCTAGCAGCATATTCTGTATATCTTTTGCGTAATAATATTCGCTAAACACATCAAATATCGGACGTGTCCATGGCTCCATCTTCTTTTCTAGTGTTCCTGGGAGGAATCCATGTTGTTCGTCAACACTGACTGCTGGTCTAGTAACTATGATCTTGTCTATCTCTCCTTCTTTCAACAGTTTAATAGCCATCTGTGTAGCCAATAGGGTCTTACCAGTACCCGCAGGTCCTACAGCAAATAGCATTGTCTTGTTTGGATCTTGTAGCTTTAGGAAGTAATTCTCTTGTGCTCTATTGCGTGGAATTATCTTTACTTGTGCTTTTTTTGGAGGTACGTATTGTTGGAAATCAATTACGTTATTATTAAAACGGGTAGATTGTTGCTGCTTCTTATTAGCTCGCTGTCTAGACAAATGCTTTTCTCCTTCATATTGCCGAAGAACGATCTGTCCAAAAATGAGGACCAGTCGTCCTACACAAGTATTTAAATGCTGTGTCAAGATCACAAGTGGTTATATAAAGTTTTTGAACGATAAATAATTCATACAAGCGAGACACTAATGCCCAATCATATTGACATAATAAAGAACATATCCACCATCTATGATAGCAACAACGGTCTCAGGATCCTCAAGGATTTTGAACGTGTCTTAGATGAATTAAACCTATATGTATTCAAGAACTGGGAAGATGGTGAGCTAGTTAGAGGTCCAAAAATATCGAGGCACTGGGTCGAATGCAGCTTCATGTGGCCCAAAGAAAAGATGCCGGATCCAATGGGCGGAAAGATGCTGCTAGATTACAACTGCAAAATATCATATCTCAAAGATTTCTTAGAACAGCCTCGTAAGATCAAACAGCCAAGCGACTTCCGTCCAAAGAGCAAGAAGGGTATACTCGACAAACACCCTATATGGATAGTAACCATAAAGATGCCAAAGGAACTGATGTTTGAAGTGTTCAAGGGTTCTATACGAGGTTCTCAAGACAGCGAAGTCGACCTCGAAAGCATCTACCAGGAACTAGATACCATGCCAGGCAAAGGCGGCGCTAGTGCAGCTCTAGATCAACCAGTCCAGGATATAACCAATGAACCAACTGCGTGAAGGGCTTAGTTCCGGAGACCTAACAGATCTCATCGATCCAACTTTTGAAGTAGATGCATACAAAAGCAAGATGGGCAACGACGAAGATATAGCAGTGCTCAGCTTCGAAGTCACAGGACGTCAGCCTGCCAAAGATCTAGAAAACTTTATAGAGAAAAGTTACGAAGCTGTGATAGATGCAGATTCTAGCGAAGGTGAAGTTTCTAGAAACACGTATAGAGTGTTCGTAGAACTCGAAAGAGACAGGAAAGTAGCTGAACAGATAGACGAAATACTGTATGGGCTATCTGAGCTTTCAGGCATAGATGATTGGCGATTCCGTTACTATAGAGATTATCAAAGCAAACCTCTCAGAGACCTGCGAGATGTTATACCTAAATCTCCGGACGAATACAAGGCCAAGATGGGAGACATATTTGAGAACGAGCTTAGGTTTTTCTTCCGCCAGAGCCCACTGGACTATCTGCTGATAGAAAACGGTGATCTGATATTTAAGAGATCTTTCAACAGTCCTATCAAGATGAAAATGATCGAACACGGTACGAGAACTGATATACTAAACAAACTAGCAGGCAACATACGTGTAGATGAATCTGCGACTGCTGAAACTACATGGTTGACAAAATACTTCGGTGACTATAATATTACCAAATACGGAGACCATTTCGTGTTTGAAAATGATAACACTGTGATGGTTTTTGAACTCAAGAAATAATTAGAGCAAAAAACAGTGGAATAAGTATTGTCATGAGCTATTATGATACGTTAGGTGTTGGACGGAACGCAAGTCCAGAAGAGATTAAATCAGCATTTAAGAAGATGGCTATGAAGCACCACCCCGATCGCGGAGGTGATGAAGCTAAATTCAAGGAATTAAACGAAGCATATAACACACTCAGCGACCCTGAGAAGAAGATGATGTACGATCACGGTGGCCATAACCAGCAGCATTTCCATGCACACACTGGTGGCAATTTCCATGATTTTGGCTTCAATCCTTTCGGAAATATGCCGCCAGAGTTCCAAGACATCATGGGCAATTTTGGATTCACCTTCCGCACCAATAACATGCCGCAGAGGAACAGAGATCTAAACTTAAAATGCCGTGTTAGTTTAAAAGACACATATCTAGGTAAAAACATTGACATAACCTATAGGCTCCCGAGCGGACGCGATGAAAAAGTTACCCTGCACATACCGCCAGGTGTTGAAAATGGTATGACGCTAAAGGTATCAGAGTACGGTGACGATAGCATACCTACCCTGAGGCGCGGCGATCTAACAGTCATTATAGAAGTAGAAAAAGATCCTTACTTCCATAGAGAAGATCTAAATCTAGTCACTGCTACAGAGATTGACATCTTTGAAGCTATGCTGGGCTGCAAGAAAACGATCAAGAACATAGACGGAACTAACATAGAGATCGTCATACAACCAGGAACACAGCACGGTAGGAAATACAGCTGCCATGACATAGGTTTTCCTAGTGTAAAGTTTACCAATCTCAGAGGACACATGATCGTGACGGTGAACGTGAAGACTCCTGTGATAAAAGATCCGCAGCTGATATCTATGGTAAACGATTTGGCAAACAAAGTCCGCGGGTCTAACAGATAACTGTTGATTAAACTTGGGTTCTGTTATATAATAATGTTATGCTAGAATTAAAATATGAACCACACGCACTCCTCCACCAGAGACTCACGGAATTCACATTTGACGGAGACCTAGACCCTGAACAGTTAGAGCACGACATGCTCGCTGTCATGCATGAAAACAGAGGTATAGGGCTTGCTGCCAACCAAGTCGATATACAGAGCAGAGTCTTCGTCATAGGATCTAACGGTATAGATGGATTTCCAAAACCTCAGGCGTTCTTCAATCCAATGATTACTGGTACCAGTCGAGAAACTTCTCTAGATAGAGAAGGCTGTCTCAGCTTCCCTGGACTATGGTTAAAGGTAAGCCGACCTATATGGGTTGAGATGACCTATCAAGATAGCAGAGGTTTATGGAACGATGTAAGGGTAGATGGTTATGTTGCAAAAGTAGTGCAGCACGAGATAGACCACCTAGATGGCATATGCTTTACTAATAGGGTAAGCAAGCTGAAGATAGAAATGGCCCTCAAAAAGATGAAGAAGAATTGGAGATAATGTTATGATGCTAGAACCAAGCGAAGAGCTACAGAACGTTTTCGAGAAAGCATTAGAGATAGCTGCATCATTTATGCACGAATATCTCACTATAGAACATCTAACTCTAGCTATACTCACTGATGAAAAATTTGTAGAATTCATCAAGGACTATCCCAGTGATCTAAATTATGTGCGTGCCAATCTAGATCATTTCATCAGGAACAACCTTGTATCTATCGTTGGGAGCAGCAAGAAAATTAAACCGCAGAAGACCGCTAGTGTAGAACGCTGCTTGAATCGTGCTTTCACACAAGTGCTGTTCAATGGCAGGCAGAAGATCGAAGTGAACGACCTACTGCTCAGCATACTGAGCGAGAAGAAAAGCCACGCTGTTTTCTATCTAAACAAAGCAGGCTTCACTAAAGCGCAGTTCGCTGAATATGTTGATACAGAAACTATCAGCGTAGACGAAGAGAATTTCTCCGGCAACCAGATAGACAAGATGCTGGCACAGTATACTACTAACCTAAACCAGCAGGTAGAGAAGAACAAGATCGATCCGGTGATCGGTAGAGATATTGAGATCGAAAGCATAGTGCTTGCGCTAGGACGCCGCAACAAGGCCAACGTGATCATGGTCGGTGACCCAGGCGTCGGTAAGACCGCTATCGCAGAGGGTCTCGCCTATAAGATCGTCAACGGTGACATACCGGAGTTTTTGCATGAACATACGCTTTACAATCTAGATATTGGATCACTGCTGGCTGGATCTAAGTATCGTGGTGAGTTTGAAGAGCGACTCAAAGCTGTCATCAAAGCCATCGAGAAAAAAGGCAAGGCTATCGTGTTCATTGACGAAGCACACATGATGAACGGAGCAGGATCAAGCAGCAATAATCCCAACGATATGGCCAACATGCTAAAGCCTGCGCTCAGCAAGGGTGCTATCAAGGTCATCGCTAGCACTACGTGGGAGGAATACCGCAAGCACTTTGAGAAGGATCGTGCGCTGATGCGTCGGTTCCAGCGTGTCACAGTCGACGAACCCAGCACGGAAGTCACTATCGATATCTTAAAGGGCATACGCAAGTACTATGAGAAATTTCATGCCGCTGAAATCACAGATGAAGCGTTGGAAAACTCAGTAAAACTGTCTGTGAAATATCTCACTGACAAGAAGCTGCCCGATAAGGCCATCGATCTCATCGATCTAGCCTGCAGCCGTTTCAAGCTAGATCCTAATTCAGAGCGTGTGGTACGCAAGTCAAATATCGAGTTTGAACTGAGCAAGATGGTCAAGCTACCGGTCGAAGCTGTAGCTGAGACCGAAAGCGAAGGGTTGTCAATGTTAGAAAGCAACATGAAGTCTAAAGTGTTTGGACAAGATACCGCCATCAACGATGTGCTGGACAAGATCTTTATCGCCCGCGCAGGATTAAAGAGTCCTACTAAGCCTATCGGTAGCTTCTTGTTCGTTGGACCCACTGGCTGTGGCAAGACTGAGACAGCTAAGCAGCTGGCGGACAATCTAGCAGTAAAATTGATTCGTTTTGATATGAGTGAGTACCAAGAAAAGCACAGTGTAGCCAAGCTGATAGGTTCACCTCCGGGTTATGTGGGGTTTGATGACAATGCAGGACAGCTGATCACCAAGATACAGGAAAGCCCCAACTGTGTGCTGCTGCTGGATGAGATAGAAAAAGCACATCCAGACGTGAGCAACGTACTGTTGCAGATCATGGATAACGGACAAGTGACAGGGTCCAATGGTAAGGTAGCAGATTGCAGGAATTTGATACTGATAATGACCAGCAATCTAGGTGCTAAGGACGCAGAACGTGCGACTATCGGATTCTCGTCAGAGGATCGTTATAACGACAGCGACGATGCTATGAAATCTTTCTTTGCTCCAGAATTCCGCAACAGGCTCGATGGTATCATCAAATTCAATAAGCTAAGCAAATCAAGCATGACTATGATCGTCTACAAGTTCGTGAAAGAACTGAATGACCTAGTGAGAGAGAAAAACGTCAAGGTAGTGCTGACCTTAGATGGGATCGATCTGCTGATCAAGAGAGGATTTGATCCAAAGATGGGTGCTAGACCGCTATCACGCATCATCGATCAAGAGATCAAGAAACCAATGAGCCGTGAACTGCTGTTTGGTAAGCTGAAGAGTGGCGGAACTGTGACGGTTGACGCTAGCAACGATGATGTTATACTTGAAATTGGAGCAATAACTGATGCTGATGCTGTCTTATCACAAGTCTGAGAGCCTATATTATAGGATCTTCCCCTACAAATTGGTCATAGGATCAACATGGGCTATGTGCGCAAAGCTGTTGTCTGCTCATGAATTTGAGCAGGTAAAGAAGCACAAGAAACCACCGGCCGGACGAGTTAGAGAAGCAGCTTGGAGGAACCAAGCTGCTGTGTCCAATCTCTTTGATCTGTTATCAGGATATGATCGTAATGAGCTGCGCACTAGGATAGAAGGATACAGATTCAGCCTGTTCTTCAAGGATCGCAGTTTCTTAGACCGGGCACTAGCTGTCCTCCCCGAGGACTGTTTCCAAGAATTCTATGAACCAGTTGATAATCAGGCTCTAGATTATCTATTGTCCAACGAAAGGACTATGATAAAGAAACAGCTGACACACGATTGCCGCTACAAGCTCATGCTGACCAACCCAAAGACTAGTCTGCCATACACCAACAAACAGTCCATATACAATCTATTAGAGAGGCATCCAGATAAGTTCAAACACGTAACTCATGGGTTTAGGCAGTACCTGAGAGAACCGGATAAGCGTTGGTTCTATCAGAATTATCTATACATCAAGGACGAACAGTACCTCTTGATGATGAGATTAGTAGCAGATCCCATTATTAAAGAAGTGATAAGGATGATAACAGAAGAAGAACTCAAACAACAGGAAGAAGCAAATGTCTAATAACATGATAAATCTAGCTAAACTGCTGGCAGATAAGCGTTTCTTGAACGTAGGTATGACTGTGAGCGCAAGGGTTCCAGTCAATGCGTTCGGTCACATACCTGTCACACGCGAAAAGTTTGGCACGATACACAGCATAGATCCTACTGGTATCACGGCTATTTTCGAGGGAGGCAAGCAGAGGCATGCGGATTTTGAAGACATCATGACTATCGAGGGCATGGACGTTCCTCGCTTCGCACAGGCCTATCGCATAAAACCCGCTAAAAAATACAAATGATCTGAGGCGCTGGTCTGCATAAGCCCTGTCGTGGTAAATATACACGACAGGAAGATCAGAAATGCCAGCAATCAGCGATGTTATAGTTCCCAGCACCAGCTACCCTACGATGGGTACAGGTCCTACCACGCTCGTAGGAGATCCTTTCAAGGGAGATGGTTACTACGGATGGGGCGATGGTACCCATACCGTACAGATAGAGTTAGCCAATTTCATAGGCAGCATAAACATACAGGGCACACTAGCTGCTTCGCCCGGTGCGGGAGATTGGGTAAACATCCCATTATCTTCGCAAGATAGATTCTCAGTTGACACGACAGGACTAGTGCTGAGGCTCAGCCCCGCTAGCCTGCTAACATACGTTTCAGCGACTACTTCAGTAACTTCTTACAATTTCGTAGGTAATTTCATATGGATCCGCGCCAATGTTACTAATTGGACCCAGGGTACCATAACACAGATATTGCTCAATCACTAAGGTGCCATAAATGACAAAACAGATAATCAACATAGGTTCAGGACCGCTAGCAGGAGATGGAGAAGGTTTATACTCTGCCTTTGATAAGATCAACCAGAACTTTGGTGAGGTTTACGCTGCTACTTCGAACATACCTACCGATGTTAGCCAGCTCACAGACAATACCAATCGCATCGCTATGGCTTACACGCTGCCACAGGCTACCAGTTCAACACTAGGCGGCGTGAAGATAGGTTCTAACATCAACATCGACAGCAATGGTGTTATATCTGTAGCAGCGATCCCTACCAATGTGAGTGCTTTCTTCAATGATGCTGGCTATCTCACTACCAGCAACTTCAACAATCTAGGCAATCTAACCATCGTAGACCAAACCATAACAGGCAATGATGTCAACGGCGACATAGTGATAAATCCCAACGGCTCGGGATATCTATCAACCAATGGCGTCAAGATACCGGCGGGTACGCTGATCAGCGACACCAGCCAGATAGTAGCCAACATAGCCAACCTAACATTAGCAGCAGTGATAGACCACAGTTCTACTACAGCATTGACCGTGGGACAGTATGGGATACCCAACGGTATAATAGCTCCTTGGACTGTCTATTCTTTCACTACTACTCCCTCACCCATACTACAGGTCGGAGATATAATAGCAGGTGCCGGTATCCCTACGAACAGCACAGTAGTCTATGTAGGTAGCAATTCATATGCTACCTATGTGATAGTTAACACTGATTTTGGTACAGCGACCGCGCCTGCTGCAGGCACTACAGTAACCACCGCACGGTCAATCGTCAACGCTGGATTGAGTATACAGACACCGGCCAACACAGATATCACGCTAAATGCGGGACCTGGTGGTAATATCGTGCCTCACAACGATATCCTACCCTATACCACAGACCAATGGAGGCTAGGTAGTCCCGCCAGGAGATTCAGGGAAATATGGTTAGGTGCTGGCACGATCTACGTGTTAGACGAGACGCTAGGAACAGATATAGCCATAGGAGCCCGCGATGGTAACCTATATGTACAAGGTGGCGATGGACTCCAGGTCGGTAATTTCCTCTTCAACGGCAACAAGATTGGATTAGTAGATACATCGCAGGACATATTGTTAGGCAGTATCGAAGCCACTGGCAGTTTCATCATCAACCGAAGCACTACGGTCAACAGCGGTAATTTCACTGTCATCTCAACAGCATTTGGGGCAAATGACAGCCCTCTAAAGATCTATGGAAGCGGCCAAAGCGGTACTCCATTGAGCAATGCTGGAACGCTCACACATTGGATCAACCAAACAGGACAGTCTGCTAGGCTAATCGTTGACGCCTATGGCGCAGGAACATATAATGTCATAGCAGGGCGCATGGCCCGAGGTACTGTTAGTGCTCCATCAGCTACGCAGATAGGCGACACGCTGATGAGGATAGCCGGAAATGGGTATGGTGCGACTGGTTTTAATAGTCTGGGTGTCGGAAACATCAGCGTTGTTGCTGCTGAAAATTACACAGATTCAGCCAAAGGCAGCAAGATTGCCATAAACCTTACACCAGTAGGCACGAATACCATACAGGACAACACCCTAACCATAGACACCACAGGCATCACCCTTCTACAGGGAGGCAGCGGAGGTATCACTTGGTCAGATGGCACTAGGCAAACTACTGCGTGGACTGGTTCCGTAAGCGCCAACCAGATCACAGGAAATGTAGTAACCAGCATCACTGCGGGCACCGGCCTGTACCAAAGCGGAACTACAGGTAACATCACGATGAACGCTACGGGCGTTCAGAATGTGTACGGTACGCAGGCACAAATCTATGTCACGGACGCCGGTAACAAGAACCTAACGCTTAGCTTGCCACAGAACATAGATTCTACTGCCAATCCAACATTCAACAACCTAACAGTGAACAATCTCACTGTCAATGGGACCAGCACAGTAAACACCAGCTCAACAATAGCCGGTAAGATACTATATCTAGCTACAGGATCAACAGGTGCGAGCCAGATAGACGGCGGTGGTATCATATTAGGCGCCAGTCCGTTCGCGCAACAGATACTCTACAATCTGACCAACAACTACTGGGATCTAGGAACTGCTGGCATAAAAGTAGCCAGCGAAGTAGACACAGGCAGCTTATCTGCTAACACTATCAGCGTTTCTAATACTGCTAGGTTCGGTACTGCTTACGTTGGATCTGCTTACCCGAACGCTTTCCTACAGATAGATGAAAATGCTAATTCTTACGTGCAGCTGGTACAGCAGAACCACAGCAATGGTACCAACGCAAGCACAGATTTCGTAGCTAGCAACGACCTAGGCGACGATAGCAGCTATTTCATAGACATGGGTATCAATTCCAGTACTTATAATGGCACCAGTGTGGGTTGGACAGTCAGTGGAGCTAATGACGCTTATCTATACAATGCTAACGGTAACCTAACGATAGGTACTAGCACAGCAGGTGCTGTAATAAAGTTCCACACCGGGGGGACACTAAGCACTAACATACGTGCTATTATCAGCGATACAGGTTTAAACGTGGCAGGTTCTGTCACGGCAACTGGATTCACTGGATCTGTATATGGTAATGTCATAGGTAACGTGACCGGAAACGTGACAGGCAACGTCTCTGGCAATGCCGGAACAGTGACACACGGTGTCTATACCACTGATACAGGTACGGTCACTAACCTAATGCTAGCCGGCAGCATTACCAACGGCAAGCTAACCAACAGCTCAGTGACTGTAACTGCTGGCTCTGGCCTATCGGGCGGTGGCACTGTGTCGCTCGGTGGATCTATAATATTGACCAACGCAGACGGAGGTTCGCAGCAGAACATATTCAAAAACGTATTCGTGACCGGACAGGGCACTATCACTGCTATCTCTAACAACGATACCCTAACATTCACTGCAGGTAGCGGTGTGTCTATGACCACAGCAGGAAGCACTATCACGGTCAGCAGCACTGTTCCAATAGGTTATACTGGTTCTAGAGGCTATCTAGGATCAGCTGGCGCAGCTGGTGCTGTAGGATACACCGGGTCATTTGGATCTATCGGATATACTGGTTCACAGGGTCCACAGGGCATGCAAGGCGTTGGCTTTACTGGATCACAGGGCATACAGGGAATCAGCGGGTACACTGGATCATTTGGTGTCGCAGGTTATACTGGTTCTATAGGATTCACAGGTTATGCGGGTTCTGTAGGCTATGCAGGATCACAAGGTCCACAGGGCGCACAGGGAACAAACACTACACTCAAGGGATCTGTAGCTACCGTAGGTGCTCTCCCAGCCAGCGGCAACACTGTCGGCGACGGATACATAGTCATTGCTAGCGGCCACTTATATGTATGGAGTGGTGCTGCATGGACCGATGTTGGTGCTATCGTAGGACCCACAGGTTATACTGGTAGTGGATACGCGGGATCGCAAGGAACCATAGGTTATACAGGATCACTAGGCGCAGTCGGATATGTAGGCTCTCAGGGCAATCTAGGTTTTGTTGGATCATTCGGATTTACTGGTTCCTATGGTTACACAGGCTCGCAGGGCTATTGGGGATCGTTCGGTTACACTGGATCGCAGGGAACAGTCGGCTATGCGGGATCGCAGGGCAACATAGGTTATACTGGATCGGTTGGTCCAAACATAGCAGCGACTACTTCAACGCTTGGTAGTGTGATAGTCAGCACAGGACTAGCAGTCACTGGTGGCGGTACACTGACGAACGCAGGTGTTACTTCTGCTGTAGCAGGACTAGGTATAGGAGTTAGCTCAGGCACAGGCAATGTTACTATAACCAACAATGGCGTCCTCGCTGTCAACGGATACACCGGTTCAGTGACTGGCATAATAACATCCAATGACACTGGCACTGTAACAAACGCCATGTTAGCAGGCAGCATCGCCAACAGCAAGCTCACTAACAGCTCAGTTACTATAGGTTCTACCAGCATCTCACTAGGTGCTACATCAACCATTCTAGGCGGGCTGACCAGCGTGAGTGCTACGACCTTCACTGGTAACTTGACCGGTAACGTTACCGGTAACGTTAGCGGTACAGCAGCTAGCATAACAGGAACCTATAGCGGTTCACTCTCATCCAGCCAAGTCACTACAGCATTAGGATTCACTCCTCTGCAGACAGCAGTAACCAGCTTAGCAGGGACAGCTAACCAGATATCAGTTTCAGCTAGCACGGGTTCAGTAACGATCAGCTTGCCTAGCGCAGTTACTTTCCCAGGTCCGGTCACACTGTCAGCAGGAACCAACAGCGTCGATCCGCTGACATTCGTGGCTGGTTCTAACCTAACCAGTGCCTCAGCTGGTGCTACAGAATATGATGGCAAGGCGTTATATTTCACACCACAAGGAGCACAGCGTGGTATATTACCGTCCTTGCAATACTATGTGTTAAACGCTAACTATTCTCTAGCTAACCAATCTAGCACACAGAGCCTGCTAGGTGTTGGTGTGACTTTGAGCAGCGGAACACGTTATCAGTATCGCATACTCTGCACAATATATGCGTCAAGCGGAGTAAGGACTTCGAGCGGCATACAGTATGCACTGGCAGGGACCGCAACATTGGCACAGCATACCTACATCGTAAATCCAGCATGCAGCAGCGGTCAAACAACTCCGACCCAGGTCTATCAGATGAGCAACCACATCACCACAGGATTCACTACCCTAGTCACTGTGTCAAATAGCATAAGCGGTACTGCTTACTACAACCTTATCATAGATGGCAGTATAGATGTAACCACAGGTGGTACAGTGATACCACAACTTGGATTCTCTAACAGCCAAACCCCAGGGTCTAGCTCATACGTGCAGGCAGGTGCTACTATAGAGATATGGCCGATCGGCGCAAGTGGTGCCAATACCAGTGTAGGTACCTGGGCATAAAGGTTGACGATCCTCTGATTTTGTGTTATACTTAAACAAAATTGGAGAGTATCATGAAGTCAACCAAGGTTCCAAACAAGACTAAATGCACGCTTGTACATCCAGAAACTGGTCAAAAGATCTCTGCTGATATATTGAGCAAGGACAAAACCAAGATGACTGTGCGTCCACAGGGCACCAAGATCGAGATCTTCATGGTACGTGCTGACGAGACCATCCCCTATCGAGGGGCACATAATGGACAGTACTTTACAGTACACTTGGATTGATAAATATTCCAATAAGGAAGTTTATCAGTAATGTTGTTGAATGAACTGTTTGGTATCAGAGAAGCTGAGGAAGCTGCACCTGCTAAGAAGCTAGGTCGTGCGTTCAATCATCTCGAAGACTTAGTCTTCTTCCATGGTACCGAAGGTGCTGGCGAAGCACTAGCACACATAAAAGAGATGAGCACCCAAGAAGGTGCTGGTAGCCTGCGCATGAAGTGGGACGGTAATCCGCAGATATATTGGGGACGTGAGGTTAAAAACGGTCCTCTGATACTGGCAGGACACAACGGTTGGAGCCGAGGTGCTAAGACAGACAATCCGGAAGATCTAAAAGATTTCATCGCTAACAAGAGCGGATCACCAAAGACTCCAGAAGAGAAAGAAGCTAGGGATCAGTTTGCTGATGAATTCGCTAGCCTATATCCTATATTCAACAAGGGAACACCTAAGGATTTTGTTGGGTTCGTCTACGCAGACGGACTGTTCTTAAAGCGTCCGCAGTTAGACGCACAAGGAGTCTATAACTTCTTTCCTAACCCCAAGAGTGGTACAGGTTACCATGTCCGTGCTAACAGCGAGCTAGGTAAGAGGATAGCTAATGCACAGGTGATGGTCGTAGGGCATGCGTTCTTTCCAGAATTTGGTATGGCAGATAGCGATCAGAAACCAATCAGCGATTTCAGCAAGTTCAACAGCAATCAAAATCTCATAGTGCTAGGACCAGTATACAACACTAAACCAGTAAAGATCAACACACAGTCGATAGACCAAGTAGAAGCATATGTCAGGAAGCACGGCGCACAGATAAACGGTTTCCTAGAAGACCGTGCAGGAATGAGTGATCTCAAGAATATAATCTATACCTATGTAAACCAGACTGCTAAGGCCAAACAGCTAGACAATCTAGGAGCAAAAAGTTTCAACGAGTGGCTTTCTAAGAGCAAGGTAAGCGGACCAAAGCAGGCCAAGATAAAAGAGATAGCAGTGGCGCATCCTCAAGCACTGGAAGCCATGTTCACTCTGGTCAAAGAGATACAGAAGATGAAGGACGATATCATCGACCAAGTGGACGGACCACAGGGAGATATATGGGATACTAAGGGCGAAGGGCGTGTGCGTTATGCTGACCAGAACAAGCAGTTTGGCAACGTGAAATTCGTGCCGCGAAAGCGTTGGACGCCAACCTAGGAATAGATATGTTATTGAGAGAATTTTTTGAGTCAACTGGAAACGAAGTCGCTATAATCTTCGGCAGATTCAATCCACCACACAAGGGACATAGGGCCGCTTGGGAATTGGCTGCTAAGAGCCCCGTTTGGTACGTAGGTACCAACAAGAGCACAGTTGGCCCAAAGGATCCATTACCTTATGAAGTAAAAGTACAGGCCATGGAAGCTATATGGCCCGACGTAGCCAAACATATAATAGCTGAAATCAGTTGGCTTACCTTGGCTAGCATGGTTTACGAAAAGCACGGAAAAGTAAATCTCAAGTGCCTAACTGATGAAGATTGGGTCACTAAGACCATTATGCAGTATAACGGCAAAGAAGGTCCACACGGATATTACGATTTCCCACACATAGAACAGACACCTACTCCTCGTTTGAGCAGTGCTACAGCCCTGCGTGACGCTGTGATAAAGGGTGATCGCAAAGCATTTAGCGATGCTGCCGGAGTTTCAAGCGAAACCAAGATAGCAGGCAAGCCATTCTTTGATCTAGTAGCAGAATATCTCCTTCCTTATGCAGATGCTGCTGCCAAGAAGGGCAAGAAAGTCAAAGAAGCAGGTGATAACCAGAGCCCACTAAGTGCTGCTGGAAAGAAAGGCAGCAATGCTGCCGATGTATGGGGTAACTATGCTTCGACACAGGATATATTCAGAGCTTCCAGAGGCACAGCAGAAGACATAGATGAAACATTAGATTCTGCATATAAGTTCAAGTATAAAGGTTATGATGGCGATAATGTCTCCATCTATAGTTTTACCCCTAGTAAGGGATCTAAAATCAATGTCTCTATATTTTATGAGGAAAGAACAGGCACAGGCCATGTGACATTTTACAGGGCCAGCGATGATTCTGAAGAGATGACTGGTGAGCATCCTTTTGACGCAGCAAAAATCCTAGGAACAGTAAAGGCCATCGTCATCTATCATATGAAACGCCATCCTGAGATCAAGAATATCTCATTCCAAGCTGCTAAGAAAGATTTAGGTCGACTTAGGGCATATAACGCTATAGCAAAGCGTTTCGGTGGTAGCAGTAATCCTGATTATCACAAGAAATATGCTTCTTATGAATTCCCAAATGTTGCGGTTGCTGAGGATAGTCAATTACTATCAATTGAAGCAATTTACAAAAAACATAATATTGAAGAATTTGGATTAACTCTTCCTATGTTCGAAAAGTTTATTGAAAGGCAAATAAAAGAAAATAGTAGCTTTTATACTTTTTATAAAAAACTTAAAGATAAAGATAAAGCATATAACTTAGCAAAACAAGAAGTATTAAAAAATCTGAATAAAAATATAGGATATTATTTTCAACCTCATTTTAGAATAAGACCAATTAATCTAACAGATTATAATGTCGACGAAGAAGCTGCAGGAGTTGGAATTGTAACAAAGCAAAACAGCACAGCAGACGTAGGTCCAAGGACTATCAAAAAAAATCTAAAGGCGTTCAAATTATGAATCTAGATGAACTTAGGAAACTGGCAGGGATACAAGAATACAAGGGCATGACACCATATGAAGGTAGCAATATCTCTGTCACTGGCATGGAAAAAGCCAATCTGATGAAGACTAATAACATACGTCCAGGAACTCCAGAATGGTTCCAGCTGTGGTTTAGCAGGCCTTATCTAACACAGGAACGCCCGGTTGGGTTTAGGGGGCGCACGAAATGAAGATAAATGAAGTAAACAGCCCAAATCCAAATCAGCTGATTGACTTATTCAGAGATTTCCTTATACTGTGTAAGGAAATGCTAGAACTAGATCACTTACCTCCTATCAAATGGGCGATAGACGGTGAACATCACCGAAAGCACCACAGCTTTGGTAGTTTTACTAACAACACAAATGAAGTATTAGTAGAGATAGGAAACAGACACATACTAGACATCATGCGCACACTAGCCCATGAGCTAGTACATTATAAACAGAATCTCAAGGGCGAGATCAATCATCGTAGCGGCGAGGATGGAAGTCCACAAGAAAACGAAGCACATGCGGTCGCAGGTATCATCATGCGCAAGTTTGATGCAGCACATCCCGAAGCGTTTGATATCAAACCGCTGAGAGAAGGTTTAGAACTCAACAAAAAACTGTTTGAAGTAGCCAAACCTCGGAAGACAAAGGGTGCTGTAAAGTACCAAGATCATCCTAAGAAGGACAACTACTGCGAACTATGCACTATGTGGAAGAAACCAAATCAATGCACAGCTGTCATAGGAAACATAGATCCAAAAGGATGGTGCAATATCTTTGAAGCTGATAAGAAGGCCAAGAAGAAGCTAGAGAAATCTCTAGACACAGCAGTCAGCAGGCTAGAAGATGACCTGCTGGCTACTAACAAGCGCGATCATACCTATTTTGAGATCGATAGCATGATGAAAAAGATAAGCAAAGATAACGATATAACACCAAAGCAGCTGCATGATGCATTTAAAAAGAAACAAGGAGTCACTCCAGACGAGTGGATCGAATACCAAGAGGTAGGATAGATGAAGATATTCGAAGTAGACAGCGAAGGCAGAGAAAAGAAACCAGAAGTCTACGTAGACATGGATGGAGTATTAGCTGATTTCTTTGGAGCATGGGCTGCGCTAGACGGTAAATCTCACTACAAGGACATAGAGAATCCAGAAGCAAAGCTACAGCTAGTGAGAGATCATCCCACATTTTGGATCGACTTACCGGTCTTGCAAGGAGCAGGAAAGCTATTGGGAGCAGTGAAGAAATTCGCAGGTGCTTACAACATATGCAGCACACCCTTAGCAGGCGATCCAAACAGCGAGCCACAGAAGAGAGAGTGGGTCAAGAAGCATCTGCATGCGTTCCCTCCAAAAGAAGTGATTATCACACATAACAAGGCAGCACATGCCACCCAAGCAGATGGCACTCCTAACATACTGATTGACGATTTTGGTAAGAACATACGTGCTTGGGAAGCTGCTGGTGGTATAGGAATAAAATACGAAGACAGCCACGTAGGCGATGCTATACAGGCATTAAAGAAGAGTCTACTTAAACCAACCTAATTTTTCGCCGGCTGCTATCCTGCGATCAGCTTCTTCCTTAGATCCTGGATAACGACTTGCCCAAATCAATATCAAAGCAAAAAACACTGCCATACCTACAACTAGTTTCACATTATGTGTTGTAAACCACATGATCACTAAACTACCATCCATGCTCAAGAACATGAGCCACTTAGCGATCTTAGGAAATACCCTCCCACTGCTCCAGTTCTTTATGAACGGTCCAAAAAGTCTATGGTTGAGCATGTAGTCGTGAAAACGCTTGCTGCTTTTGCTAAAGCACCATGCAGCTAACAGGCTCGGAGTTGACCAAGGTAATCCAGGAACAAACGTCCCTAGATAAGCTATACCTAGGAATATGATACCAGCTGAAAACCATAGTGCTTTTTTTGCATTTTCCAGAGATAGATTATTCTTGATTCTGGAATAAATATCTGTTACTTTAATAGTCATAAGTATACTTATGCAAAAGGAGATAGCATGAAGAAAATAGTAATATCAGCATTATTGTTCCTAGGATTCACAGGTGCAGTATTTGCTTGGGATCAAAAACCCAACCAACCGATCACAGCTTGCGCAGCACAGGTACCATATGGTGCGCCGGTTCTAAATAAAGCAAACACTGTTGTGGAATGCCACACTGGGTATGCCCTACAGCACGACAATGCAGCTAAGATACCAGCTTGGGTAGCATATACGCTCACCCCGCAACACGCTATCGGATGTGTTCCTCGCACAAATGCATTCGTAGCTGATACTATCCTTGGTGCTAACGGTTCTAAACCATCTGATTACGCTGGTTCAGGATATGACCAAGGACATCTTGCTCCAGACGGTGACATGAGCTGGGATACACAGGTTGAATACGAATCATTCCTAATGTCAAACATGAGTCCACAGTTACCAAACCTAAACCGCGGTATCTGGAAAGCTCTAGAAAGCAACGTGCGTGCATGGACTTATGGAAATGGTCATAACTACACAGTATATGCAGGTAACATCTACACAGTGGGCAAGAGCAAGACTATCGGTGCAGACAATGTCGTAGTTCCAGACTTCCTCTACAAGATCGTGATCGACGACAATACCAAACAGGTGCTGGCTTTCACTTTCCCACAGGTAGCTTCACAACCTATCGATCTTCCAGCACACTTGGTTAGCATCGCTAGCATCGAACAGGCTACAGGTATCAGTTTCCCTGTCCCCCCAGGCACTGACAAGACCAAGCCAGCCGCAGCAGTTTGGCCAGTGGATCTAAAGAAGACTGCCGATGCTAAGAAGGCAGCTTGCAAGGGCGCACCAGGCACCGAAGACTAATATCGATCTTTAATAATATATCAGTGCGGGAGATCCAATCTCCCGCACCTTCTTATCTGATTCAGAGATAAATATTTCTATGAAGATAAAAGAGTTATTTGAGTATGCTTCAGCAGGTGCTACTTCAGCAGGCAGCATAGCTACTGTCGTCAATCCAAACGTAGCTATAGGAAAAGCCCGAGGAAACAAGAGCTATACAGGATCCCCTGGCAAGAGCGGAACCAAAGCACCGAAACCCCCAAAAGCAGTACAACCAAAGACCAAGATGGGTACTGCTGTAAACGCATTAGATATGAAGGGCACTAGCCTATTCGGCGGCCCATCCATAAAGAGATAGGATATTGCCATGCACGATATGCACGAACCAACTGATTACGGAACACACGATCATGAAGCTAGCATGGCGAGAGGTGAGCTTTACAATGCTATAAAGAACGCTATGGAACTATTCAAGATGATAGAACCAGGCGAAAATCTAGAGGGCTGGGTAGCTGCCAAGATCACTAAAGCAGCAGATTATCTAAACACAGTGCATGATTACATGATGTATGAAAAACAATACGGTACGAACGAACCAGTAGGCGAGGAATACATGGAAGCACTACATCGTAATCTTGAGAATCAACTGATAGAATCTAAGCCGTCTGCGGGTCTCAGCAAGAAGAAGAAATCAGCAGTAGCTAAGAAAGCCCATGCAGGTAAAGATATTGGCAAGAAGGGTAAAGGATTCAAAGCAATAGCAGACAAAGCTGCCAAGAAGTATGGCTCTAAAGAAAAAGGCGAAAAAGTAGCTGCCGCAGCGATGTGGAAGAATGTCAAGAGGTAAGCTATGAAATTCAGAGAAATCTTATCAGAAAATCTCAGAGAATGCATAGGTAATGCCGAATGTGATTGCGGCTGCAACGATCCGATAGACGAAGCAGAAGCTTGGCAGACCAAGAAAGGCAAGAACAAGAACGGCGGCCTCAACAAGAAGGGCGTTGCTAGCTATCGCCGCAGCCATCCAGGTAGCCATTTACAGACAGCAGTCACTACAAAGCCTAGCAAGCTCAAGAAGGGCAGCAAGGCTAGCAAGCGTCGCAAGAGCTTCTGTGCTCGCATGCGTGGCATGAAGAAACATCGCACTGGCGCCAAGACTGCACATGATCCAAACTCAAGGATCAACAAGAGCCTGCGCAAGTGGCACTGCGAGAGCATCGAAGAGATGC
>Ga0164296_1000692_pt1 | contig 38936 bp, 34 predicted proteins | sample GEODES057metaG_FD_113533 | JGI IMG/M metagenome (GOLD analysis project Ga0164296, IMG submission 113533) | Dystrophic lake water microbial communities from Trout Bog Lake, Wisconsin, USA - GEODES057 metaG | ecosystem: Environmental > Aquatic > Freshwater > Lake | place: USA: Trout Bog Lake...
ATTTTCACCTGGTACAACATGGACATCTGTTGGAACAAATACCCCATATCTTTTATCATTATTTAATACTCTTCAAACTTATAATCCAAATACTGTTGCTGTTTCTTCTACACAAGGAAGTAGTTATACTTCATCAAATGGGTTATTTAATTCTCCTTTTACATATAGATTACAAAATGTAAATAATTCGGATCCAGCAGCATCTAGTACAACAATAAATGGAAATACTGGAGCAATCACTTTTCAAAATCTAAATTATGTAAATCCTTCACCAACATTAAATACAATTGTTTTTACTGCATTAGGTAGTAGTCCTGCTTTTCGTAATTATAATTTTGGAACTTTTTCATTAATAGTTACTCCAACATCTAATTCACAGATTTATGCAAATAATGATATTGTTATTTCAAATACTACATATACTGTTGATGGAGGTCCTCCTCAATTATTAGGTGCATTTCCTATTGCAATAAATCAAAATAATGGTCAATCTGGAAATCTGAATGTAAAATTTACTTCTGGTATTACTTATACAAATATAAATAATTTTTTTATTCCAGGCACTCCTAATATTACTTTTAATGGTAAAGGTAATCAAATTAATATAAATGTACAGAGCTATCCAGGTTTAATACAAAATGGTACTTCAACTACAAATGGAGAAAATAATATAAAAGTTCAAAATATTGGGATTACTACTAGTGGTTCTGGTGGAACTATAGGAAGCATTCCAAATGCTCAAGGTAGTATAGCGCAAGAATTTTTCGCAAACAATGCAAGAAACAATATTATACAAAATTGTTTTAGTACTATTGGTTTTAGTAGTGGAACAAGTAATGCTGGATTAATTTGTGGACGAAATGCTGGTAATGGTGGTTCAGGAGCAACAATGTTACAGATTAATAATTGTTATAGTACTAGTCAAATAATCACTGTTAATAGTCAAGGTGGAATTTGTGGATTCAATGCAAACGCGATTATTTCAAATTGTTATAATACATCAACAGGAAATGATTTAGGAAATTCTGGTGCAATTTGTTCTAATTCTACTTCTTCTAATTTATCTATTAGTAATTGTTATTGTTTAAGTGGTCAACTAACTGGACCAATATCTATTATCCCAAGAAATTGTTATAATGCTTCTATTAACGGTGGATGGTCTAATTCAGATGCAAATTTTGCGTTAATTGGCATTCCTCAATATAATGGTTACATACAAGGTTCTGTATGGACAACTCCAAATCCAAGTAGCACTACACAACCATATCTTTTATCATCATTTAATATTCAACAAATTTATAATCCAATTGAGCAAATAATAAAATCAACCCAAGGTCCAGATTATACTCTCCCATCAAATTATGTAAACCCAATATATTCTTCTGGTTACAATTTTTCTTTAATAGGAGTCAACAATGCAGCTCCAACAAATGTATCAATAAATGCAACTACTGGAATATTAAGTTATACTAATTTAGAATATTCAAACACAACTGATTATAATTCACTTGTAGTTACTTATCAAGGTAGTGGAAATTCTTATTTTGGATATACAATAGACAATTTTGATTTAATTACTCAACCTATTCTGTCACCTATTTCAGCAAATAATAGCATTGTTATAACAAGTACTACATATACTGTTGATGGAGGAACTCCGCAAACATTACCACCATTCCCAATATCAATAATTAATAATAATCCATCTGCTGAAAGTCTAATAGTAAGTTTTTCAGGACCAATTACTTATACAAGTATTGATAATTATTTTGTGTGTGATTCGGGAAATATAACTTTTGATGGACAAATTAATACAATTAATATAAATGTTGTTGATAATTGGTTGGGTCTGATAAATTCTAATTCACAAAATAACATTATTATTCAAAATTTGATAATAAATGCATTTGGTTATTCTTTAACAACATATGGTTCTGGATGGTTAGGATGGCAACTTTTTAATGGAACAATAATAAATTGTGGTTCTATTTATAATTTACTAATAAACAATAAATCAGGTGGAATTGTAGGAAGCAAATCTTCAGGATCAATACAAGATTGTTATGCGATTGGTGACATATTAAATTTAAGTTGTGGTATTGCAGGATATAAGTCAACAAATTTAATTATAACAAATTGTTATTCTATATCAACAACCGCAACATCAACAACTGCAACAGGAATTGCAGTAAATTATCCAGATGATTTTGATATAAATATAACAAATTGTTATTGTTTATATGGAGAAATTTTAAATTCAACAAATTGTTATACTCCAAATGGTAATTGGAATGATTCAGATGCAAATAATGTTCTAATTGGTACACCAATTGTTCCGCTCACAATAGGTTCTATGTGGGCATCTGTTGGGAGAAATACACCATATCTTCTCTCTAGTTTCAATACTGTACAAACTTATAACCCAAATGCTGTATCTATTCCTGCAGAGTATGGTTCTTCATTTACTACTGGTCCAGGTTCATTCACAGGTGGATATAAATACTATTTATTGACTGCAAACGGTCCAGCAAATTCATCTATAGGTATTAATCAATCAAATGGTAAAATAACTTTTACAAATTATTATTTGACACAACCACATAATGAATCATATAATGTAACTATGTTTAGTTCATTAGTAGTGGGTGATCCAATTTATTATGGTTATAATTTCAGTAATTTTGATTTAACTCTTTTATATATACCAGAACCAATATCTCATATTTGTTTTCCTGCAGATACTCCAATAAAAACAGACAGAGGAATAATACCAATACAAAAAATAAATCTTTTGAAGCATACAATTAATTATAAAAAAATTGTGGCTATTACAAAAACAGTAAGTACTGATGAATATTTGATTTGTTTTGAAAAGAATTCACTAAAACACAATGTTCCTTCTGAGAGAACACTAATGAGTAAAGACCATAAAATTTTATTCAATAATAAACTGACACCAGCGGAAGAATTTCTTAATATTATTACAAATAAAAAATCAATGTTAAATTTAACTGCAAATATTTACAAAGTAAAATATGATGGAGAACCTCTTTACAATGTATTAATGGAAGATTATGATACAATGAGTGTAAATAATATTATTTGTGAAACGTTACATCCAAATAATCTGATTGCAAGATTGTATAACAGTAATTTAGGAGAAGAATTTAAACAAAAAATGATTATTCAAATGAATGAAGCTGTTAAAAATGAAAATCAAGAATCATATGAACAAGCAGCTGTAAAGTTACATACAGTTTCTTTTCTAAAAAGAAGACTTTGTAAAAAGATGTAAAGAGAGAAAAAGCATTTAATTGAATAATATCTTTATAAAAGAACTTAAAGAAATAAAAATAACAAAAATAATATCTTTATAAAAGAACTTAAAGAAATAAAAATAACAAAAATAATATCTTTATAAAAGAACTTAAAGAAATAATTATTATTTGCATTTACTTTATGTCATGCTGATTATACAGGTTCAAAACGCATTGGCGATTCGTCTACATAAACATGAACATCACCTATTTTATTATCTGGTGTATAAATGGACTCATTTAAATTATATATATTCTCGTTTTCAAGTATAATTTCTCTCAAACTGCGTTCGGCATCTACAACATTATTAATACTTCCAGGAAACCCATTCTTTTTATTTATATTTGTTCCATAATCTTTGTCAGAGCCTTTGATTCCCATTCCATATTTTACATTCTGTATTAAATTTTGCAAAGCATTTATTCCTACTGGATTAATATATGACGTTTTTGAAACATGTTTATTGATTGTTGAAATAGGCTTTTTCAATTCATTTAATAAACGCAAATCGTGGCTTATATTTGGAATTTGTGAACTAATAAAATAATTCTCGTTAGAAAGCGGTCCTTCCATCCATTCAAATCCATAATCTTTTCCACAAGAATCACAATCAGGTTCAGCACAAAGCTTCTTATAAATATCAACTGAATTTAAATTTCCAGTATTTCCTTTGTATTTGAAATATGAACGTCCATAGTCTATAATTTTTGCAATATAAGGTGATTTAAAAATAACTGTTTCTCCATTACCAATATGATAATGATACTGAATATATTTACCTTTTATTGGTTCATAAATAAGAACATTACCTTTATGTAAATCATAATGTGTAAAATTATTTTTTAAGAAAGCTAACGGCATATATACTTGATACAATATATATAATAAATCATAACAAACAAAATTGATAGAGGCTCTAGATGGATTTTCAAATAAATCATCAATAGTAGTTACATCTTTCAAATGTTGTATTAAAATAGCAGCATCTCTAGATTTTTTACACATTTTTGAATAATCAGTTGGGTCACCTTTTACTAATGAATTTTTAAGTGTATTTGTTGTTATTGTTACACTATCCTTCATATCTTTCCAACTAACAGAATTTTTATAATAAAATAGTCCATAAGTTTCTAGAAAACAAGGAAAAAATCTACATTGTTGATTAATAAACTGTCCAACTAAATATTCATAAGCTAAATTATCTGAAGAAGCAGAGGCAGAAGATTTTAATGCAGCATATGCAATATAATCATATCTCTTATATTTAATTTCTTTAACAAATCCATTATTAGATGGTTTTCCGAGTCTCTTGATAGGAGGATCAACATATTCAAAATTATTAAAATTACCAAAAAATTTAGTTATTTTATCTTTATTTGTACCGAATGCAATACAAATTCCTGAATCTGAACAAATAGCTTTTAAATATTCTGATTTTTTTTGATTAGAATCATTTATAATTTTCATAAAATAATGTCCTATTTTTTTATTAGCTTCAGCTTTTTTAATTCGTTTAACTACTTTACAATTAGAGGCATTCATTTTATAACTAGAAGACAATCTGCAATATTTACGTGTTTTGCCATCTACATATTTACATCTAGTACTTCTTGTACAGATGTCTCTTTCAAGAAATTTGCATCCTGAAATACAACGTTTTTTTTTTGTTTGTAATGGCATTTACTTAATATAATATAACATAATAATTTAGAAATTATGTTATATTATTTTTCATGCATGAAATCATAAATAATCAAAATTTTTTTAATGCATTTATAGATAGCATAAAAATGAAGTTATTTGGAACAATCAAAACTGGCAATCCAATAATAGATACAATATTGACCACGTTTGCAATAAGTATATTCAGTTATTTTATAAAATATAATTATTATAATTTTCTTTCTATTTTTCTAAAAAAAATTTTAAATCAAGAATGGTATATTTCTCTCTTCTACAAAAGAGTATCTATTGAATTGGAAGGACAAAAAAGTCATATAGTTAGTTGTTACAACTTTGCACCATTTGTATCCTCCATTTTTAGCGATAGATTTAAAGCTATTTGGTATTATATTATGGAAGGGCTTAATAATAACCCAAGCATATATGCTATAAAAGAACAATATTGTAATGATAACAAGTCAAAATCAGATATATATATAGTATCCCAAACGCATGAATTTATAATAACTAAAAACATTTATGCAATTACTGAAATGATTGAAATAGAAAGTAATAATAAAGAAACCAAAACGGATTCAAAAACAGATAAAATAAAAATAACACTTTATTCTTATAAATTAAGTATAAAAGAACTAACAGAATTTGTAGAAAATATCACTGATAAATATTTAACAAAAATAAAGAATAGTCGTAAAAATATGATTTTTATTTATACTTTGAATAAAACTAAGTATGAAGATAGTTCACTTGAATGTTGGAGTGAAACAAGATTTGAGAGTGTAAAAAATTTTTCAAATATATTTTTTGATGGTAAAGAATATATACAGAAAAATCTAGATTTTTTTTTGAAAAATAAAAAATGGTATTATGAGAAAGGTAGACCATACACACTAGGAATTGCATTACATGGTCCTCCAGGAACAGGCAAAACATCTCTCATAAAAGCAATTACAAATTATACGAAGCGTCATATTATTATTATATCTATGAAAATTATAAAGACAAGAAAACAGCTGATTGATTTCTTTTTTGAATCAACATATAACAGAAATAATGAATATGGAACAATAGATTTTGAAAAGAAAATAATAGTAATTGAAGATATTGATTGTATTGGTGATATTATTTTAGACCGTAACATGAAACAAAATAAACAAAATAAACAAAATATGAATATTTCAAATAATAAATCAAATGGGAATATAAATATTAGTGAAATATTACATTCTATTGTTGAAGTGAATGAATCTCCTGATGTTATAAATAAGAATATTTCAAGTATTATTACAAATGATGATCCTATTACATTAGACGACATATTGAACTTATGGGATGGAATCAATGAAACTTCAGGGCGAATATTAATTATAACTTCAAATCATTATGAAAAATTAGATCCTGCATTAGTGAGACCAGGTCGCATTGATATTGCTTTTAAACTAGGTAATGCAAGTTGTAAAACGATTGAAGAAATTTATACTCATTATTATTCAGGAAAAATATGTCAAAAACTTCTGAAAAAAGTAAAGGAATATAAAATCTCACCAGCTGCTATTGTAAATCTATGTTGTAGTTGTCCAACTGGGGATGAATTTTGTCAGAAATTAATTATGATGAAATAATATATTATTTATAAGAAGGACTTAAAGAAAGTAAGATGTCATTTATTCAAGGCTAATATAATATCCCGTATTCAATTTAATTAATTCATTTAAACCGTTAATTTCATTAATTAATGCTCTTAATTCCCATATAATTAAATGATGCCATGGTGCATGAATTCCAAATGTTACCTGTGAATAATAAGTTTCAACTGAAAATAATTTTGCTGTTTCAACATCAGGTTTATTTTTAATAAAAGAAGAAAAGAACATATCTTCATTTTCACCATTCCATTTATGATTTTTAATGCAGTCTAAACATGCGGTTTTTTTTCTCAATGAAAGCCCTCCATTTCCGACTCCACATAAATGTCTTTTCCAAGGTGCACCAACATAATCATAATCCAAAAAGTTATTTATTAACTCTTTATTTTTTTCATTAATCATTGTATCGGTTTGAAATATCAAAAAGGTCTCAGTTGGTATTAAATTATATAAATATTCTGATGTTAATAACTCGTTATATTGTCTTATTGTAAGATTTTCTACAAATAAATTAATTTTTGCAATACGATTGCTATATTGTTGCAGTTGATTATTTATAATAGTATCAATAAAATCATTATTTTGTGTACCATGCATAATAATGATTAACCAATCATCTGATAAATTTTTTAAAAAATTTTCAAGAACAAAACATAATGCGTTATGACGTCTAGGTTCAACAATAATAGCACTATACAATCTCATTAATTTACTAAATATTATATTTTTTTTATTTTAACTTATTTTATATACTTTGTTTATCAATATGAACTACTTTTGCAATGCTACTAAGTATTTTATTCTGCATTTTATTGTCTTCTTCTTTATCTGAACCTCCTGTACATTTTATACGAATTTCTACATATTGGTCGTGTTTTTTTGTATTTATATCCTTTGCTTCTGGATTCTTTTCTACCCATTCTTTTACTTGCATAAAGTTACGTGTTCCAATATTTTGAATAGCCTTCTTAACCTTAACATTATCTTCATCTTTTTGCCAAACATCATTATCTTTTACGTAAATGATTTCTCTCTTCAAATCACTACAATGAATGGGACGCTTATGAACATCCATGCTTTTCAAACCTCTAATAACAATATCGGTAATTCCTTTTACATAACCAACTCTTCCAGTATTTTCCAAGTCTTCTAAAGTTAATGGAAGTGTATTAACAAATTCACCAATATTGAGAGCATCTTTGCATTGTTCATTTAAAAAAAGATTCATATTGAAGCTTTGATTATTGTTATTGATTGTATTGTTTATAATAGTTTTTCCATCTTTTATAATTTCAAATATTTGCTTTTGTAATTCCTGATTTTGTTTAAGTATTTCAATGATTAAATTCTTATCCAATATTATATCTTTTTCAGATATTATATCATTTTTATCTTTATATTCAAGATTTTTATTGACCTCATTACATTTCTTCTGATGTTTCCAAAGTCCGGATTTAGTATTATAACTTTTGCTGCATTTGCATGCGAACGAAATGACGAATTTTGGGTTTCCATTTTCGTCGTTTTCGTTTCCATTTTGGGCATTTTTATGTTTATCGGTTAATAAGTGTTTACTATAATCATATTTTCTATCCCATGAATGGTCACAACATTCACACACATATTTTTTGACGAATTTTGACGAAAAAACGAATTCCATAGTTTCCTAAATAGTTCCAACATTATATATCTATGTAGTTTGCACAAGATAAGTTAAAAAATAATATGCTCACACTTTTTTTAATGAAAAACTGGTTTTTAGAGCATAATGCTCACAATTAGAATTTCTGTAATTTTTTATAAAAGTCGGCAATGGGTTTTGAAAAATGGACATTTATTTTTGTCCATTTTTGAAAAGGGGACTTCGACTTTTGAAAATACAAAAACTTTAATATATATTATTTTAAAAGGTACTTAAAGAAAACGGCCCACATATATATTATTTTAAAAGGTACTTAAAGAAAACTGCCCACATATATATTATTTTAAAAGGTACTTAAAGAAAACTGCCCACATATATTATTTTAAAAGGTACTTAAAGAATGCAACACCTAATTATCCTTGTAAAATAATTTAAAAACAATAATTGTTATTATCTATTATGAAATATATAATAACTACAATTAAAAAATTTATTCCAAAAGAACTACCAAAACCTCTTGGCAGATGGAGAATAGAAAATTGTAATAAAACAATGAACAACAAAATAGATTTATCAAATGAAGATCATTGCGGTCCTTGTGGACAATATGCATTAAAAAAAATACAATCAACTAATGATAAAAAGCTACTTAAAGAAAAACCATCATCCAAAAATATATTATTTTAAAAATAATTAAAAGAACAATAACAATAACAATAATGAAGTTGTTTGTATCTCAATTATTCCATTATGTTTTATTAAAAACAAAAGAACTAAATATTGATGAGTCTCATGGACTATCTCATAGCTTGAATGTATTAGATTATGCTAACAAAATTTATGAAGATGAACTACTAAAAACACCGATTCTCATTCATGACCAAAAAATAATAATAGCATCAGCAGTTATACATGATATGTGCGACCATAAATATATTAATGAAACCCATGGAGCTCAAAATATAGTAAATTTCTTGAAAGAAGAAACAGATATGACCTTGAACGAAATTGCAGTAACTCATAATATCATAACCACAATGTCTTATTCTAAAGTTAAAAATTATGGATATCCGCAAATGGGCAAATATCAAAAGGCTTATCATATTGTAAGAGAAGCAGATCTATTATCTTCATATGATTTTAATCGGGCAATTATTTATGATATGGAAAATAATAATTGTACTATGAAAGATGCTTTTGATAATTCTTGTAAATTATTTACAAAACGTATGTTACAATATTGTAATGATGAACTTTTTATTCATGATTATTCAAAAAAAGAGGCATATAAATTACATTCAAATTCAATAAAACAAATGAATAATTGGCGCAGATTATTAAAAATTAGATAAGATTTTATGCATTCTTCAATTTATCGCGTACAATAATAAGTGATTCTGCTAATTCTGGTTCTTTTCCTTTCTTATAATGCATTAATTTTGCTTTTTTGGTATATCTTAACAACTCTTTTAAATCCTCATTTTGATTAAATTTCGCATATAATGCATCAGTCATATTTTTATCCTTATACTTCTTGTAATCTGCATCCTTATTCACTCCTTTCGGTCTGATTAATTCACCTTTATATTTTCCATTTGTAGTTGAAGCTGCTTTTGCCAATTCAGGATTTTTACTTAAATCTGTACCAGATTCTTGAGCAAATGATAAGTAAAATTCAGGGGTACCTTTGAATTTTGCTGCTTGATAATAATGCTCTACACTATTCCAAATATGACCATCAATAACAAAGGGCTGAATCCACATATTATCTAATTTTCGGCGCCAATTTGGAATCGCTGCTAATTGAGAAAAATCTTTTACCATATCAACAGGTATTTTCTCTCCTGATCCTTTACCTGGAAGTTTTTTAGCATCAGATTTATCATAATAAATAAGAACAACATCTTCATCATATAATCCACGAATTTTAGCATCAGATAATTCATCAAATTGCGGAATCTCTTGTATTCCTGCTGTTAACTCATCTTTGAATCTTATAAAATCTGGAATAAGAGAGAATAATCCAGAGTTCTTCTCCATGCATTTATCTACAATCATTTTCTTGATATCATACGGCAATTCTCTGAATTTAAATATTTGCTTCTTTTTATAACCAATCAACTTATAATGGTATCCATTATACTCAACAATAATATAATATTCGGGTGTAAACTGCCCTGCACTTTGAATAATTGCATCGTTTGCTTGCCCACAATTTAAAACATTCATCAAGTCACCATTTTCATAAGCTTCATAAGAAATCAATATAAATTTAATATTTAGAACACGTTCAAGAGTAGAAATTGCCCAAGTCTCCGCCCAAAATTCACATGTTTTAATCTTATTTTTAAATTGCTCAATAGTATCTATACCTTTCATAAACCTAAATTCCTCCGAAATTTGATAAGTAATTCTTTTTTCATTAATAACATTTTCTCTATCAGCTTTAATCTTCTTGGATATTTCTACATATTTTTTTTTCTCGTTGCGATCCAAAGTTTCCTCATACATTTTCTTATATTTTGCATATTCGGCCTCTAATTGTTTTATAGTTTCAGTATCTTTTAACAAAGACCTTTTCGCATTTTCATATAGTTCTTTATATCCTGCAAATATTTCAAGCGTTACTTCATTTGCTAGTTTTTTACGCAATTTATCAACACTTGTTTGTTGTGCAATTTGAGAGAAAGCATCACGAATTGTAGCAAAAAAACAATCACCTCCACCTTCATTATCAAGAATATAATAATTTGGATTTTCCATATATTTTTGTATCCAATTACTTTCTTTTGTCCCTTTATAAGAAGATTTAACTTTTAAAGCTGCTTGTTTTGTTTCCTCTTGTAACATTGCAGGAATAGGAACACCTTTAAGAATATTAAAAATATCCTTTCTAACTTCTGGTATTTTTGTTTCAATTACTTCTTGTACAATAGCTTCTGCTTCTTCTGCTTCTGCTTCTTCTTCATCCTCTTCTTCCTTTTTTCTTAATGCAATAGCCTGCGCTTCTAATTCAGACTCGGGAACAAGCCTTAAGTTTTCTAACATTTTCTTAGTAACAAATACATAAATAAGCGGGTCGTTTATTTTTTCAACTTCTAGATTACCTTCATCATCAATATAATTTGTTAAATCAGAAGATTTCACCTCATACAAACCAATTTGCATAACTTTATTATTTGATTTCACTAAATAAATTGGAAAAAAAGTAATATTTTTATCCTCAAAATCCTTCTTAGCATTACCAACTGCAACAATAATATTGACACCGTTTGCTTCAATTTCATACAAATCAGCTTCTTTACTCAAATCATTGGAATCAACTTTTTTTGTTTCAATATAACTAACACTCTTATTAATTTTGGATAACACCATAATATAAATTATGCATATATTTTATATTATAATTCATATAAATTATATTTACATGAAAGAAAAATTCAAAATTTCAAAAATCAATTATAAATTTCTTGAAATATGAATCCGCCTTTAAATCTTCCAAATAACTCCAATTTTGTTTCCTCCTATAAACTTCAATCATATTTTCTCTTTTATTTTCAAAAATCATAATCCTTTCAACTAATTCTAATTTTTCCATATTATTCAGATTTTCAAATGTATCAAACCCATAATATTCACATATTACAGCTAACTCTCTAACACTATAATTCATATCATAATTGGCAATTTCAGAATATAACTCTTCTTCTGTCATAACATATTTACTCTCTTTCTTCTCCTCTTGATATTGAGCTTTTATATTTGCTATCTTTTCAAATTCCTCTAAAAAACTAGCAAGATCAATATTAATATTATATTCATTTTTTCCAGACCCATTTGAACTATCCAACTTAGATGTTATATTTTCAGTTGTATTAGAAGAATTCTGAAATCCAGATTTATTTCCATTATTATTGTTATTACCAAACATCATATTATATATCAATACAAAGATATGTTTAAATTTATTCTATTAAATATTATTTAACCTCAAGAATATCCATGAATTTAAAGATAGCCTTATTAGATAAACTTGGCCAACTCTTTGCCTTGCATTCCGATAATTCTTTAATAATTTCACTCAAACTTTTACTATCAATTTCATCTTCACAATCTTCAACAAGCTCTTTATTATAAAGAATGCTCAAATTCTCAACAATCTCATCTACCTCGCATTTCTTATTATCTACTCTAATTAATTCATAAACTTGCAAAATTAACTGCTTAAATAATTCTAATAATTTCTCCTCGCTAATAATTTTCTTAGAAGTAAGATTAACAAAGAATGCACTTAATGCTCGTCTATTTTCATTATTAAGATTTACCTTGCAAAATTTATCATAATCTTCATCAGCATTTGCTGACTCAATATTATTAAATAACTCTAAAAATGTACCCAAATTAGTTTCAAATACTGAACGCATAATATCATATTTATTAATCAAACTAGCTAGCAAATCTGCATATAATTTTGAATAAAAACGATTATTAGATGCAATATCAAATATTTGTCTACAAACCTTCAATATATCACTTTGTGACGAATCTTGCATTATATTATCTAAAATTTCAATAATGTAATTATATTTTTCATCATAATTACTATCTATCATCTTGTTAAGTGCTGACCGAATTAAATCTATCTGTGCATCAATTCCTACCTTTTGTTCAATTTTAGTAGTATGAAAACTACGAATAGATTCCCAATCTTCATCATTCACAATTTCTACAGCTCCACCAGTTTTACGATTTTTCTTCTTTTTAAATAAATCACCTCCTCCAACTGACAAAGATTTATCCTTCTTTGCAAATATTGGTGTTTTAATATAAGTTGGAGAACCAACTTGAAGTGATAATTGAGAAATAATTTCAAGAGTATTTTCAGGTAACTCAATATCAAATCCACCAAAAGTAATATTCGCAAAATCTTCTAATAAATAATTTCGTTGAGTTACTTGTGTCATTGTCTAGATTTATAATTATAATAATTTAAAATATATTTATATCAATTTTTTTACATATTCTTATTATAATATTTATAACGTAAATATGCTTAAATATAAATTATTATAATTATAATATAATATGTCTGTTGAAAGAGAGCCTAAAACCAACCCTGTAATACAAGAAGAGGAAACAAATAATAACTCTTTAGAAGAAATTAATGCCTGGGATAATTTAGATATTAGTTCAGAACTATTAAGAGGAATTTATGCAATGGGTTTTGAAAAACCTAGCCCAATTCAAAGAAAGGCAATTAAACCCTTAATAGATGGAAAGGATATAATTGCTCAGGCGCAATCAGGCACTGGTAAAACTGCAACTTTTACCATTGGCGCACTATCACATGTAAAAGTAGATGATAATACTACTCAAATTCTTATTCTCTCGCCAACTAGAGAGTTGAGTATTCAAACTGCATCAGTAGCTAGATTATTAGGTTCAGTAATAACTGGATTAAGAGTTCAAACATTAGTTGGTGGTTCTTCCATTGACGAGGATGCTCGTATTCTAAAAAATACTCCACCACATGTTATTACTGGTTGCCCAGGTCGGGTATTTGATATGATGAGACGGAATCATATTATTTGTAAAAATATAAGATTAGTTGTATTAGATGAAGCCGATGAAATGTTATCAATCGGTTTTAAAGAACAAATTTATAATATTTTGCAAAATTTAAGAAATGATATACAAGTTGCATTATTTAGTGCAACATTGCCAGATTATATTGATTCTATTACTGGCAAATTTATGCGTAATCCTGTAAAAATTCATGTAAAAGTAGAACAATTAACTTTAGAAGGAATTAGTCAATATTATGTTGCAGTAGAAGATGATTTACAAAAATATGATACATTAAAGGATTTATATTCTATAATTTCAGTCAGCCAATGTATTATTTATTGTAATAGTGTTAAACGCGTAGCAGATTTATACGATGCAATGACTGAAGATGGATTTCCAGTTTGCAGGATTCATAGCAATATGGAGAAGAGTGAACGAGATCAAGCATTTAATGATTTCAAGGTAGGTCGGTTTCGTGTATTAATTTCTTCCAATGTCACATCACGTGGAATTGATATTCAACAAGTAAGTGTTGTCATAAATTTTGATGTACCAAAATGTGTTCATAATTATTTGCATAGAATTGGTCGTAGTGGTCGTTGGGGTCGTAAAGGAGTTGGAATAAATTTGGTAACTAGAAGGGATATGCCCAAGTTGAGAGAAATTGAACAATATTATTCAACACAAATAAATGAAATGCCTGCAGCATTGGAGACATTAATTAAGTAATAATAATTATTAGACTTACTTATTTGGAGTCAATGATTCGTAATAATAATATAATATATTTCTAATTTTGATATAATGTTTACTCAGGAAGAATCCAAAGAAAAAACAAATATCATATCAAAATTAGAGTCAATAAATGAAAAATTTAAATTACCTATTTATTACAATGATGATAAAATGGAATTAAAGAAGGAAATTATAGATGATTTAGAATTAATTAAACCTATTGATGAAACTAGTAAATCTATGTTAGAATATGCATTTCAACCTACAACCAAAATTGGTAAGAAAATATTAGAACAATTCTCAACTCATTACACAACTGATATAAAATATTTAAAAGAACATCAGGAATTATTAAAAACTTATAAGAAAATAGATGGAGAAATTTTCTCTCCTGACTTTGAAAATATAATGAAAATATGGGATGAAATAAAGGGAGATAATGGATTTAAAGAAAAATATAGATATCTTGATTGGCCAATGTGGGAATTTTTGAACAAAGATGATAAGTTTCTTCAATTAATGTGCATGTATGATATGTCTGCTCCTGTAATTTCTTTAATATCTCCATTTATAATATTAATAATACCATTTTTCGTAATAAAGGCGAAAGGTATAAAATTATGTTGGGGCGAATATATGGATATTTTGAGAGTTGTGTTTGGTAATCATCCATTAGGTAAATTATTTACTAATTTTTCTAGTGTATCTATGGAACAAAAATTTTATTTGATTTTAGGAGCAGCATTTTATTTATTTACTATTTATCAACATGTATTAACATGCATAAGATTTCATAATAATATGAAAAAAATGCATGAATACATAAATGATTTAAAAATATACTTGAATTATTCCAGATTATCCATGCAAAATTATTTGAAATATTCATTTTCTCTCAAAAGTTTCCATTTATTTAATGAAAACATGCAAAAACAAATGAATGTTTTAGAAGAATTAGAAACAAAATTAAATAAAATTAGTGCTTGGAAACTTTCATTCACAAAATTATGTGAATTTGGAGTTGTTCAAAAATATTTTTATGAAATTTATTGTGAAGAAAAATATTATGATGCAATTATGTATTCCTTTGGTTATAATGGATATATTGATAATTTAAATGGAATCCTTCAAAATATTAAAAATAAAAAAATCAATTATGCCAAATTTAATTCTCAGAAAAAAGATAAAAATAATATTAAAAATAATCAATTTAAAAAGGCATATTATCCTGCTTTAATAAATAAAAATCCTATTTATAATAATTTTAAATTTAAAAAGAATATCATAATAACAGGGCCTAATGCATCTGGTAAAACAACTGCATTAAAATCTTCTCTCATTAATATCTTTTTATCACAACAAATTGGTTGCGGATTCTATAAAACTGCTTTATTGCATCCTTATAAATATATTCACTGTTATTTAAATATTCCAGATACATCTGGCCGAGATAGTTTATTTCAAGCAGAAGCAAGAAGATGTAAAGAAATCATAGATAGTATAGATTTAAATAAGGATGCTACACATTATTGTGCATTTGATGAATTATATTCAGGAACAAACCCAGAAGAAGCAATAACTAGTGCATTTGCATTCATGCAATATTTAATTAAAAATAATAATGTAACATGCATATTAACAACACATTTTATTAAATTATGTAACTTTTTAAATAAAAATAAAGAAATTCAAAATTATCATATGAAAACTAGCATTTCTATTAATACAAATAACAAAAATAATGAATTCAAATACTTATATAAATTAGAAAAAGGTATATCAAATATAAAAGGAGGAATAAAAGTATTAAGTGATATGAATTATCCTGAAGAAATATTGGAAAATACCCGTAAATTTAGTATATTAGAACAATAATAAAATAATAAAACAATAAAACAATAAAACAATAAAACAATAAAACAATAAAACAATAATATATTAAATTCGTTTAACATATAAAGAAATTAATATATTGTTTTTGTAATAATATGTCATTTGGAGAATATTTAAGTGTTCCTTTTTTGATTTCTTTAGGAATAACATTATTATTAGTTGGTATTGTTGGTATGTTTTTTACACAGCGTCTTCAAGAACAAAATCATAAGATAAATTCTATGGTTGGCTTAGTTAGCACAATGGCAGAAGAAATGAGTTATTTAAGAAATAGATTAACACAAATTAGTTCTCCACCTAATGCTGTCAATGAGCAAATATCTTTTGAGCAAAATAAATTAATTGAAGTATCAGATGGTGAGGATGATTCTGATAATGATTCAGAATCCGACCAAGATGAAACATCCTCAGAAACTGATTCAGACTCAGGAGAATCTGATGAAGATAATGAACTAACTCTTTTAAATGAGGAAAACAAACAATCAAATATTAAGGTAATTAATATTCATGATAATAACAACGATAAACCTTTTGAACCCATTTTATCAGAGCTTGAGGAATTAAATAATGATGATGTAGATGATATCAATGATGAGGACGATAATGATGATTATGATGATGAAAGCGAAAGTTCTGAATCTGTTAACTTAGTAGAATTAGATAGCAATAATGATTTAAATTCTTTGGATATCTCTTCAGATAATAAAAATATTAATGTAGATTTAAGTGTATTAGATTATAAAAAACTTTCATTAGGCAAATTAAGAAATATTGTTATTGAAAAGGGATTAACAAAGGATGCATCTAAGCTAAAAAAACATGAATTGTTACAGTTATTAGGGTTTTAAAAATATAATTGAAGAGAGAAAAAGTATTTTAATATGTTAATATTTTTAAGCGTTTTTCTCTAATGTGATATATATAATGGCTAATTGGGGCATGTGTTATTCTGGTTCAAATAATATTCATTTTAACTTTCCGCCAATTATGGCAGATGGTAGAAATTATGCATCTTGGCAACCAGAAGCAGTTATTAATCAACGCATACAAAAACAAGAAAATATTAAATCTAACTGGGAATATCGCCAGTACTTGACAAATAATGCACTTCAAGCTATGAAATATAACACAATGGAAGCTTGTTATGATTTAGGATTACCTTGCAATTCTCAAACAGATAAAACACCTTCTAGTAATGTTCCTTATCAATTTAAATCTACATTTGATACTTCTACACCTGGTTTTGGTTATGAAAATAGTGATTTGAAAAAACTTTATTTAAGTAGAGAACAATTGAATGCGCGTTTAATTGCACCATCTATTCAAATACCTGAGCAATACAAATAACTATGAAATAAATACTAATAATCTATCAACTAATTTATCAAGTAATTTATCAAGCAATTTATCAAGTAATTTATCAAATAATATAATATTTTTATTATCATATTATTATATAAAATGCCAACAAAAACAAAGACAAATAAAAAATCTAAAAAATCTATAAAAAATAAAACACAAAAAAAACATATCATTAATTGCAAATCATGTTGCGATAAATCCCAAGTTAAATTTGATAAATGTAGTTCAGTAACATTAGAATGTATTGATTTTAGATTAAGAGATAATATATCCTGCCAATTAAATAATTTAGGATATAAAAATGATTACGATGCTGCATGTGCTCCTGGAACTAGTTTAGCATATAATGGAAAATTACCTGGTTATAAAGGGTTTGATAAATATTTTGATAATATTGTAAAAGTCGCATATACTCTGCATAAAATTAATAATATAATTCTTGTAGAACATGAAAAATGCGGTGCATATAAGGTAGCTTATGGTAAACTTACTCCTACACAAGAATTAAATTATCAAAAACAAAATTTATCCTTAGCAGCAAAAACACTAATGAAAAAATTCAATCCAATAAATGGAACAATTTTAAAAATTCCAAATTTAACTATTATTGGGTATAGAATTAATATTGATGGTTGCACTATGACACAAATATATTAGAATAACAATCAATATAAAATAATAATAAATAATAATAAATGAAGATTCTAAGCATTGATGTCGGTATCAAAAATTTAGCACTCTGTCTTTTATGTAAACCTGCAACACCTCAATCTGATATCACGAGTTGGGGTATTCAGAAATGGGATGTTGTAGATTTAACCCAAAAAGAAGACCCTGCAAAATGTGGCGAAATAGACAAATTCAAGGTCTGCAATAAACCAGCAAAATTTATGAAAGATTGCAAATACTTTTGCTTGAAACACTCCAAAAAACAAGAATATAAAATTCCAACTGCTGATTTAAAACCAGCATTTATAAATAAACAAAAATTACAAACTTTATATGAAATGGCAGATAATTACAAAATAAAATATGAAAAACCAATTAAAAAACAAGATTTAGTATTTTTATTTAATGAATATGCACAAAAAAGCTGTTTTGAAGTTATCGGAAATATAAATGCATCCAAATTAGATTTAGTAACTATCGGTAAAAATATACAAAGTAAATTAGATATTATATTAGAAGAGCATTTATCTAGTATAAATATGGTTATTATAGAAAATCAAATAAGTCCAATTGCTAATCGTATGAAAACAATACAAGGAATGATTGCACAATATTTTATAATGAGAAATCAGCATATAGAAATAGAATTTGTAAGTTCTGCAAATAAATTAAAAGATGAGAAAAAAGAAATTAAATCAAGCTATCAAGAGAGAAAAAAATTAGGTGTTCAAAAATGTTTAGAATTAATTCAAACAGAATATAATAATCCTAATTGGATAGATATATTTAAAACACATTCAAAGAAAGATGATTTAGCAGATGCATTCTTACAAGGCTCTTGGTTTGTAAAAGAGAAAATTGATAAATTATAAAAATAAAATAATAATTTATAAAATAGATATAAATTAAAAATAAAATATATTTAATTCGTATTACTTAAAATTATATGTTCTTATTATTTCATAAGTATGTCGGAACCTGAAATGATTGAACTATCATCGCTTGATGATTTTGATAATGGATTTTCATCAACTATGAAATCATCTAATTTTGGAGGAGGTTTAGAATTATTAATGAATGATAAAAAAACTACTAAACCATCAAGTGATATTGAGGTAGATGATTTAAATCAATTAGAAAATGAATTGAATGATTTAGTAGATGATAGCTCATCTTCAAGAAATTTATTTGAAGGTAAAACAGATTTCTTTAGCAAATCTTCAAAAGATTTTGATGATAAACCATCCGTTCATTTTGATGATAATTCTACTAGTTTTGGTACTAGCTCTTCGTCCAATTTAGGACAATCTACTGCCCAAACTGCTGCAGATAATAAAACATGGGATGGATATCAAAAGTTCAATAATGTACCTATAAATCCTGATAAAAATGTTAATAAAGAGCCTCAAATGTCCAAGGAGGAGATGTTAAGAGAGAAATTCAAGTATTTAAGAAAATTAGAAGCTCTTGAATCCAAGGGTGTTAATCTAACAAAAAAATATACTATGGAATCATCTCTTCTTGAAATGCAAGGTGAATATGAAATGATTATGGAAGAAAAAGCAAAACAAAATTCTGTTAAATTTCAAGGAAATATGTTAATGGCATGCATTAATGGAATTGAGTTTTTGAATGGTAGATTTGATCCATTTGATGTCAAGCTAGATGGATGGAGTGAACAAATTAATGAGAATTTAACAGATTATGATGAGATTTTTGGAGAATTATATGAAAAATATAAGGGTAAGGCATCTATGGCACCAGAACTCAAATTGTTATTTCAATTAGGTGGAAGTGCTATGATGGTGCATATGACAAATACAATGTTCAAATCATCTATGCCTGGAATGGATGATATTTTAAGACAAAATCCTGATTTAATGAGACAATTTCAGTCTGCAGCAGTAAATAGTATGGGTCAAAGTAACCCGGGATTTTCTGGGTTTATGAATGGAATAATGAATCCAGAACCTTCTGTAAGTGGAGGGCGTGGTCCTCCTCCACCAATGGCTACCCAAGGTCCAAATATGGTACCTCCTTCAGTAAGCAGAGGCGGCAATAATTATTTTGGTAGTAACAACCTACCAGAATATGGAAATAGAAATATGAATGATGGGATTGACATAAGCGAAACATATGGTTCACCAAATGAGGGTGAGAGAAGTCGTAGACAACCAAGGGCAGAAATGAAGGGACCTAGTGATATTTCTGATATTCTCTCTGGATTAAAAACAAAGACTATTAATATTCAAGAAGCACCTGTATCTTCATCTTCAACAACAAGTAATGTAAATATAGATAATAATGCAAGTACAATTAGTATAAGCGATTTGAAGGAAATGCAAGCTGATGGTAATATGCCAAGGAAGAGTAAAAGAAGACAAAAATCAGATAAAAATACTTTGAGTTTAGATATTTAGACCTTTGAAAAAATTATGAAGAGAGAAAAAGTAATTTAATTATAATATTACAACTAATAATATTATAATAACTAGTTATTATTTAGAAAAATATATATGAAATTAATCTATGAAAGAATCTGAAGAAGAAACATTAATAAATAATAAAAATTTAATTGTAAATAAAAAAGATTTAAAAGTAATTAAAAATAAAACTAATGATTATTCTATTTTTTACAATATTAAAAATACAAATATTTATTTATCAAAAATTATTAATTTTAATATCATTCAATTAATTTATGAAATAAACAAAGATATATTTGATGAATGCAATGTTGAAATAATTAATGAAAATGAAGCAACAGTATATATAATAATGAAACATTATTTTAAAGAAATTGGATTCCCACAAAAATATTGTTATTTAAACGTCAAATTATTAAAAAATATAAATAATATTCAATTTCAATTTAAAACAATTTATGATAAAACACCTTCTACTGTAAAAGTCCCCAAAGAGGCAACCTTATTATTAATAGATAATATGGATGTTATTTATAATATTATTGATGATCATAATATAGATTTAACTCATAATGTATATTTTTCTAAAAATTTTGAAATACCTGAATTTGTAGAGAATTTTTCATTAATTTTATTTTCAAAAATGTTTATTAGAACAAAACAATTTATAGAAAACATTATATAATAAAGTATACAGGAAAATATGGAGGCAAATATTTTAGAGGCAAATATTGTAGAGGCAATTATAGATTCTTTATATGAAAGTTGTTTATTTATTTATTTTTTTAAAATAATTAATAATGTTACTAGTGTAATAAAATCATTATTTTTTATTGGAAATATCTTTTCCATTTTTTTCAGTGAGTTTTTTATTTATTTATTATTTAATAAAAATTATGAAAAAGCTATTTCTAGAATTACAAATAAATTAATAAAACAAAATATTTTATATGTAAAAATATTTCAGGCATTTGCATTAAATAACAATTTAATAGATAATAATATAAATAATGAAATAATAAAATATTGTGATACTGTCCCATATGATGAAAATGATATTGATTATATTACTCTTTACAAAATTATTGATAAATACAATTTAGAATTTGATAATTTAACACCAATTAATTCAGGAATGATAAGTATTGTCTTTAAGTTAAAAGAAAAAAATAATAATTTTTTAATTTTAAAATTAAAGAGAAAAAATATAGACAATAATTTGAATGAAGGCATAGAAAGATTAAAATTCCTTGTTTATTTAATTTCTTTTATTCCTTGGGCAAATATATTGGAAATTCCTTTGATATTTAATAAAAATATTGATATTTTAAAAGAACAATTAGACTTTAATAAAGAAGTAAGCAATACAATAGAAATTAAAGAAGCCTGCAAAATTAATAATTTTATTAAAATCCCAAAAGTTTATGAAGAAGTTACAAAAATTCATGATAATGCAATTTTAATGGAATATATTAATGGAGTTCATATTTCAAAAGTTGAACCAGAAGATTATGATATTTATGCTAAATTAATACTAAAATTTGGAATTATTAATGGAGTTTGTAGAGGATACTTTCATGGAGACCTTCATCCTGGTAACATTTTATTTATTAAAAATAATGACTCCACTACAATAACAGAAACAGAAACAAATTCCTTACCAAAATACCAAATCGGTGTTATAGATTTAGGAATTGTTATGAAAATAGACGAAGAATGTAGAACAGGTATTTTTAAAATTATAACAGAATTATTTACAAGTAATCCTAGAGATATTTCAAATATAATCTTTAATATATTGTTAGAACCTAAAGGAGTTTTACAATCCTTATCTTATGAACATAAAGAAAACATTTTAAATATTATTGAAAATGTTGTCATCAATATAACAAATAAAACTAACAATGTAAATCAACAATTAATGATTGATTTTATTGTTAATTTTAACAATTATTTAGGAAGTAAAGATTTGAAAAAATATGGTATTAAAGTTAATAATGAATTCATAAAATTTCAAATCGGATTTGCAATGGCACATGGTGTTAGTACGAAATTATGTAAAACAGACCTTATGATATTAGTTAATGAAGTATTGAACGATATTTTTCATATTGACATCATGACTGATTTACTTAAAAATGAATAAAGTTTGAAATGTTAAAAGGTGTAAATAATGATTCAAGATAATTATATATTTTATTATTAATAAAAAATTGATAATAAAAACGTCATTATAAATAATAATACAATGTTATTGAATCTTATAATGCAAAACCCAACTAATCAAAAACAAGTATTATTTATTGATGGTAGTTATTTCTGTTTTCACAGATACCATTCTCTCGCTACTTGGTGGAAAAATGCAAAGAAGGATGAAGTTCTTTTCAATGAAGAAACTAAAGAATTAAACCCAGAGTTTATTGAAAAATTCAAGAAAACATTTATACAAACACTGGAATCAATCCCAAAGAAATTAGGTTTAAAGAATACAATTATTATTGTTGGAAAAGACTGCAAGAGAGAAAATATCTGGCGAAATGAATTTATTGAAAATTACAAGGGCACTAGAACAAGAGATGGATTTCATGGAGGACCACTTTTCAAAGCAGCTTATGAAGAAGAGTTATTCCAAAAAGGTGGAGCTATTGGTATCCTTAGTCATCCAAAATTAGAAGCTGATGATTGCATTGCACTTTCTGCAAAATATTTACTAGAAAATTGTCCAAATATTAATATTACAATAATTACATCAGATAAAGATTATTTGCAATTAGCAGGACCTAGAGTGCAAATATTTGATCTTATGTTCAAAAATTTATGTGAACAAAAGAGCAGTCTTGGTGATGCTAAAAAAAATCTATTTTGTAAAATTGTTATGGGCGATGTAAGTGATAATATTAGTTCAGTATTAGCAAAATGTGGCCCGAAAACGGCAATCAAATGTTTTGAAAATAATGAATATTTTGAAGAGCGATTAAAGAAAGAAAATGCATATGAAAAATATGAATTAAATCGTAAGATAATTGATTTTGATTACATACCTAAAAATTTATCTGATGAATTCATGCAAACTATTGTATCATTCTAAAAGGGAGCATACTGTGCTCCGTATTCTGGTAAATATGCCCTCCTTGTATAATTATTTGATTCAGGTTTATCATAATAATTTTTTTGTGTTTTTTGTTTATCTTTGTTTTCATCTTTCTTATATTTTTTTGCTGTAGAAGGAATGAATTCATTCGGTCTATATTCAATTCCAAATAGATTTGCATAAGCTTGACGCATTTTTTCATATCTAACCTGACAACTTAAAACAGCTTTTTGTGATAATGGTATTCCATCTTTTCCAGGATATAATTCTAAATCAATAATAACATAATAAGATAATTTTGACTCATCCTGAGTATATTCATTAGAATTATATACACTGAAATAACTAGATTTAGGAACAGCACTTGATGCAGCACCTCCTTTCATAAATTGCCCTGATGTAGTACTTATATTAGTCAATTGTCTAGGAGCTCTTGGTCTTGTGCTCCTTCTTGTTGGTAAGAATGATGAATTTGTGCTTATGCTTGTGCTTCTTCTTCTTCCTTGACTTTGGATTGGATTCAAAGATTCTGACATCACTGATTGTTGTTCTTCTCCTCCAGAATTTTGAACAACAATTTCATTATTTTGACAATTATAATAATAAATAGAATTAAACATTTCATTCAATAATTCTTCTTGTTCTTGTTGTTCTTGTTGTTGTTCTTGAATAACTCTCATAAATATAAAAATTAAAGGAATATTTTGTTGTATGATTCCACCACTAACATGACCACCCCCACCTCTTTGAACTAAGCCACGACCAGGAGCAGAACCAGCAGAAGGTACATTTACTTCTACAGGCTCATACACTGGATCAGGCAAATTCTCTCTAAACAATATAATCAATTCATAAATATTGACACTATTTTCTACTATGTTGATTGGAATACTAAATATAATTGAAAATATTATATATGGTGTAAAATAAAACAAAGGCTGGCCATTTATTTCCTTGTAAACAGTAGAAAAATGACTTGAATTTTGGTAAATAATTATCCATTTTAATACTAAACCATTTTGTATATGATTGTTTTTCAAATAAGCAAGATAATTATCACTTACAGCATCATAAACTAAAATATTAATATTAAAGAAATTTGCTAAAATTTGAAAAACTTCAGAAGTTAAGTACATACCCGCAGTTGTAATATTATTCCTTAATTCAGCTTCTTTTTCATCTTCTAATCCCTGAACTAATTCATTACCATTTCTTAATCCATTGTTAAATTGTTCATTACTCAACTGAGGATTGTTCCAACCAGCCTTATTTGTTTCATCTATTAACAGTGAAAGTAGTTGTCTAAATTGTCTACCAATATATGCTCTTTGTGGTGAGCTATCTAGACACCATGTAGGATTTGCAGCATCATTCATAGTTTGATACCCCTGATAGGTTGAATAAATTGCTAATAATACTGCATCAATAGAGCAGTTACCATCTCCAGGAATTTTAGCAACATTAAATCCAAATAATGGATTAGGTAAATATACAAATCTCTGACCTATATTCTGCCAAACAAAATGTCTAAATCTAATATCTTGCAGAATTTCTTCATCATTCATATCTTGATTACCTGATTGATTTCTAAATTGATTTATTAATCCTATCTCATAATTATCAAATTCAGGTGTATTTCTTTTAACGCATTGATCTACATTTATATCATTTCCAAATACATAGCTTTGGTCTCCATCTTTTTGTATTTTATCTTGAATAATAAAAGTATTCATCAATTCAAAAGGACCGATATTTTGGTTATAATCATTTGCATCATTTTCAAAAGAAGAGTCTGGAATAACATTTATTTCAGAAGCACCAAGATTTGCATCAGCATCAGCATCCCCACTACTGACTAGAGAAGCAGGAGCACCAAGAACAGGAGCAGAAGCTGCTGCAGTAGTACCAGCAGAAGTATCTGCAAAATATAATAATTCATAATAAGAATAATTTCCATTTGCCTTTTTTATTAAATAAATAATAGGTGCATTATCTATATCAAAATTAAATCCTGAGTTAGATGCTACATAATCTGCTATATAATCATTAATTAAATTTTGCATATTACAATCAAATCTATAATTTTTGTTATCATCTACTAAGTAATGAAGTTTTTCCTTTTTATAATTTGTTCTTTGTCCTATAACAGGATTTTCGTTATCTGCGTCTATTTCAATAATGTCATAATTTATACCTTCAACTATTTTACTGTTTCTTAGATTATTTCTTGTGAGTGTTTTATTAATATTCTTAATTACACCACTGAATGCATTGATTTGATTAATTCTACCTTGTTGCACTGTTTCTCTCTTATTATCAACATTAACTATATCTCCAACTTCAAAATTCTTGTTAATGTCAAATTCAATCAAAACTCTAATATTTACTTTAAATATTAGACATAAAAGTGGAATAATTATTTCAGGAACCCCAAAAAGACCACCATCTTCCCCAGATATTTCCATTGCATCTTTTACTTTAACAATTTCATTGCCAATATATCTACTACCATCAAATAAAAAAGCATTTTTGGCATTTTTCTGAATATTTCTAGTATTAACTAATCCTATTCTCTCAAAATATGGTAAATTTAATTGGAAATTTTCTGCTACAGCTCTTCTTAAATTTTCAGAACTATAATATCCTTCAAATAAAGTACCTTCTTCATTAATTGCATACTTATTATTTGTTTTGCTATCCATAGTAATAAGTGTCCCATTAAATGCAGTATTAATGGCTTCAAAAATGCTATCACCAGTTTTACCTGAAGTCAGAGAATCAGAACCTTTATATTTATAAGTTTTTAAATATTGAATTTCTTGAAAAAGATCACCATCAAATGGAAGTATTTTATCATCCATCATTTTGCTAATATAACTAATAAAGTTGGAACTAGTTTCTTCATCATCTTCATCAATCAATAAATTTTCTAACCACTTTTTTTTAATTTCAACATTTGAATATGGCTGTGTCAATAAATCATTTGGATTCAATATTGTTTCACAATTTGTTAAAATACCAATATCAGATAATTTTGGTATAAAATCATTTAAACTATTCTTATACTTTATTGTAATTGTTCTCAAATTAAATTGATATTCCAAAATTTCATTTTCATAATGTTGAATATCTTTATCATTTTTCCTCAGTTTTCCAATTAAAGAATCATTATCATATGAATTAACAATAAATTCTCCATCAACTTCAATAATAGAAACAACATAATCAGGATTTTTAAATACAATTGAATTTGGTTCATTTATTAAAACCTTTTGAGTTTCTTGTTTTCCTGTTTTCTGATTTATCAATTTTTGGTCTGGTTGCATGCTAGTGACACCAACTGCTGGTGTAAATACATTCATTGTAACAAAATGTCCTTGCAATTGTATTGGTTGTGGAAGTAAATGTAATAAATTTTCATAATTAATATAATATGTTCTTTGATTAACCATTATTTCATCATCATTATAACTTTTATATGATTTGCTATTTGTTATTTTTTCAAGAATTAATAAATAATAATTTTTAATAGCAAGAGTAACATCTTTATTAATATTTAAAGAATTTAATCTTGTTACATAATAATTATTCTCTCTTGCCATAGAAATTAATGCAATTTTAGAAAAAAAAGTAATAACATTAGAAGATGCAATTATAGAATCTCTTGTTTCAGGGTCTTTTAGATTTCTTTTGCTTACTATAAAATCTCTCGTAGCATGAATTTTATAAATAGAATAGTTCTTCACTTTTCCTTCTAAAAATCCATTTGTTTGAACATATAAAGACTCAAATATATTCATTTTAATAGTTTCATTGAGAGAAATAATTTTAAACCAGCAAATAGTTAAATCGCTCTTTTCAATTTCTAATAAACTTGGAAAATCATAATATTTATTAAATTTATCAACTAATGAAGTTCTATCAAGTTTACTAATTGTTTCTTCTACTGATTCTTTAATTACTGAATAACTATCATAATTATCAATTAATTTAGATAAATTTGTAAAACATTTAATATCAAAATGAACTACTAGATAAAATAAATCTAGTATATTTTTATCAAATTTAAATTTGTATTCCTTTTTTTTTGTTTCTAAAAATAAAGTGTAAAATTCCACTATTGATTCATAATATATTTTTAAATTAACCCATATATTCTGCATTCTTTTATATAAATCTAAAATGAGTCCTAATATTTCTTTTTTCAATTCTGTAATCTGCTCTAATTGATTAAAAAATAAACTTTTTAATTTGTCATTTTGTAGAATCTGTTGTTTGGTTTGCCTTTTTGGACCACTATTATAATCTTTAAATTCTTTTACCATATCATTTACTAGGTCCTCATAAAGTTTCTTCTTAGAAGCTATATTTTCTGGTTCGGATGATGCTGTTTGATCATCTGTAATAAAAATCCCAAGTAAATCATAAAAGTGTCTAATTTCATCAACAGAATTATTATATGCATTAATCATTTTACTGTATGATTTACCAAGTTTCTTTATATTTTTTGCAACATATGATTTTAATGAGTCTTGTTCCTGAAAAAATATTAATTGTGTTAATGGATTTGTTCCAAAGTTTGAATTTTCAGGATTACCAATAAAATTCAAATATATCACATTTTTTGAAATTTCCTTTGCAACTTCAGGCAATTTAACTAGATTTCTTTCTATTTCATTTAATTCTTCATCTTTTGTCTTTGTTATACCTTTTGCTTTTGATAATGAAGATGTCATATCAGGTTGTTTAAATTTTGACCATGACTCTTGAGCAGCAGAACCTTCTATTAAATTTAATTTTTTTAATTTATTTAAATCATTTTGTGCTGATGATATATATGCAGGATTAATAACAGGTTGATTAACAGGAACCCTTAATCCAAATTGATTATAATATGCTAAAGACGACCCATACGACAATTGAGGGAATTTCTTCTCAAAACTTTTTGTGTCCACACGCCAATCACCTTTATTCCAATTATAAGAATAAATTGTGTATGGTTGATCTTTAATATAAAAAATACTATTAGGAGAGAATAAAGTATTTAATGTTGATTGAATATTTGCATCTATAATTCCTGCATTTGTAGCATCAATTAAATTCATTGGCTTTTGTCCAGTTATACTTAAAGTTCTATTTATTAAACCAGTAAATTCATTTTTATTGAAAAATTGAGTAAATCTTTCATTTGGATTTGAACTTTGAGGCAAACTATTTATAGCTGAACTATTTAATTTTATTAAAGGATTAAAAAATACATTTTTGCTTTTACTATTTGGTACAGTCATAGAAGGTTCATAACGAATTTTTGTATAATTTCTTATTCTTGTATTTATAAAAATAGTTAATGTATTTGGTACTGGTAATTTATCTGGATTATCATCAACACTAGTTGTTGAATCTTTTGTAGTTAATGAAGATTTTGTAACGTCTAAAGATTTTTCCTTAGAAGATTTTTCCTTAGAAGTTTTTTCATTAGAAGTTTTTTCCTCTTTTTTTATTTTTGCATTTTCTTTAGCTACATTATATTTTATCAAATTAATAATATCTTCACTAGAAAGATTTCTTCTACCTTTTCTCCCATTTTTTCCTTCATTATATTCTTCTTCGCTTTCATTACCTTCATCATAATATTCATCTTCTTCATTATCTTCGTTTTCATCTTCGTTTTCATCTTCGTCTTCATATTCTGGATAAGAAGGGATATTTCCAAAAAGTGAACCTGAATTAGATGCAATATTTCTTTGTCTTTTTCTTTGTTCATCTAATAATTGTTCTTGTGTTTCTCTTTCTGATTGATTTATAGAATTATCCATATAATAAATAAAGATTAATATTATTTATTTATTACCTAAAATGATTATATTATTACATAAATATAATAATTTTATTGAGAATTATTAATCATATCATAATTGAAATATTTAACATAAGTATCTTTTTGTTGTTTCTTTTCTTTATCCTTTTTCGCTTTTTCTAATATTGCTATTGCAGAATTAACCTCTACATCAGAAATAACACCATCATTATTTGTATCTACTAATTTATGAAGCACACGATATTTATGAGGTACAACACAATAATGACTTTCCTCATTAAATAAATGATCTGATAAAACTACAAAGACTGCAGTTAATCCTAAAGAAATATAAATATCACGAGTACCCATCCATGCCATGGAAAATACAAGTAACTGTTTACTTAATGAAAACTTTAAATATTCCTCAGTAGATTTGCTAAATTGAATATTAATAAATTTTGATCCAACGTTCAATAATATCATGACAACTCCTGCAAAAAATTTGCTTGAGTTTAAATATTGTACATGATCATGAATATATCCTAACGGATTTTTGAAAAAACTAACTCCTGATGATTGAACTGGTGCAGCTTGTGGTATCATTGGATTAGAAGGAGCAGCAGGAACAGGATTAGCAATAACTGGAGCTTGTGTATTAGATATTTTTATATTTTTTCTAGATTTTCTTGACATTCTATTAAATTAATGTAATATAAAAATTATATTTCAAAAACTTTCTTTTTAACCAAGCCAACCACTTTTTCTTAAAGTATTATCTAATTTGATACCCAAAGAATTCATATTATTATTTATAGATAATCTACAATTTCTTACAATTGGTCTATAAATAGACCCAAAATTTGGAATTGTGAAAGATTCTTTATAAGAATCAAAATTAGAAGAATTTTTATAATCTTTCATTAATTCAACGTAAACAAATGCTGTTAAAAATGCCGAAATAGAAATAAATATAAAAAACGCAATGTAATTAAATGTAACATTCTTTGTTTTCTTCATATAATTTATATATAGATTTTTATATAATAAATTATATTTTATTTTATAATTATTCTATTGGTGAAAAGGGTAATCCATATGCATTTTTACCACTCCAATTTGCTCTAGGTTCTTTAGTTGATTTGAACAAATTTGGTATAGACATTAAAGAAAATGATTCTTTTGCTCTCTTCATATTGTTTTCAGCATCAACAATATCAGTTGTTGTCATTGATTCTGTTTTTTTTTCAAGCTCTTCTTTCTTTTCCTCTTTTTTTTCAAGTCCTATTGTATTAAGGGCTTTATCAAAAAGAGTCTGTTTCTCTTGAGGTTTATCTTGAGGTTTATCTTGAGGTTTCTCCTCATTACCCTCAGTAAAATTTTCAGTAATAGTATCAGTACTGTTATAAATAGAAACAACTAATAAAACTGCAAGAAGTCCTAAATAACGATTATATGTAGCAATAATAATTAATAACGCAACCAAATAAGCACGACCTAATGGATTTGCATACAAGAAGTGAACCTTATTAGGAATAGTTAGAAAAAATAACACTAAAACAACAACTAAAATAAACCAAATATTATTCTTATTTTTCAAAATAAACTTTTCAAAATTCATATATAAATAAACTATATATTTTTATTTAATGCAATTCTTTTTCAAATTATTATCTTAATTTTTATTAAGAATGTCTTTAGCAATGTATGCAGCTCCATTTGATAATGAAACAAATATAGTAAGGGATGATAACCCAATATCAAGAAAACGAGCATTAAATAAAACCCAAAAGCGTAATCCTTCTCCTAAAGAAAATAATTATTCTGAAAAGGTAAATTCTGTACTTCAAACTATTCATAATTTACCCCCTGAAGATGAACCATTAGCAGATTTTAATCCTCCTCCACCACCTCAATCGTCTGGTGTTGAAAATACTAGAATGAAAGAAAATTTGCAACCTTCTAATGGTCTCATGAATTTTTTTGTTGGACAACCTTCTCAAAATTCTAAAACACAATTTTTGTCTGATGTTGAAAATGAAAATGGGGGAAATAATAATTCAGGAGAATACGGAAGTAGCATTAATATGGAAAATTATCAACGCTATATGCCTAACTATAACGAAATGTATAACAGGAATAACAGTGCAAATATTGCTTATCCTAGCATTTCATCAAATGGATTATCTGGAGGATTTTCAGGTGATAAAAATGATGTATTAATTGAAAAACTTAACTACATGATTAAGCTCTTAGAAGAGCAACAAGATGAAAAAACTGGGAATGTTACAGAAGAAGTAATTCTTTATTCCTTTTTAGGAATTTTTGTCATTTTTATTGTTGATTCCTTTGCCCGTGTGGGAAAATATATTAGATAATTATATAGATGAGTAATGCTCCAAGAGAGGCAATAATTGATAGAGATTCAGATTCTTCAGAAGGGAGTGATATGAAACCAAGAGATGCAATAACAGAAAAAGAAGGGAGAATTTTAACAGAAGAAGAAACTGCAAATGCAACTACTGATGAATTTTTGGAGAATCGCGCATTGTTACTAGCTGAAGGAGATACACCTGAAAAAAGAAAAAAAACAATACACGATAACAGAATACTTAGACTTTTGGAATCTTCAGAAGCAATTAGTCCAGAAGATACAGCAAATCTTACAACAGGTGAAGCTCTTGCATTTGCAAATTATAGACAGTTACAAGAAAAAATACAAAAGATTGAGACAATATATATACCAAAATTAAAAAAGGATATTCTAGATGAAGAAGAAATATTAAACGATGCTGCAGTTGAACCATCTGCTAAAGAAGATGTTAGGGAAAGATTTCTTGTCAAAACAAATTCACTTCTTCAAATTAAGAGAAACCTTGAAAGAGAAAAATCTAGATTGGAAAGATTCAAAAATGAAATATTAGATAAATTTGTTAGATGTGTTGAAGAAAAAAGTAGTGGTGGAGGATGTTCTATTTCTGGTGGTAGAAGAAGAAAAACAAGAAAATCACATTACAAGAAATCCAAGAAACATTACAAGAAATCCAAGAAACATTACAAGAAATCCAAGAAACATTACAAGAAATCCAAGAAACATTACAAGAAACATAATAAAAAATCCAAGAAACATTAATTTATAATCAAAACTTTAGAACAATGAAATGTTGGATATGCAAAATTATAGAAAAAATAAGCGCATGGGCAAACAACAGAAGGAGTAGTGCGTTTTTTTAAGTTCTCTATAATACTATTATTATGAGATATATCTTCTATGACTGCAAATCGCAACGTCTTAGATGCAGCACAAATTCTCCATAATGCAACCTTATATCCTTGTATAAATATTTCATTGTCCAAATCAACTGACTTTATTGAAGCAAAACAACAAAGTCCTTCAATACCTTCTTCAATATAAGTATTTGTTTTCCTGAAAAAATAAACACACTGCACTTCATCTTCGTAAATAACCAAATAAATAAATATATTTCTACTTTTAATAAGTGCTTGTAAATTTGTTATAGCTGTTGTTAGTACAATATCAAATCTAGAATTTTCCCTCTTCATAAAATCAAATAAATGATGAATATTATTTGGTCCACATTCTATTAAATTATAATTTGCAGGTAAATCAATAGGCTGTGTCCATCCATTCATTGGAAAACCATATGTTGTATAAACACATAATGGCACTATTCCTGTTAATTCCCCTTCTCTCTTGAAAATACTTACCTTTATATTTTTGTTCAAATGTCTTGCATTGTATTCATGTGTTTGTATCATTTGTGGTGCTATTCCACTTTTTCTACTATTTGCATCAACGCATAAGTAATCAATATAATAAGCATCAAATTCTAATGGTATAGCATATTTATTTATGATTGCATGGATGGGGCGTCCAGTCATAACCGATTTAAATTTTTTATGCTCAATCATAGTACCTTTTTTTGAGTCAAGCAAGAACTCAGTATCATTATAAAATGATAAATAAGATGGTGCATTATGACCATCAAAATATGCATTAATATTTGATTTCTTTGGCATAAATTTATTTTCTTTGTTTTGCAAATAATTTGAGCGAATAAAATGGAGAAATTTAGTAAGTTTATGTTCACTTATATTCTTACCATATGTGAGTGTTTCAATATCTTTGAAATTACAATATTTATTTTTTTCAGGTAATTCTTGCATTATGATACCTTTATTAAAAAAATAATATTTAAAATCATATACATGAAAAACTGGTTGTAATGTCCAGAATTTAAATTTTGCTTTAATATATCCCATTAAAATCAAAAGAATAATAACAACAATTAATAATATATATAATAATGCATGATACCAATACATATATTATGTATATTTTAAAAAGGTATAGTCAAAACGCATATCTACACAAAGGCAGTTTTCATGAAACACAAATTGCAATTTTATCATAACAATTTATACCAACTTGCATTGAATTATATATATTAAAACTAATAATTTGAAATTCCTCATTATTTTTATATAAAAATCCTCTTACAAAATTCCAATCATTGGATTCTGATTCTCTTTTATATGTAATATATAAATCAATATTTTCATTATTTATTTTCTTATTAATAATACAATGTTCATTATCATCATACATTATTTTAGATATACATTGTTCAGGAGTTGAATCATGCACTTCACTATTATATTTTCTAAAAATAATCCATTGTGATATTGGGCCATACATAATCTTATATTAATTATAAAATTATGTTTATATTATTTCAATTTATTATTATGAATAACCTCATTCTTTTAGATCTCTATAAGTAAGATTGTAAAAATATTTATTCAGGTTTCTGTAAAACATACAAATATTGATATTCATAACCAACTTTAATCAAATCAATCTTACCTAATACAATAAATCCTACATCTTTTGCCATAGTCAAAATATTGACCTCAGGTTCCATATAAAATTTATGTTCCTGTTTTCTAAAAATTTTACCATTATCCTTATTTTTAAACTTCTCTACAAATTTAGCAATATTATTTTTGTTATCTAATTCAAAATTTGCGGTATATTTGAAATCATCAAAAACTACATTACTACTTGTAATGCGTTCCTTAGCATAACGCTGTGGACTTAACATTAATAAAGGATTTGCAGGTGGAATAATAGGGTCAAACATATCTCGGTCAACAACATGTACTACTAAATAACCACCAGGCATTAACCATTTCATTGCATTATTAAAAAATTGCCTTTTATCTTTGAAATAGTAAAGAGTGAAATATAAACAAATAATATGTGTAAAACTAGCTGGCTGAAACTCCATTCCGTTCATAGCATCACCTTTAACAAATTCAAGGTTAGGATAATTTTCCCGAGCTTTAGCAATCATTGCATCAGAATTATCTAAACCAACTGCTTTATAACCATGATGATTTAATGTAGCAACATGATTACCAGTTCCACAACCAATATCTAATATAATACTTTGATTTGTAGGTTTTGTTTGATTTATAATCTCACCAATTTCATAATCATTTTTAATATTATTATAAACAAGATAATCATAAATATTTGCATAAAAACCATCATATAATCCTGGACTATCTTTAAATACAAATTCCTTGGTTTCTTCAAAACCTTCTCTCTTTAAGCTACTATTTTTATTAAATAAATTGACAAAAAGAAGTAAAACTACTACAATAACAATAACCTTTCCCCAATTACTTAATTTATTATATAAGTTTGTAATAATTCGGAGTTGTTTCAAAACAATTTTCATATATATGTTGTTCTTATTATTTTTTTGTATATTTTTTAAATATACAAGAATGTCTGAATCTTCTAATTCTGAAATTAATGATATAAGAGAACAAAAAGAATTTAAAGGTGTTACCTTTTCAGAATATAAAAAATCGGATGCTAAAAAAGAATTATTAAATAACTTAATAAAATCTAAAATAGAACCAGCTTGTTATTGGAGTGCCGAATTTATTTGTGCAGGACATTTTAGCGATTTATGGGAAATAATACTTTTCTTTTATAGCAAATACATACATCTAGGAAATCCTAAACTTGCTATTTATTTAGAAATGCGAATTCAAATTTTTAAGGAAATTATTTCAAATGGTTATAATGGACATGAAATTAAAATGCGTAATAATGATAAAATTCGTCGTTTATTTTGTGAAATAATATGTATTCTTTGTTATGCAAAACGTAAACATAGTTTAGATGAAATAAAAATTAAAAAGGAGGAATTTGAAATGACACAAATTGCAGATAAATTAAAAGCACCAAGTGTTTCTTATGGAAATGAAATTATTATTCCAGAAGACCCTAAGGAACTTTTTATTCCTATTAATGAGTTTGCATATCATTTATCAAAAGAAGCAAAAAATGCAATTAATGCATGTTATTGGGTGGATTGGATATTAGAATATGAAACTATTTGTAAAATGAAAAAGGAAAAATGTAAATGTGGACGCCGTATGAAAATGCCTGTAAATTCTAAAGACCAAATGGATTTAGTGTGGTTATTATGGGATACCCTTTTAAAAGAGGCTGCTTTAAGTAGTCCATTTATTCAAAAACTAATGAATAGTCTTCTCTCCTTGTTTACACTCAAATATAACAATGGATGCGGAAAAAGGCGAAAGTATATTCTTTATTATGCAATTAGTATTCTTACAGAAACTGTTAATCAAAATGAAGAATTATTGAAGGAAAAAGAAATAGTAAGTGGAATTGTTAAGAAAATAGATAGCATTTATAAACAAATAAAGAAAAATGAAAAATCGCCAAATACTGATTATTTATTTAAAAATGGAGGAAAATCTAATTTAGACAAAACGATTGATAAATTAGAAAAAATGAATGCATTTGGAGAGAAATTTATACCTACTTTATAATTTATTTCTATATTTATAATATAATATGGCTTCCATGCCACCAAGACATTATAAGTACGATATTGGACAAAAAGTAGAAATAAAAAATTGGCCTATTTATGGAGAAAACTGTATAGGAAAAATAATTTATATACGACGTGGCACCCCTAATCAACCATACAGAGTAGAAATTATAGAAGATTGTAATGGTACATCTAAAGGGTTTACACCACATTTTTCAGAAGAACAATTATTACCACTTCTTTCTGCTGAATTCGGAGGAAGAAAAAGAAAATCTAGAAAATCTAGAAAATCCAGAAAATCCAGAAAATCTAGGAAATCTAGAAAATCTAGAAAATATTAAATATATAATAATTATAATATATATGGCAGCAATACCTTTTAAACGTGGTGATGAAGTATATATAAAAGAAGTTAAATCAGATGGATCTTGGACAGGAGGATATGGAATAGGAAATATAGTTAATTGTTATGGCATGGGCTCATATTCATGGAAGAGTCCTTTTACTTGTGATGTAAAATTTGGAGATAATAAAACAGAAAATTTTGCATGGTCAGATTTAAAAGAATGGAAAAAATCTTATGAAACAGGTTCAAAAAGAGGAGGAAAAAGAAAATCTAGAAAACATAGAAAATCTAAGAAATCTAGAAAATCTAGAAAATCTAGAAAATCTAGAAAACATTAATTTATAATATTTATAATATTTATAATGTTAAAAATAAATCAATTCGTAAATATGAGACACCACCCAAAATGCAGAGGTTATATTACAAAAATTAGTTCGGGTCAACCAGATGAGGATATTTATTATCATGTAAAATATAGATGTAATAAGGATGATGTTTATGAAGCCATATTTTCAGATGAGGAATTAATCCCTGTTGACCCTAATAAAGAAGATTATGAGTTAATAAGCAGTAAGCCTATTTCCAATTCATTCTCTAATTCATTTGGAGGAAGAAAAAGAAAATCCAAGAAATCTAAGAAATCTAGAAAACATAGAAAATCTAGAAAATCCAAGAAATCTATAAAACATTAATATATAATAATTATTATAATTATTATAATTATTATAATTATTATATATGTCGGAAAAAGGTTTTTTTGACTACCCCTTTAAACCAGGCGATAAAGTAGTTATGGTGAAAAACTATAACCATGAAATTGGAACAGTTAAGAAATGTTATGGGGCATCTGGTTTTTTAACTTTAACTAAAATACCATATTCTTGTGATATTGTGTTTGCGGATAAAAGAGAAAAAAATATTCCCTGGAATCGTTTTGTACTTGAAGAAGAATTCGGAACTGGTAGACATGTATATCATTATGGAGGAAAATCCAGGAAATCTAGAAAATCTAAGAAATCTAAGAAATCTAAGAAATCTAAGAAATCTAGAAAATATTAAAAATGTTAAAACATTAGAATATAATAAAATTGAACCAACTTTATTATAAAAACATCCAAATTATAATAGTATTGAAGAGAGAATATGCAAAACATTCATAATTCGTGGCAACCATTATTTGACCAATACAATTTTGATTTAGATTCTCTATATTCAACATCACAAATATGTCATTCAAAACAAGTCTATCCTCCAAAACATCAAGTATTTAATGTATTTGAATTAGACCTTCAAAAAATTCGCGTAGTGCTTCTTGGACAAGACCCGTATCATGGTTATGGACAAGCTCATGGTTTCAGTTTCTCTGTACCTGATGGTGAATGCATTCCTCCAAGTTTGCGTAATATCTTCAAAGAACTGAAAACCTCTTTTCCTGAACGCAATTATGAATTTACTTCAGGTAACTTAGAGAGATGGTCAAAAGAAGAGGGTATCTTTCTACTTAATTGTTCTCTCACTGTTGAACATAACAATCCAGGTTCACATATGAAAATTTGGGAAGATTTTACAAATGATGTCATCCAATATATCAGCATTACACCTTTTAACATTTCAAACGCCGATTTTACGGCATAAAAAATAATTAAAAAATGTAAAATCAATAGGCGTGCTTATCTTTTTTGTTTCTCAACGCCGATTGTCTTACTTAACCCTGTCTTTTTGTTTCCACAGGTGAAAGACGATGCTTGAAACTGAAATTCTACTGGTCTTGTTTGGTTATGTATCCAACATTCAGTTAAGTTCAGTATATTTATTGCAGAATTCTTATCCCTTGTTCTAAATACGACATTTTTGTTTTCGC
>Ga0164296_1000693_pt1 | contig 38909 bp, 35 predicted proteins | sample GEODES057metaG_FD_113533 | JGI IMG/M metagenome (GOLD analysis project Ga0164296, IMG submission 113533) | Dystrophic lake water microbial communities from Trout Bog Lake, Wisconsin, USA - GEODES057 metaG | ecosystem: Environmental > Aquatic > Freshwater > Lake | place: USA: Trout Bog Lake...
GCTGCGCGTCATTTGCTGCGCGTCATTGGGTCATTGGGCATTTGCTGCGCGTCATTTGCTGCGCGTCATTGGGTCATTGGGCATTTGCTGCGCGTCATTTGCTGCGCGTCATTGGGTCATTGGTCATTTGGTATTAGGCATTGTTCAGCGGAATCAGTTATCCCGATAGCTATCGGGACAAACGCATCAGCGGTTCAGACAATTGGGTCATTGGGCATTTGGCATTGGTCAGCGGAATCATTTATCCCGATAGCTATCGGGACTGACGCTCAGAGGTTCAGACAATTTTTCAGTGGAATCATTTATCCCGATAGCTATCGGGACAAACAAATCAGCGGTTCAGACAACCAACCTTTGTATATTCCCACATTTAAATATTAGCTTTGATATCAAACCATGTTCAATATGAAAAAACTATTTTGCCTTTTTATTGCAGTTTCTATGTTTTCTCTTGCGGCTAAATCGCAGGAGGTGCAGCAGGGCTGGAAATCTCTGTTTGATGGACAATCACTCAATGGCTGGAAGGTAGGAGATAATGCTGAAACTTTCTCTGTAAAGGACGGGATGATCATTGTGCATGGTAAAACGGCGCACCTTTTTTATGTGGGCGATGTGCTTGGCCACAATTTTAAAAACTTTGAATTTAAGGCTGATGTAATGACTCACCAGGGTGCCAACTCGGGTATTTATATTCATACTGCCTACCAGGAAAGTGGCTGGCCCGAAGTTGGTTATGAGATACAGGTAAATAATACGCATACCGACTGGCGCCGTACCGGCAGCGTTTATGCCATTCAGGATGTTAAAGAGGTTTTTGTAAAGGAAGCGGAGTGGTTCACGATGGACATCACGGTACAGGGTAAAAGGGTGATCGTTAAAATAAATGGTAAGGTGATCAATGATTATACCGAGCCCGACAACGTTAAGCGTGATGAAGGGGATGCGAAAAGGGTGTTATCAAGCGGAACCTTTGCGCTGCAGGGGCATGATCCTAATAGTTTGGTTTATTACCGAAATATTCTGGTAAAACCGCTGCCCTAAATAGCACATTATTGCCTGCTGGAGCAACTCAAGTCAGGGCTTGTTCCAAATCGGCTATCAGATCATCTATGTGCTCCAAACCTACAGACACGCGCAATAAATTTTGAGGCGTCAGGGTATCAGGACCCTCTACCGATGCGCGATGTTCTATGAGACTTTCAACACCGCCAAGGCTTGTTGCCTGTGCAAATAGCTTTAATTTATTGATTACCTTTAAAGCTTCCGCCCGTCCTCCCTTAACGCAGAATGAAAGCATTCCACCAAAATAAGTCATCTGTGCCTTGGCTATCTCGTGTTGTGGATGCGATTTTAATCCCGGATACAGAACCGAGGCTACATTGGGGTGCTTTTCTAAATAAAGTGCCAATGCGCCTGCATTTTGCACGTGACCTTTCATACGGTAAGGCAGCGTTTTAATACTCCTTACAAGGTAATAACAATCAGTTGCTGAAGGGATAGCACCTCCCAGGTTTTGAATGAGCCGTATCTTTTCCCACCATTCATCCTTCACAGAAGTTATCAGTACACCACCCATCAGGTCGCTGTGGCCGCCTATATATTTGGTAGATGAATGCATCACCAGGTCGGCACCTAAAGACAGGGGTTGCTGGCATATCGAAGTAGCGAACGTATTGTCGACCACCACTTTGATCTGGTGTTGTCTGGCAATTGCAATAACTTTTCTGATATCAGTGATCTTCAGCAAGGGGTTGGACGGAGTCTCCAGCCAAATTAATCCGGTATTAGGTTTTAAATGTTGGTTTAAAGTTTGCTCGTCATTCACATCAATAAAATCAAACTCAAGTACCCCTGAAAACAAATTTTTAAGTTGATTACGTAAGCCATGGTACATATCATCCGGGCAAATAACGTGCGTACCTGGTTTTAATGATTGAAAAACGCTCATGCCGGCAGCATTACCAGAAGCAAAAGCAGCAGCATCCAAACCGTTTTCAAGTTCAGCCAGTACACGCTCCAATTGTTCGCGATTGGGGTTGCCCAGGCGGTTGTAGATATAACCAGCCCGATACGAGCCGTCTTCCTCGCGAAGGTAGGTAGTTGATAGCGTGATAGGTTGTATCACAGCACCAGTACTGATATCTTTTTGGTTGCCGGCATGTATAGCTATAGTTTCGATCTTCATTTAGCAAACTTAAAGTTTTAGCCGGGCAAAGTAAATGTTGCACCACGATTACATTAACATTTCCTATTTTTGCAGCAAAATATACCTGATGGAAGCCGGAAATAATTTAGCAATACTTATCCAGGATCCTGATCTTGATACTGATCTTCGCCAAATAGCCCAAAAAGTTCAAAATCACGAGCGCATCACCTTTGATGAAGGCGTTTTATTATATGAGAAAGCCGATCTGAGCTTTGCAGGCACGCTCGCTAACTATATTCGCGATTGGAAACATGGCGATAAAACTTATTTTAACCGCAATTTTCATATCGAACCTACTAACCTGTGCGTGTACGATTGCAAGTTCTGTTCTTATTCCCGTTTGTTGAAGCAACGTGAAGACGGTTGGGAATATACGCTGGAGCAAATGCTGGATATTGTCAAAAAATACGATAACGAACCAGTAACCGAAGTGCATATTGTTGGCGGTGTATTGCCACAGTACGATGTGCCCTTCTATGCCGAATTGTTCAGCAAAATAAAAGCTCACCGCCCTGAGCTTCATGTGAAAGCATTAACGCCGGTTGAATACCACTATATTTTCAAAAAGGCTAAGATAGATTATGCTACCGGTATGAAGCTGATGAAAGACTCGGGTTTGGAATCGATACCGGGTGGTGGTGCAGAGATATTTCACCCCGAGATCCGAGAACAGATCTGTAAAGACAAATGCACTGCCGATCAATGGCTGCAAATACACGAAGAATGGCACAAATTGGGTATGCGCTCAAATGCAACCATGCTTTACGGGCATATCGAAAAGTACTGGCACCGGGTTGATCACATGGAACGTTTACGCCAGTTACAGGATAAAACCGGTGGATTCCAGACATTCATCCCCCTGAAATTCCGTAACCAGGATAACCAGATGTCGCATGTTCCCGAAACCAGTGTGGTTGAAGACCTGCGCAACTATGCTATTGCCAGAATTTATCTCGACAATTTTGATCATATAAAAGCTTATTGGGCAATGATCAGTCGTAATACTGCACAGTTATCTTTAAATTTTGGCGTAGACGATATTGATGGCACGCTTGACGATACCACTAAAATTTATTCGATGGCTGGTGCTGAGGAGCAACATCCGGCCATGAGCACGAAACAACTGGTGGAATTGATCAAACAAGTAGGACGTCAGCCTATAGAAAGAGATACGCTGTATAATGTAGTTACCGACTATACAGATTTTGAATTTCCGGATGAAGTTAAACCACAGTTTTACCGGTTGCCGGTAATCAACTAAGGTTTAATACCCCGCAATTGACACGAAGACGCAACAACATCAAAAAAATAAACCCTTTAAAATTGGCGATATCAGCAAATAATCCGGTGAATCCTATTCTTAAAACCTTATACATTGTTCGCCATGGACAAACCGACCTGAATAAACAAGGTATCGTACAGGGTAGGGGTATGAATACAGACCTCAACGCCGATGGGCTTAAACAGGCCAATGATTTTTTTCAGGCTTATAAAAACACCCATTTTGATAAAATATACATATCAAAATTAAAACGGACCCAGCAAAGTATTCAGCAGTTTATTGATCTGGGTATCCCGTTTGAAAAGCTTGAAGGGCTGGACGAACTTGCCTGGGGGGTATTAGAAGGCCAGCCAAGTACAACAGAGAATAAAGCGGCATTTTTAAAACTGATCCGAAACTGGCTCGCAGGAAAACTCGACAGCAAGTTTGAAGGAGGTGAGAGCCCGAATGAAGTGAAAATGCGGCAATTGATGGCCCTTGACACCATTATGAGTCGTCCGGAGGAAAAGGACGTTTTGATTTGCATGCATGGGCGGGCTTTACGTCTGCTTTTATGCATTTTATTGAATCAGCCGCTAACCAATATGGAGAATTTCCCGCATCAAAACCTCGTATTATATAAAGTTACCTGGGATGGCACGAAGTTCGATATTGTTGATTTTAACGACGCAAAACATTTAAAATGAGGACCGGGGATTTTTATTTGATCCCGGCATTTGACTAAGGAATATTATTATTTAACCTGTGAATAAGATCAGAATATCTGCTGTTAGCTATACCAATACCAAGCCTTTTTTATACGGGATCCAAAACTCCGCCATTAAAGACCTTATTGAACTTAGTGTTGACAATCCCTCAGATTGTGCCCAGAAACTGATTGACGACAAGGCCGATATAGGCCTGATACCCGTAGCTGCAACCCTAAGCCTGCCAGACTGGGAAATTATTTCCGACTATTGTATTGGTGCGAACGGGGCTGTCAATTCGGTATTCATTTTTAGTAATTGCGATATACGAGCGGTAAAAAAAGTGCAATTAGATCCGCAATCACGAACTTCTAATAACCTGGCCAGGGTGTTACTCAAAAATTTCTGGAAGATACAGCCAGAATTAATTGCTGCTGCAACTGATTACGGAACATCCAATGAGAATGAGACTGCTTTTGTTCAGATCGGCGACCGTACTTTTGGTAAAACGAGCCAGTATCCCTATGTGTATGATCTGTCGGAAGAGTGGTATAAATACACAGGTTTGCCATTTGTGTTTGCAGCATGGATAGCCAACAAGCCAATCCCGCAGGCTTTTGTTGACCAGTTTAATGCTGCGCTAAATTTTGGTTTGAACCATCGTACCGAATTATTGAAGGACCTGCCTGAACGAAATGATTTTGACCTGAAAGATTACCTGTTCAATAAACTCGATTTTAAACTGACCCAGGATAAACGGGTCGCTCTGCAATTATTTCTGGATCAGGTAAAGGCGCTATAATTCTAATGCTTTGTGCCTGAATATTTTGAGATTGTATTTCCGGTATTTAATTTTGTACCTTAATAGAAACTTTAGCGTTCGGTTTATTGTTATATTACTTAATAGATATACCAAATGGCAACCTATCCTTCTTGTCCGCATTGCGGCGCAATGCTTAGTCAACGAATCAACCGGCCAGGTTGGTTCAAGATATTGTTGTTCTGGCTCCCCATTCGACGCTACCATTGTGGTAAATGCCTGAAAAACTCTTATTTGTTCGACCGGTCGAAAGATTAAATTTAATTTTCGGGGTGCATCAGTCTGAAATAGTTTTTCAATTCTTCGGCGCTTGCTTTTGATCGGGATTCGCTCGATTCAAAAGTTAATTCGTCTTTACCTTCTTTCAGTTGTTCAAAAATAGATACGATAAACTCACTTACTGGCGGGGCGTGATCGTGCAGACCCTTGCCGCCAAGGTCGGTATTCAAGGCCGGGGGTATCAACTCTATAACTTCAATACCTTTTGGTTTGAGTAAATGGCGCAGCGACCAGGTGAACGAATGAAAAAATGCCTTGGTAGCTGAATAAACCGGAACTTTAGCAAAAGGAGCAAAGGATAGTCCCGAGGTTACATTAATTACCGTGGTCAGTTGTGGTAATTGAACGAACAGGTGGGTGAGGTGTAAGGGGGCCTCAATATTAGTGACAATCTCGTTTTTTGTTTTTTCAAGGAATTTTGGGTCGTCAACAGACATCCAGTTTTGTATACCAGCATTATTCACCAATACATTCAGATCAGGATGTGCGGTTTTTACCCATTCAAACAGTGCCAGGCGTTCCGCTTCATCCGAAAGATCAACCTGCCGGGTAATTACCGAAGGTAATTTAGTTGAAGCTTCAATCAATGCCGATTCCCGCCGACCACAAATAATAACGGTATTACCATCCAGAATAAATCTTTCAGTAAGCCCCAGTCCTATACCGCTGGCTCCGCCAGTGATCAATATTTTGTTCCCTGATAATTTCATAGGTCGAATTTAGACCAATGGCCTGATAAAATTGGTCGCCACTTTGTAAAATAGAAAATAACAGCATAAAAAATCCCGCTTTGGTGCGGGATTTATTTTTCTATTGAAAGGCAGTTCGATCAAGCCTGTTAATGCTCAATTTTTTCTGTGAAATATTTTTCTACAACAAGTTGGTGACCGTTATAGCTTACCAAAATCTGGTAAGCACTGTGAGGCGCAACGAAAACCATATAGGGCAAACCTTTTATAAAGCCGGGGAATGCTTTGCCTGTATAACGCAGATTCTGCCCGCTTGTATATTGAAAAATAGAGTTTGCCATTTTAAAGTTGTAGCCAAATATTGCCCATAAATGTTATTGCCTGAATCTTTTCGGATTATAAGCCACCAGATACTGCAGATCAAGTGCTCCTGAAGCTTCGGAATCAAACTTATTCTGGATATTTGATTTTGCCTGTACCAGTTGTGATTTTACACGATTAAAAAGCTCGGTCAGTATTTCAGGTACTACTTTAGTAGATATTACCGGGTAGTATTTTTTATGCAGCGATGCTTTGCCTTCATTTGTTGCCAGACTTAATTCCCAGCCTTCGTCGTCTTTAAAACCGAACTCTTTAGCACAGTTATTCAGATCATATACGTAAAGTTTTGCCTGGTATTCTACAATTTCATTTGCCATGATATTTATTTCTTTTTGTTGGTAGATATAGGAATGATGCTTGACGACGAGGATTTTCCGGCCTGATAGTCAGATTGCGATTTTTTGCCGAGTTCGGCGGGGGCTTTCTTTTTTTCGCGACTCCCTTTGTCTTTACTCATAATGAGGGTTTTTTAATGATATAATACTTGTTACCGCAAATAATTGCAAGCGGGTAGAAAAGTGATCAGAGGATGATTGGCCCCTTGTAAGCTGGTATGCTAAAGCTTAAATACAACCGGATTTGAAGCGGCGATGCCTAAGGAGAAGAATATCGTGCAGATAGTTAATTAGTCAAACCTAACTATAATAAATGGTAATTTACCGGTTTTACAGATATATATTATTGTGATTCGATGAACAGTTACCCGTTCAGCAACCGGTCAGTTATATTAACATTCACCAGTAAATATTGTTTCATAAGCTTTCATAACAATGCTTTGTCTGCTTATCTTTAGCTCAAACACATATTTAAATGAACTCATATTCTTTACAGGGACAGGTAGCATTGGTTACCGGCGGTGATAGCGGCATTGGCAAAGGTGTAGCCATTGAATTGGCCCGTGCAGGTGCCAAAGTTGTGATTAACCACGTTGATGCACACGAGGTTGCTGAACTTACGGTAGATGAAATAGTAGCTGCAGGCGGAGAAGCTTATGCCATACATGCCGATGTAAGTAATGAAGCAGAAGTGCAGGCTATGTTTGCCGAAATGTACCAGCAATATGGCACCATTGATATTCTGGTAAATAACGCCGGCTTGCAACGCGATTCAAGGTTTGTGGACATGACACTTGAACAATGGAACACCGTAATAAGCATAAACCTTACCGGGCAATTTTTGTGTGCCCGTGAAGCGGCCCGCGAATTTATACGCAGGGGAGTGGTAGCTGAACGTAGCCGGGCGGCTGGTAAGATCATTTGTATGAGTAGCGTGCATGAAGTAATTCCCTGGGGCGGCCACGTGAACTATGCAGCCAGTAAAGGTGGTGTTATGCTACTGATGAAAAGTTTGGCCCAGGAACTGGCGCCTCATAAGATCAGGGTAATGAGTATTGGCCCGGGTGCAATACAAACCCCCATCAACCATAATGCCTGGGCCACGCCCGATGCACTCAATAAACTATTGACACTGGTGCCCTATAACCGTATCGGTCAGCCTGAAGATATCGGCAAGCTTGCAGCATGGCTTGCATCGGATGAGGCCGACTATATTACAGGTACTACTATTTTTATGGATGGGGGCATGACTTTGTATCCCGGTTTTGCAGATAACGGATAAGCTCTACGATCTGGAAAAATCAATCAGTTTTACCTATAAAATTGAATAAAAAGGCTGAGATTCAATAGTATTATCTAACAATAGATAACCACTTACATATCAAATATATTGCTTAAAAAGCCCTAATGTCATTAAATTGCAAGGAAATTGTTAAGAAAAGTACTTATTGTTAAATTTACACTAAGTACTCTAATTTTCATTGTGAATTTGTCAAAAACCCCGAAGATATCGCATTGTATTTTGAAAATTTCTGAATTAGGCTCAATAATTTATTAAAATATCATAATAATTAACTTAAATTTTAAATTTATTCAACTATAGGGTATTTTTGTTGCGGATTTAAAATTTAAGAAAAATGAAAAAATTATTTATAACTGCCGCAATCGCTACTATGTTTAGCGCAAGCGTTTTTGCCGATGGCACTAAAAAAGTTCATACTGTAACTGTATCTTATTCGGTTATTAACAAGTTCAGCACCCAGTTTCCGGATGCTAAAAATATCACCTGGACTGTTAACAATGGTTTCCAACGCGCCGATTTTGAATTAGAAGGCGTACAATCTTCAGCATTTTATGATTTGAGCGGCGATTTCGTTGCTATTACAGAGGAAATTACTGCTAAAGCTGTACCTGCTGCAACATTGAAAGAGATCAATACTAAATTCAACGGCTATACTGTTGACCACATGATCGTTTTACAGAACAATACCGAATTTAATCCGGATGCCGAAGCAACCGTTTACTTTGCCGACCTGAAAAACGGCCAGAAAGAAGCCTTAGTGCGTATTGACGCTGATGGCCACATCGAACTGTACAAAGAAGTAAAGTAATTTTATCAAAACATTTTTTCAAGCCATCCTGCTCAGTAGGGTGGCTTTTTTGTTTTATTTTTTGTTGGAAGGTTGGAATGTTGAAACGTTGTAAGGTTGGAATGTTGTGATGTTGAATCAGCTAAGTAGTAATTAAACTTTATTGCTTTATAACAATGCCCCCGATACCTAATACCCGATACCTAATACCCAATCCCTAATGACCAATAATAAATAAAATCGATAAAGCATACTTGTTTAGTAGAATTTATTATTTTTGATTGATTATTTACAACATTCATATTAACTTTATTCGTTAAACAAATCCATAAATTATTACGTTATGAGCTTAAGACTGGGCGATTTGGCCCCAAATTTCAAGGCAAAAACATCAGAAGGCGAAATTGACTTCTACGATTACCTCGGCGGCAGTTGGGGAGTATTATTTTCTCATCCGGCAGATTTTACACCGGTATGTACAACTGAATTGGGTAAAACGGCTTCGTTAAAAGACGAATTTGCAAAACGCGATGTAAAAGTGATCGCACTTAGCGTTGATTCGGTGGAGTCGCACAAAGGCTGGATCAACGATATTAACGAAACTCAGGGTGTTGAAGTTAATTTCCCGATCATTGGTGATGAAAATCGTGAAATTGCGCTGACTTATGATATGATCCATCCAAATGCTTCATTGACCGCAACTGTGCGTTCATTGTTCATCATTGCGCCAGACAAAACCATTAAATTGATTATTACTTATCCAGCCTCAACTGGAAGAAATTTCCAGGAGATCCTGCGTGTAATTGATTCGCTTCAATTAACTGCCAATTATAGCGTTGCTACACCGGCAGATTGGAAAGAAGGAGAGGACGTTGTAGTAGTGCCTGCGATCAAAACAGAAGACATTCCTGCAAAATTTCCTAAAGGTTTTAAGATCATAAAACCATATCTTCGTACTACACCCCAACCAAATAAATAATTTTATTTTATTTTTAATAATTTTATATATTTGAGTCTATTAGGGTTAATACATATTGCTTTCTGACATTTGCTTGCAGTTTGGTAATTGGTCTTTTAATCTTTTGAACTAATTCTTTTAATACGATAACAATATTATGAAAACTGGAAAAGTAAAATGGTTTAACACACAGAAAGGCTACGGTTTTATCATTACCGATGAAGGCAAAGATCTGTTTGTACATTTCAAAGATGTACAGGGAGGTGTAAATGCTATCAAAGATAATGATAACGTAGAGTATGATGTGGAAGAAGGCAGAAAAGGCTTACAGGCAGTAAAAGTGAAGAAGATATAAATGACATTTCTGATCAAAGAAAAACCTCTGCACAGTGCGGGGGTTTTTTTATGCCGGAAATTTTACCAAATTAGCAAACCAATTATTGCAATTTATGACCGATAATAACCCGCAAAAACTCACGCGTAACGCCATTTTATTGGTATTAGTAGCCTCTCTGGGGTATTTTGTTGATATATACGATCTGTTGATCTTCCTGATCGTGCGGAAGCAGAGTTTATTGGCTATAGGAGTAAAACCCGCGGATGTATTGCCTGAAGGCGTCAGTATTGTAAACTGGCAGATGATAGGTATGTTGCTGGGCGGTATATTATGGGGCGTACTGGGCGATAAGCTTGGGCGCATCAAGGTGCTTTTTGGTAGCATCACCCTGTATTCACTGGCTAATTTTGCCAATGGCTTTGTGCACGAAGTTGAGTTTTATGCCATTATTCGCTTTATTGCAGGTATCGGTCTTGCTGGTGAATTAGGTGCAGGCATTACGCTGGTAAGCGAAACCCTTAGTAAAGAAAAGCGTGGATACGGCACCATGATTGTTGCGGCAGTAGGGCTTTTAGGCGCAGCCGCGGCTGATATTGTTGCAAAGTACGGCTGGCGTGAAGCCTATTTTGTAGGTGGTGGCCTGGGCGTACTTTTATTGCTATTGCGTATCGGAACTTTTGAGTCGGGCATGTTTAAAAATTTAAATGAAGCCGATGTATCTAAGGGCGATTTTTTTATGTTATTCAATAATTGGCAGCGCTTTAAAAAGTATTTGTATTGTATACTGATCGGTGCACCTTTATGGTATGTGGTTGGTGTTTTGATATCCCTGGCACCCGAATTTGGTGTTGAGCTGCATGCTACTGGTAAACTTAGCGCCGGCGACGGAATTTTATATGCTTATATCGCTATAGCCATTGGTGGTATAGCGGCTGGCTTTTTGTCACAAATTACCCGTTCAAGAAAGCTGGCCATGTATGTGTTTCTATCCTTGTCGGCCGTTAGTGTTGTCATTTATTTGAATGCCGAGGGTATCAGCAGTCAGCAGTATCTCTGGCTTTGTGCGCTCATGGGATTCTTTGTTGGGTATTGGGCTACATTTATCACCATTGCTGCCGAGCAGTTTGGTACCAATATTCGCGCCACGGTTGCAACAACCGTACCCAACTTTGTTCGTGGTTCGCTGGTTCCCATAAACTTTGCGTTTCTGGCTTTAAAAGGCCACTATGGCATGATCAACAGCGGATATATCATGATGGCCATTTTAACAATTCTTTCCCTGTTTGCGGTTAGTCAGCTGAAAGAAACCTTTGGTAAGGATTTAGATTATATCGAATAAATGCTGTTTTCTTAACGCAACTTCATTGAGGTTTGGTCAACAATGTTCAACATAATTGAGCCAATCTGCTACCTTTGCACCAATGATAACCAAGGAACAAATTGCAGGCGATTACCAGATCATCCAGGACGAGATATGCCAGGCTTTAGCGCAGTGCGACGGTAAAGGTAATTTTGAAGAAGAATTATGGCAGCGTGATGGTGGCGGTGGTGGACGTACACGCATCCTGCAAAATGGTGATATCATTGAAAAAGGAGGCGTTAATTTTTCGGCCGTGTATGGCAAATTGCCTGAGGTAATGAAAAAAGCCTTAAAAGTTGAGCAGGATGAGTTTTTTGCAACCGGTGTTTCGATTGTTATTCATCCAAATCACCCTCTGGTACCGATCATCCACATGAATATCCGGTATTTCGAGATGCCAGGTTCAGAAGTTAAATGGTTTGGCGGGGGCATAGATCTTACTCCTCATTATATTTTCGATGATGATGCAAGGTTCTTCCACCATTACATCAAATCAACCTGCGATAAGTTTCACCCCGATTTTTACCCAAAATTCAAAACCTGGGCCGACGATTATTTTTTCATTAAACATCGTAATGAGACCCGCGGCATAGGTGGTATTTTTTACGATAAGCTTGCGGCCAATGCAGAACTTAGCTGGGAAAATATTTTTGATTTTTCAAAAGCAGTGGGCCGTTCATTTGCGCCGATTTATACTGAACTGATCGATCGAAATAGAAATAAAGCATTTACCCCAACGCAACAGGCATGGCAGTACCAGCGCCGCAGCCGTTATGCCGAGTTTAACCTGGTTTATGATGCCGGTACTAAGTTTGGATTGGAAACAAACGGTCGCATTGAATCGATCCTGATGAGTTTGCCACCAACGGCTCAATGGGTTTATGATTATCAGGCCGAGACAGGCAGTGAGGAAGAGAAAACCTTATCATTACTGAAAAAAGGGATCAACTGGGCTGTATGAGAAAGATATGTGTAGCATTGTTATTGATACTGGTAGTATCGTCATTTATCGACGGAAGTCCGCTTAAAGGTACCTGGCAATATCTCGGCGGTATATACAACGGCAAAAAAGAGGGAAAGCCTGAGGGATATATCCTGCAAAGGAAATATGACGATATGCATTTCAGTTCCTATGCACTGGAAAAAGGCGCTAAACCTGAGCGCTATGAAGCAGGCGATTACACGCTAAAAGGGGATACCTGCATCGAAATACAATCCTATAGCAGTCAGCCTTCAAAACTGAAAAATATTGCTGTACGGTACGTTTTTACGATACGGCATGACTCGCTCATTTTTAAAGGAACCTTACCCACCGGAATGCAGGTTGAGGAGTATTGGAAGCGGAAAAGGTAATACCTGATTGAGGTATTTTTCCGGCCGATCTGCCCTGATCGAGTTCGAACTTGCTGCTATCCATTTTGTTACGTTTTTACTCACATTTTAGGTCCAATGTGCATAAAAAACCTACCCCAAACCGAAGTAATTTTTTAACTTCGCAGGTCGGTTTGGATCATCATACCTAACCACTAATATAGACCCAATAGCTACTCTAATTTTATACAATGGCTGACGAGACAGGAAAAGGCAACCTAACACCAGAAGACAGAATTATTCCCATTAATATAGACGAAGAAATGCGATCTGCTTACATTGATTATTCAATGTCGGTGATCGTATCGCGTGCATTACCCGATGTGCGCGACGGTTTAAAACCGGTTCACAGACGTGTACTTTACGGTATGCTCGACCTCGGGTTAAGCAACAGCAAGCCCTACAAAAAATCAGCCCGTATTGTGGGTGAAGTTTTGGGTAAATACCACCCGCATGGCGATACATCTGTATATGATGCTATGGTGCGTATGGCACAGGAGTGGAGCTTACGCTATCCTTTTGTTGAAGGCCAGGGAAACTACGGTTCAATAGACGGTGACCAGCCTGCAGCAATGCGATATACAGAGGCAAGACTGCAAAAGATTGCTGAAGAAATGCTGGCTGATATCAACAAGGATACAATCGATTATCAGCTAAACTTTGACGATTCGCTGGAAGAGCCTACCGTGCTTCCAGCCAAAGTGCCCAATTTGCTGATCAATGGTGCTTCGGGTATCGCAGTAGGTATGGCAACCAATATGGCGCCGCATAACCTGACCGAGGTAATTGACGCTACCCTTGCTTTGATTGATAACCGCAATATTGAGGTTATTGAATTAATGAAGTACGTAAAAGGCCCGGATTTTCCGACAGGTGGGATCATTTATGGCGTAGAAGGTGTACGTGATGCGTTGGAAACCGGTCGTGGAAGGATTGTAATGCGTGCCCGGGCCGAAATTGAAACCTATGGCAACGAACGCGAACGCATCATCGTTTCTGAAATACCGTACCAGATCAATAAATCACAGATGATCGAGCGTACCGCCGAGTTGGTTGAAGAAAAAAAGTTAGAAGGAATATCGGCTATTCGCGATGAGTCGAACCGTGAAGGTATACGTGTAGTTTATGAAATAAAGCGTGATGCCAATGCTGCAATTGTGCTGAATAACCTTTATAAGTATACGGCCCTGCAAACTTCATTCAGTGTAAACAACATTGCACTGGTACATGGCAGGCCAATGCTATTGAATTTAAGGGACCTGATCCATCATTTTGTTGAACACCGTCACGAAGTAGTTGTACGCCGTACTAAATTTGAACTGGCTGAAGCTGAAAAACGTGCACACGTTCTGGAAGGCTTACTGATCGCATTGGATCATTTGGATGAAGTGATCAAACTGATCAGAAGCTCCAACACACCGGAAGAAGCCCGTGATGGTTTAATGAGCTCCTTCGGTTTAAGCGAGATACAGGCACGTGCCATCCTGGATATGACCCTAAGAAGGTTAACCGGACTGGAACGCGACAAGATCAAAGACGAATACAACGAGTTAATGAAAACTATCGAGTATTTAAGGTCGGTTTTAGCTGATGAAGGTTTGCGCATGCAGATCATCAAAGACGAGCTGACAGAGATACGCGAAAAATACGGCGATGAGCGTAAAACGGAGATCGTTTATTCATCGGCCGAGATGCAAACTGAAGACTTTATTGAAAATGAGGAGGTTGTAATAACGATTTCGCATGAAGGCTATATAAAACGTACGCCTTTAACAGAATATCGTACACAAGGCAGGGGAGGTAAAGGGTCCTTAGGCAGCAATAGCCGCGAAGCAGACTTTATTGAGCACTTACTGGTTGCCTCTAATCACAATTATATGCTATTCTTTACAGAGGCAGGTCGCTGTTTCTGGCTTAGGGTATTTGAAATTCCTGAGGGAACGCGTACATCTAAAGGGCGCGCGATACAGAATATCATCAATATCCCGAAAGAAGAAAAGATCAAGGCTTATATTAAATTGATAAGTCTTAAAGACCAGGAATACCTGGACAACAATTATATTATCATGTGTACCAAGAAAGGTACCATCAAGAAAACTTCACTCGAAGCTTATTCCCGTCCGCGTGCCAATGGTATCAATGCCATCAACATTAACGACGGTGATGTATTGCTGGAAGCAAACCTGACCAGCGGCAGCAGCGAGATTGTCATGGCGCTGAAGTCGGGCAGAGCAATTCGCTTCAATGAGTCGACAGTAAGGCCAATGGGTCGTACTGCTACCGGTGTGCGTGGCATAACCCTGGAGGATGAAAATGATGAGGTTGTAGGTATGATCAGCGTTGATAATCCGGAAACAACCGTATTAGTGGTATCAGAAAAAGGCTACGGCAAGCGTACTGATATCGACGATTACCGTGTAACCAACCGTGGTGGTAAAGGTGTTAAAACATTAAACGTAACAGACAAAACGGGCAAACTTGTTGCCATTAAAGATGTTACAGATAAAGATGATCTGATGATCATTAACCGTTCGGGTATCATTATCAGAATTGCCATGAGCGAATTACGTACCATGGGCCGTGCGACTCAGGGTGTAAGACTGATCACGCTGAAAGAAAATGACGAGATAGCATCAGTAGCCAGGATTGAACATGATGAGGCAGAGGAAGAAGCCGGTGATGCAACAGGTGGTACCGAAAACACGGGAGAAAACACCCAGGGAGAGGAAAAGACAGAAGAATAAGATTTTATGGTAAGCCGTAGAGTGATATTGCTGCTTGCAATGCTGTTATTTATCGCTGCAGATACCTTCGCGCAATCGGAGGTATTTAAAAGCGTAGCTAATAATCTGGCTCTTTATAAGCAAAGCAAAGATCTGAAGTTCCTTACCAGTGCTAAAAAATCAGTTGATAGCCTGGTTAAAACCCATGAGGATTCGGTCGATCTGGAAAAAAGTGTCTACAGGGCCGTTGTCTATTCAAGTATAGTTTATATTGATTCGGCCAACAAGCTTAATATGCCGCCGGTATTTTTTGGGCAGGTTACCAAACTTGTAGATAAACTTCAGGCAGATAAACGTATTTATCGTTTCCAGCATCAAATTGAATTCTCGCGGCGTTGTGTGGCCAACGTTTTCCTTCGCCGCGGATTCGCTTATATGCGAATATCCGATTTTTACAATGCCATCCAGTCTTTTCAGAAAGCAAAAAAATACGCGCCAGATTTTCAGGAGTTAAATGGTTACATAGCCTATTCAAACAACAGAATGGGAAACCTGATAGATGCAACGCGCTATTACAACGATGTGCTCAAATCAGACAACGCAAACAGCGACGTGCTGGAGGCTGCATCAAATGCCTATAAAGCCATAGGCGATACTTCGAGGGCATTGCAGATTTTGCAAAAAGGTAGGAAAAGGTTTCCCGATGATAAGTTTTTGTTATTGGACGAAGCTAATATTTACAACAATAAACGCGACTATGTATCGCTTGAACCATTATTGAGCCAGTTGCTTGATGAAAATGGCAGCAACGCCGGCCTGATATATACCGCAGCTAACTGTTACGATCATTTAAGTATTTTTGATAAAGCAGAATCATTATATTTACGGTCAATTGAGCTTAATAATACAAATTTTGAGCCGGTTTACAACCTGGGTGTGTTATACTTCCGCCAGGCGGTTATAAAAAATAACCACGATAATGAATTGGTGAAAGCAGGGCAGTGGCTTGAAAAAGCGAACGAGATAGCTCCCAATGATATCAAATGCTTGCAATTACTGCAATTGGTTTATACAAAAACAGGTAACCAGGACCAACTGGAAATAACAAACAATAAACTCAAATTATTAACCAATCAATAAATCATGAAAATCAAACTTTTGACGGCAATTTTTGCCTTTTCGGTACTCGGTGCTTTTGCCCAGCAAAGAGCCATTGATGATGCGAAAGATAATTACTCGAAATATGATGTTGCAAAAGGTAACCTGGTCATCGGAAAACCTTTGCTTTTAAATGCTAAAGCTTCGATCGATAAAGCAGCTACTAATTCAAAAACTGCAAATTCGCCGCAATTATTCGCAACAAAAGCGATGATCTATGCGTCGTTAGCTTCCATAGAAACTGACGCTACCGCAGCGGCAGCAGACTACGATACAGCAGTTGATGCTATAAAAAAGGCAAAAGATGCGGACACCAAAAATGAAAATACCACAAGCATACAGCATGCCGCCCTTGAGCTTGCGCAAATTCACCTCGATAAAGGAGTGAAGGCATTTCAGGCTAAAAATTACGAAGCTGCTTATAAAGAATTCGATACTGGCAGGCAGATGGCACCAGAGGATACTTTACTGGTATTATACAGTGGTATTGCAGCTACCAATTACAAAAATTATCCGGCAGCAATAGCTAATTATGCTAAATTGGTTACTACCAATTACTCTAAGAAGCTTGATATCTACAATGATCTTACCACGCTGTATCTGTACAATAAGGATACTACATCAGCATTAAAAACCATACAGGAAGCTACAACAAAATTTCCAGCCAGTACAGATCTGCGTAAACGTGAAATTGAAGTGAGTTTGCAAGCTGGATTACAAGGCGATCTGATCAACAAAATTGAGGCTGCTATAAAAGGCGACCCCAATAATAAAGCATTGTATTACTATGAAGGTTTAACTTATTCGCAAATTGCAGAAACAGCTGGAAACACACTTAGAAAACTGGCTAAGAATGCCAAGGCAGGTAAAGGCGCACCAGATCCTCAAATCGCTAAATTGCAACAAGTACGAGTTGAAAACTTCAGCAAAGCTGCCGAACAATACAAAAAAGCCATTGCAATAGACGCAAATTACTTTGATGCTTATTTGAATCTCGGTTATGTAAGCATGCAACCTGCAATTGACACTTACAATGATGCAGTACAATTACCGGTTACTGCAACCAAAGCTTATGATGCAGCCATGGCTAAAGCAAAATCACAATTTGAAGTTGCTAAACCATATTTGTTAAAAGCTGCTGAATTGAAACCAGAATCTACTGATGCGTTAACAAATTTAAAATCATTCTACCTGGGAACACGTGATGATGCAAATGCTAATGCAACGCAAAAGAAGATAGAAGCTTTATCCGCACAAAAGAACTAACGATAACCCGATAGGGTAGTTATTTTAAAGCCTGTTAGCTAAGCAGGCTTTAAAAATAGATATTATACTTAACATAATATTAATTATGAGAAAATTAATTAGATTATAAATAGGTATTTAAAGAGTTGTATAAGTTCTATTAGGATACCATCAAAATATATCTGCTTCAATGTTAGTTATCTGTTTGCGAGGTTACGAAAAATGTAAATCAAGCAAAATAATCAAACATAATCTACTAATTGAAAATGAAAACCTAGGCCGGAAACTTTAATATACAAACCAATGATCTCAGGATTGGCACTAATATTTCAATTTCAAAGTTTGGACGAATTAAGAAAGTCCAATTAGTTACCTAAATGCACCTTCTATCCCCGTAAAGCCAAATTTGAAAAGGTAGGCATCAATTCAGAAGGCCGTTTACTGACATACCCCCGCCCTCTCTTGATTATATGGAGTACTTCTACTATTTCAGCAAACACCATCTTAAATAAGCCTTAACTTGGTTCTTGTGGATTTTCGCTACCATTCTCATTCCTATTTGTGTCGTTAGGTGGTTGTGGATTTTGTATCGGTTGATTTGTTATCTGAAAAATAAATTGGTTATCAGACTGTATAGTCCTAAATATGAGAATAATGTCACTTATATAGAAGATTACTATATGGATAAAACAATAAATTGTTAGCAAATCGCACACTAAGATTGGCGTTGTCAGTTTAAATGTGGTCAATGAATTGTACAAAGTGTAGCCTACATAGACGGGCATCGATGTTAACATCAAAATTGCACTAAGCCCAGCTAAGTTTCTACTAATCTGTCCGGGAAAATCAATATTTTGAATTTCTATCATAAATGAAAATGGCTGTACATTTCTGCTGTGTAAACTAAAGTTAAAAGGATGCCAATCAAAAGGATCGAGCCTTGGGATATTAAAAATGAAAAACGCTATATGTTTCAAAAGTTTATGAAGTTCCCTCCTCCGCCTGGCTATTAATGCCCATTCAAGTATAAAAAATGAGATTAAAAGCGGAGCTGCTATTTTAATTAAGTTGCGATCAAATTTGAAGCTTAGAACTTCAAATTCTTTAATATAATCGCTAAAACTATAAATCGCTATTAACACAACAATTATAAAAGATATTAGATTACTGCGTTTTATTAGCTCTTTTAAAGCATCATAGCTCTTGTTATAATATTCTTTTAATTCTGGGCTATTTCGTTCAAATCGTGATATGAAAAGATAGATTTCTTGAAGTGTGAACATTTTTGAAGAAGGTTTAAACAAGAGTTTATTTGAATTTACCAATTTTTTGTTATAAGATGCTAAATTATGGTAATTTTATATGCCTAATCTAAACTGTATGGTCTAAAGCCGCATAGTTTTTTGTTACCTAAATACTACAACATGAAAACCTTACTTACAATTTCAGTAGCCATTTTGCTATTACTTTCGTCCTGTAATTCTCAAAAGAAAGTTATGGACTCATGGATGGGCTCGAACCAACACGCCCTGATTATGTCGTGGGGGCCACCAGATCGAACTGCAGATGACGGTGCTGGCGGTCAAATATTGATTTATGGCAGACACGTTTATGCGCCCAGTTTAGGATGGAATTTTTGGGAATATAAGATGATGTACGCTCATGCCGATGGCACGATTTATCATTGGGTCATGAAGCGTGAGCAAGTTCCTCCGCAGCAAATAGACGTTAGATTCTTAAATTGATTATTCCCGTGAACAAAATATTGGTAGCAACTTTGTTATTAATGCCCCTATTGTGTAAGGCGCAGATTCCCCCAAATTTGTTGGGTATGCCAGAAGATAGTGTTAAAAAAGCAGCCGTTGCACTTAATTTCACTTTGCAAGAAGTGACTTATTCAAAAAGTGGAGTAAGGATACTAAATTATTTTTCAGATTATAGTTTAACAAAGCGTGAGAATAGCGTGGGAAACACGATGGCTTTCGCCTTGTATCGCTTTGATCTACCGACAGCTTGCACAAAAATTTTCTATGAATTTATAGATACGAGGGACTTAGACCCCATCGTTAGAAAAATGGATGCTAATAAAGACTTCAAAAGAAAATCTGATGTATTTGGATGGGAAAGTCTAAAATTCAATTTCGATATAAACATCGTAACGCACGACGATGGCAAGGGCTTTACCTTTGAATATGTTTGGCTAACCGACATAAGAAATAAGCAATGAAAAACTTAATCCTCTCTTTTCTAATAACTGTAAGCAGTCTTACAGTGTCAGCAAAAGTTAAACCAGACAGCGTTTGGCTTTGTATGGGGCCTTACTCTCATTCTTACCATAATACCGAATACTGCAAGGGTCTAACCAAATGCAGTACTAAATTGAAAAAAGTGTCACTTGACGACGCAATAAATAAATATCATAGAAAGGCTTGTCATTATTGTTACAAGTAAATGAAAAAGCTAATACTATTGTTCTGCGTATTTTACTACGGCACGGCGAATGCGCAATTGCTTACTTTATCGGATTTGCGGTATCTGGTTCAACACGATATTTCCAGTTGCAACAGTTATCTTATAAACAAAGGTTGGACATTATATGAACATAATGACACAACCCAAAGCTTATTCGAAAACTTTACAGTTAGCTCTTGGGGCTATCAGATCGACCAATCAGAAAGGACGGCCTTAGGTTGGGTTTACATCAATCAAAATGACACGACATTCAATAGAATTAGGTATCCGTTTACGAGCAATGTTATCTACCGAACTTATTTGAACGAACTTAAGAGTTTAAAAACAAAGAAATTAATTGGTGATCCTAAGCAATCGATCTCAGATATATTTTTTGGAAAAAGTTATGTATATGTTATTGAAACTGTTCCGAAAAACTCGGATAATGCCAATCCGCAATTCTATATCACGGTTTTCGACAAAAAAGACTATTTACATTATTGGGTTGGAATTCTACAGGAAAAAAACCAATAGCTATATTTGCAGTGATAAGGTTTAGGTTTAAGCCCCCGATGTGCGATACAAAGGGGGTTTATTTTTTGAGCCAAAAATCACCTCACCATAGTGTATTGAACTGATAATCAAAAGTTAATTATTTTTAGTATATTAGTACTTTCAAGAAGATCGCTGGATTTTTAAATAATATTTGCAAAAAGAAATATTATTTATAATTTAGCCCTCGTTAACCGGGATGGTAACCAAAGCATTACGGTTGTGCGTACTCTATTTACTGTATGATTAAGTTACAAATTTGCGCTTCCTGCGCTACTGCTTAGTGTAACAAAATTCCAAAATCATACTATTAATTATGAGATATAAATTAGCCTGCACTTTTGAGTTTCGGCCAATGGTTCGGTTTAGCAACAAGACGATTGTCAAATATTAGTCGTTCGTTTTCCTTATTGACTATTTAAATCGCAATTACCATCAAACCAAAAAGCCCCCAAGTTTCCTTGAGAGCTTTGTTTTATGGGTATCGGTTATCAGGTATCCGTTATCAGTTAAAAAACTCTATACACTAATACCCAATACCTAATACCAGATACCTAATAACTAACCTTCCGTTCTCTCCGGTTTCGGCAATAAAGCTTTGCGGGAAAGTTTCAGTTTACCTTGTTTGTCGATATCCAGCAGTTTTACACGCACTTCGTCGCCAACTTTAAAGATACCATCCATGGTTTCGAAACGTTTATGGTCGATCTCGGAGATGTGAAGCAAACCGTCTTTGCCAGGCATGATCTCAACGAAAGCACCAAAAGGCATAATTGATTTTACTTTTCCTTCGTAGATCTCACCAACTTCCGGACGTGCAGCAATAGCGCGGATGCGGCTTACTGCAGCGTCGATGGCTGCTTTGTTATCAGCAAATATCTGTACGATACCCTGGTTGTCTTTTTCTTCGATATTGATGGTAGCACCGGTTTCGCGTTGCATTTCCTGGATGATCTTGCCACCAGGTCCGATAACGGCACCAATGTATTCTTTATCAATTTTAACGGTAACGATACGTGGAGCATGTGGTTTGTAGTCCTCACGTGGCGCACTTAAAGTTTTGCTTATTTCTTTTAGGATATGGATACGACCTTCTTTAGCCTGATCTAAAGCTTTTGTTAAAACTTCATAGGATAAACCATTGATCTTCAAGTCCATTTGGCAAGCAACAATACCATTTTCGGTGCCGGTTACTTTAAAGTCCATATCACCTAAGTGATCTTCATCGCCGAGGATATCAGATAAGATAGCATATTTGGTTCCCATTTCATTGGTGATCAAACCCATAGCGATACCGGTTACCGGTGCTTTGATCTTTACACCAGCATCCATTAGCGCCAATGTGCCTGCACAAACTGTGGCCATTGATGACGAACCGTTTGATTCCAGAATATCAGAAACAACACGAATAGTATAAGGATTCTCATCGTCTGAAGGAAGAACCTGTTTCAATGAACGCATAGCCAGGTTACCGTGACCGATCTCGCGGCGACCAGCTCCCCTGTTCGGGCGAACCTCCCCTGTTGAAAAACCTGGGAAATTATAGTGTAAAAGGAATTTCTGATAGCCATTGATAAATGCACCGTCAATCATTTGCTCATCATCTTTAGCACCTAAAGTAACGGTTGTAAGCGACTGGGTCTCCCCTCTTGTAAATATCGCTGAACCGTGGGCAGATGGTAAGTAACCAACTTCGCTCCATATCGGGCGGATCTGGGTTGTAGTACGACCGTCTAAACGTTTGCCTTCATCCAAAACCAGGTTACGGATGGCGTCATATTCAACGTCGTGATAATATTTCTTGGCAAGGAACTTGGTAACGTCATCAATTTCACCTAAAGTTTCGATGAAAGCATCGCGTACGGCTTTGAATTTTTCAGCGCGCTCGTCTTTTGACGAAGCCGAACCTGCGATAGCATAAACCTGCTCATAAGTAGCAGCGTAGATGGCTTTCTTAAGGTCTTCATTATGATTTTCGTGGCTGTAGGTACGTTTTTCAGTTTTGCCAACAGCTATAGTTAGTTCACGTTGAACTAAACACTGTATTTTGATAGCTTCGTGTGCAAATTTGATCGCCTCAACCAATTCAGCCTCTTGTATTTCTTTTGATTCGCCTTCAACCATGTTGATGTCGAATTCAGAACCCGCCACGATAAATTCTAATGTGGCATTTGCTAATTGGCTCAATGTAGGATTGATCACCAATTTGCCGTCGATCTTGGCTACACGAACTTCTGATATTGGTCCGTTAAACGGAATGTCAGAAACTGCGATAGCAGCCGAAGCAGCTAAACCAGCAAGGGCATCCGGCATGATATCTTTATCAGCCGAAATTAAAGAGATCATTACCTGCGTATCAGCATGGTAATCACTTGGGAAAAGTGGACGTAAAGCACGATCGACCAAACGCGAGATCAAAACCTCGTAATCTGATAAACGCGCCTCGCGACGTAAGAAACCACCCGGGATACGGCCAGTGGCAGCATATTTCTCCTGGTAGTCAACTGATAATGGTAAAAAATCAACACCTTCTTTTGCGTCAGGTGAAGAAACAACGGTAGCGAGCAACATCGTATCGCCCATTTTAACGACTACAGAACCATCGGCCTGTTTGGCCAGTTTACCGGTTTCGATCTCAATGGTGCGGCCGTCACCTAAATCGATAACCTTTTTAATAGCATTATAACTCATCTTGTTTTTGTTTTGATGCACTTTTCATCTTTTGGAGCGCACCCGGTTTATATGTAAATTTTTATTTTCAAAAGTAAAAAAGCCACCCGACATAGCGGATGGCTTTTTGTTTTAAAATCGAAAAGATTTACTTAATGATATCTCTCAGCTGGAGGGCTTTGATGATAGCACGGTATCTCTCAATGTCTTTTTTGTATAAGTAAGCCAGCAATGCGCGGCGTTTACCTACTAATTTTTGCAAGGATAACTGGGTTGAAAAATCCTTTTTGTTTTTCTTCAAATGCCCGGTCAAATGTGCGATGCGGGTGGTGAATAGGGCAACTTGCCCTTCTGCCGATCCTGTATCGGTTGCAGCCTTGCCGTGTTTTGCAAAGATCTCTGCCTTTGCTTCTTTACTTAAATACATTACCTGAATAATATTAAAGCGTTTATACTTTTGTTAATTGAGGTGCAAAGATAGTTCTTGTATTGGATAAATGCAAGTGTTGTTGTAATGTTTGAAGGTTGAAATGTTGTAAGGTTGATTTGTTGCTAAACGGGAAGCATTTCAGTCAGAAGAAATGAAATACTACGGTCCAAACATTTCAACATTCAAACTAAATGAATTAGGTCCGGAAGTCGGAAAGTCCGGATAAGTCCGAAAGGTCTTTCATTAGTAGTGTATATTTATACATTCTTCTATTACGTGTATTTGGGCGTTTTAACACGCTATCTGCTCATACTGCACAGGCCTTAACCTCAGGCCGATATCCGCTTCTATCGTTAACGCAATTTTTTAATCTTTAGCACCTAAGTCATATTACACTAATTGTCCTACGAGATACTTACAATTGAATTTGGAATTCAATCGATACTATTATAGATAATGTTGCAAAGTCAGTAACTTTCCAACGTTACAACATTCCAACATTACTACAAATGAGTTACTCCTACTTCGAAACCGAATTCCGCGTGCGTCCTGATGATATCGATATGTTTCAGCATGTGCATAATAGCAAATACTTCGATTATGTACTGGCGGCACGTTATGAACAAATGGAACGTTGTTATGGCGTTTCGATGGAAAAGTTTATGGAGCGGGGTTTTGGCTGGGTAGTACGTACTGCCTATGTTGATTATAAACGATCCCTGGGTATGGGTGATTATTTTATTGTTAAAACAGCCATTGAAACTATTGATGATAAAGGTTGCCGTGTTGTTTTTACCATCACCAATAAAGGTACCGGTAAAGTTAGCTGCGATGGCTGGTTTGATTACACCATGATAGATATGCAAACCGGTCGCGCTGCTAAAATACCGGCAGATATTGTGGCGCAGTATACGATTTGAGTATAAGATATCAGGTATTGGGTATCAGGTATTGGGTATTGGGTATTGGGTATTGGGTATTAGGTATTGGGTATCAGGTATTGGGTATCAGGTATTGGGTATTGGGTATTAGGCATTGGTCATTGTTCATTTGCATTTGATTTACGGATTAACAAAAAACCGGTTAACAGATTAACAAATCACTGACCAACCAACAATCATTTAAAATAGATTGACGTCATTCAGGAGGCAATCGAGGGCGTTTTTGGTTATTTTATGAATTTGCAGATCTGCGCCGCCATCCTCACGCAAATTATGTATTGTGCACCAGTCTGTTGATGGAAAGTTAACCACTACACCGGATGATGCTGAATGCTGGGTTACAACTGCAGTAGCAAAATTGTATTTGTTTACATCAGTATAATCGCGGGCCTTATCAAAACCAAGCAAAATTGATTTGTAAAAAAGACTATCATCAATGATGGGGAAACCATTTTGATCGACTCCTTTTTTGGGTGTGCCATCATATTCATGTGTACTGCATGGTAAAATATCGCCGGTTTTTAATCCTGTCCCACTAAATAATGGCGAATTTGGATTGGTGATCTTAAAGCCCTTCCAGCTTTCGGTACCGCGGTCGCCAAAACCACCGTTCTGTGAATTTACGCCTATACTAGCCAATTGAGGATATTTTAACGAAGGATCGATCCAAAGACAGGTTTTAAGCAATGGATCTGTATCCGGGTCGGTTTTAGCAGATTTATAACATATCAATTGATTGATGCCGCCTGATAAATCATTTGACCCACTATTAGCATAACGAACCTGCCAGTACATGGTATTGCCAGATAAAATTAATGCAGGTTTCCCGCTGTTAACGTGTCCATCAAAATTCAAACGCGCATTTCTTGTCCAATATTCATTATGGCCCGGTATCACCAATAATTTACCTTTAATATTACTTGCGTCCTCCAGGTCGGTATCGGATATAACGTTGTAGCTATAATTTTGGTGAGCCAGTATCCACCTGAAAAATCCCCCAGCATAATAGCTAAACGGAATAGGCCTCAGATAAGAAACTATGGTAGTTGAAGGGTTGGGATTTACGTATAAACTTTTACCGCCGCTATTGCAATAGGCGTTCTCGGTATTAGTTGGATATACTACAGTAAAATCTATATTGGCATTGGATGATTTGATGACCAGGGGTATTTTATTGGCGATCAGATAAACATTGCTTTTTAATTTCGGAATAGTAAAGGTTATGCTGGGTTGGTATCCAAAACCATTTTCATAAGGCACATCTGTTTGCATTGCCTGGGTACGGATAGACGTAAATGGAATTTTATATACCAGTTTACCGGCGGCGTCATAGGTGGCAATATCCTGGCCGAGGTAAGTTTTATCAGAGGAAATGAATAATGTACATTCTTCTCCCGGAAAATAAGACTGTTTATCAAGATATCCATCAACAATTGCTGCATCTGGTACAACTGTTTTTGAACTTATAGGCCCGGGAACATCGCCTTGTAATGGCTTAAAACATGATGAAAGACTAACTGCAGATAACAGAACCGGAATTTGGAAACTTAGATCACGTGCTTTTAAAAGAAAATTCCGGCGGTCAATTTTTTTCATATAAATATACAATAAGGCCTAAGCGATAAAAACAATTAAAAATTCAAGAAGCTCTCATTGGTAGATTAATGATCAAATTGTCCTGCTAAAACTTTACGGCGCCTGTAATATTGTATACGCCATATGGTTATGGATAACTCAACGCTGATCTCATTACTAAAATAATGCCAAAATCGTTTTAAATTGAGGTAAAATCTTTCAGGTACTATTAAATACCTTGAATTTGATCAGGATCGCAAAAATAGTAGATTAAATTGGTAGAGAAACAAATAAAAGCACAAAATAAATTCACACAAATCTTAATAACCAATGGCTGGCCTGGTTTGCTTTTTCCGGATTTAAGACTAAAATTCCATTAAACTATTTAAATAGCCCCTTCAATGAGTTCAGCATAGAATTCGCCGAGGTTTAAACCAATTGATCGCACCTGCTGCGGTATCAAACTATTAGCCGATTGTCCAGGTGTAGTATTGATCTCGATAAAGTAAAACTCGCCAGTATCTTCCAGTAAAATAAAGTCGATTCTGACCATACCGCGGCAATTAAGTCGCAAATAAACTTCGGTAACAATATTGGCAATTCGTTGATTTTCCTCTACGGTAAGACGTCCGGGCGTGATCTCCTGTGATACGCCAGGGGTATATTTAGCTTCATAATCAAAAAACTCCTTTGAGCTAATGATCTCGGTAGCCGGCAAAACGGTTACTTTACCCTGCAGCCTTGCCACCCCAATACTAAATTCCCGACCTTTAATAAATTCTTCAACCAAAACCTGATCATCTTCCAGGAAAGCTTTTTCCAATGCTTCAGGTAGCCCGGCGGCGTTTTGTACTTTACTCATACCTACACTACTGCCGCCATTATTGGGTTTAACAAATAATGGGAAACGTAAGGTTGCAGCAATGGTTGTTACTTCGTGTATATCCTTGTCAAAAAGCTGAACTGATTTGGCAGTGTTTAAACCATGAATGCCATGTACTATAGCTTTGGTATAAGCCTTGTTCATGGTGATGGCAGATGTAGTTGAATCGCAGGTATTATAAGGAATACCAAGAATGTCAAAATATCCCTGCATTTTTCCGTCTTCGCCAGGGGTACCATGGATCGTAATAAAGGCAAAGTCGAATGTGATCTTCTCCCCTTTTATTTCCAGGCTGAAATCATTTTTGTCAATCTCTATTTTTCCTTCTGCCGAATCATAAAACCAGCTGTTGCGGGTGATGTATATGGTATAAACCTTGTATTTAGTTGGATTGAGATTATTTTTAATGTTTTGGGCACTATTGACCGAAACTTCATATTCACCGGTATAACCTCCGGCTAAAAGGGCGACGTTTTTAATTGACATGATGTTTCAAAGATATATTTTTTTGATGTCCGAAAGTTCGAAGGAGCCCGAAAGTTTAATTGAATATTCTTTCTGACTTTCCGGCTTATGCGCGCTTTCGGAATACATGGCACTTTCACAATCTCAAATTTTTAGTCTATTTTTGAAAGCAGTATATCTTTAAGCACTCTATGAGTAAATTAGGCTCTTACCTCAAATCAAAAGACTTTCGAAAAACTATTTTACTGGCAATTGCGGCAGTGATCGTACTAACGCTTGTTGCCTTTTTCAGCCTTGATTGGTATACGCGTCATGGATCCGGTATACCCGTGCCTAAACTTACAGGTCTTCCTATAGATAAAGCCCAGTCATTACTCAAAGAACAAGGTTTTGGTATCAGTATCGATTCGGTATATGTTGCTGATCAGGAACCGGGTACGGTAGTGGAGCAAGATCCGGATGCGGGAACAAATGTGAAAGAAAACCGGATCATTTACCTGAAAATTGTAAAAAATAAAGCACCAATTGTTGCAATACCTGATATTATCGATGCGCCCTACATTTCGGCGCAGGCAACACTTTCTAACTTTGGTTTAAAGATTGGGGATACAACCTATAAAGCCGATATAGCACGCGACCATGTATTGCAGATACGGTTTGGCGGGCAGGCAGTACAACCCGGAACAAAAATCCCGAAGGGTTCAACCATCGATCTGGTATTAGGCGACGGAGCCGGTGCCAGCGAAGTAGAAATACCTGATTTGGTTAACCTGGAGCTGGATGCAGCAAAATTCGCATTAAAAGGCTCGGGCCTGGTATTAGGAACCATAACCTGGCAGGGAAAGATAACCGATACAGCCAGTGTAGTTGTAGTGGCACAATCGCCAATCAAAACAGATTCGCTTACCAAAGCGCCAATTGGCACCAAGGTTAATGTTACGGTTTCACAGAATAAAAAACCCTGAACCAGGCTTGAACAAATAAAACGCTAATCGTATACCAACAGAAATTTTATCGATGACACAACAGCAAACTGTTAAAACGGGCTCAAATAAATTAATCCTTTTTTTAGTAATTCTGGCATTGGTTATTGCCGCAATTGGCGGTGGTTATTTTTATTTAAGGTACTTCAAACCTAACGTAACAGGCAAAGAAAGCTACCTGTATATCCATACCGATGCTACATATCCTGATGTATACAAAACGATCAGGGAAAAAGGTATTGTTGAAGATACGGCATCTTTTAATGCAGCAGCAATTGCAATACATTATACCAATAGGGTAAAGCCCGGTAAATACCATTTGCACGAAGGTTTTACCAACAGAAAGCTTATTAATATGCTGGCCTCCGGATCGCAGGAACCTGTACAACTGGCTTTCCATAATTTAAGGTTAAAAGAAGAGTTTGCCGGTTTTGTTGCAAAAAAAATAGAACCCGATTCAGTTTCAATTTTGCGTTTGCTCGATTCATCGGAGTTTTTATCCAAATACGGTTTCACTCCTGAAAATGTGTACGCTATGTTTATTCCCAATACTTACCAATTGTATTGGAACAACACGCCCGAAAAGTTCTTTAAAAGGATGAATGCTAACTATGTGGCTTTCTGGACCTCCGAAAGGAAGCAGCAGGCTGCCGAAATAAAGCTTAGCCCAATAGAAGTTTCAATATTAGCTTCCATCGTTGATGCAGAGGCCTTGCATGATGAAGAAATGCCCACTATTGCAGGTTTATACCTGAATCGTTTGAAAATAGGCATGAAACTGGAATCTGATCCTACGGTAATATTTTCCTTGCACGACTTTACAATACGCAGGGTACTCAATAAATATCTTTCCTACAACTCACCTTACAATACTTATTTGCATACCGGCTTGCCTCCTGGGCCGATTATGATGCCATCAGTAAATGCAATTGATGCCGTGCTTAATTATCGTAAGAGTGATTACATCTACATGTGTGCCAAAGAGGATTTTTCAGGAAACCATAATTTTGCAACCAATCATGCCGATCACATGATCAATGCGCATAAATTTCAACAGGCACTCAATGAACGTAATATCAAAAAGTAATGTTTGAATACACCTCCAAAATACGTGTCCGTTATGGTGAAACTGATCAAATGGGCTATATGTATTATGGCAACTATGCTGAGTTTTATGAAGTTGGCCGTGTAGAAATGCTGCGTAGCCTTGGTATGACTTATAGTGCAATGGAAGCATCCGGTATCATTATGCCTGTGCTTGAATTGAAATGTAAGTATTTGAAACCTGCATTATATGATGAAGAAATAAGTGTAAAAGTGATCATGGAGAAGATGCCAGCTGTAAAAATTCACTTTAAGTACGAGCTGTATAACCCTGATAACGAATTAATTAACATTGGTGAAACTCTCCTGGCCTTTATCAATGTAAAAACTAACCGACCCTGTTTGCCTTCGGTTGAGTTCCTTGATAAACTGAAGCCATTTTTTCAGTAAATTTGATTTAAATGAAATGGCTGCATAATTTTTTGCGCAGGTTTACTTTTTACCGGTACCTGATAGAATGTACCAAATACATCATTTTTCCGGGCTTCCGGCCGATTTCATTTTATACCGTCGGGCGGTTTTTTTTTGATGAACTAAGCAATGGTACTTTATTGAATAAAGCATCCTCGTTAGCCTATAACTTTATGCTTGCGCTTTTCCCGGCAACCATATTTTTATTTACGCTTATACCTTATATCCCGATCAGACATTTTCAGGACAATTTGTTGACCATCTTGCAACAAGTAATGCCGCATGATGCTTACAATGCTTTTTACAATACCATTGTAGATGTAGTTAAGAAAAAAAGTGGTGGCCTGTTCTCCTTCGGGTTTGTAACTACCTTGTTTTTTGCCACCAATGGGGTTGCCCGTTTGATGCAGGCATTTAACAAATCATCATTACAGGATGAGACACGAAGTTATTTAAGAAGGCGTTGGGTTGCCCTTGTACTTACCGTAGTCATCAGCTTATCCTTATTGATCGCGGTAGCTATATTGATAGCCGGTCATAAAATACTGATCTTTCTTCAACACCAGTTTGACAGTAAGGCCCAGGCCTGGTATATTGTTATTGCGCTTTTGCGTTGGATAATTGTAATACTTATTTTCTTTGTAACTGTTTCCCTTTTATACAGGTACGGTCCGGCGCATAAGCAGCGATGGAATTTTCTCAGTCCGGGTTCAATCTTCGCAACTTTTCTGGCGGTATTAACTTCAATTGGGTTCACCTATTACATCAACAACTATTCGTCCTACAATATTTATGGATCTATCGGGATTTTTATTGTGCTGATGATCTGGCTCTATCTTAATTCGGTCATCATTCTTATTGGTTTCGAATTAAATGCCAGTATTGAATTATCTAAAAGAAGCATTAAAATTGTTAAGCCTAAGTTTAACTCGTTTAGAACCAAGCCCTCAGCCTAGCCTTGTGTACCAGGCGCCTATTCTTCGTTCAGGTATTTCGAAAGCGTATCAATAAATAGTTCAATATCCTGCAGCGTATTATCAAAAGAAAAAACCAGTCTTACTTCCTGTTTCAATTCGTTCCAATAATAAAAAAGTGCATGTTGCTGCATCTTTTCATGAACCGAGGGAGACATTTTTAAGAAAACAGCATTGGTTTGTACCGGGTGTACCAATTCGACACCTTTCACTGAAGCTATGCGTATTGCAAATTCGCTGGCAAGTTTATTGGTATAAGATGCCAAATCTTTCCATAGATCGTTTTTTAACATCGTTGTAAACTGAGTTGCGATAAACCGATTCTTTGAAGCCAGTTGCATGCTTCGTTTTAAATTATAACGATACCCCCCGGTGCCGTCTTTGTGAAAAAATACGACGGCCTCTCCAAACATCATCCCAGCTTTGGTACCGCCAAGCGTTAAAACATCAATACCAACATCTGTGGTCATTTCTTTCAGGCTGGTTCCGAGAAAGGCTGCGGCATTGAAATAACGTGCGCCATCTACGTGTAAGAGCAATTGATTAGATTCACAGATAGCTTTTATCGCTTTTAGCTCGTCAATAGCATAAACGGTACCATATTCGGTGGGCTGCGTTAATGATACTACCCTGGGTTGTGGATGATGAATATCCCCTGCCCTTTTGATGGCGTTTACTAAGGCATCAGGGATAATTTTACCGCTTGCCGAGGCTACGGGAAAAATACGACACCCAACAAAGGTTTCAGGTGCGGTAGACTCGTCTACAAACAGGTGGGCAACATCTGTACAGAATATAGAATGATAACGGCTGGTTATACTGGCAAGCCCGAAATTATTAGCTCCTGTACCGTTGAACGTAAAAAATACCTCGGCATCGGCATCAAAAACCTCCCGGATCAAATTTATTGCTTCTGCGGTATAGTCATCGTTCCCATAGGAACGCGCATGTCCATTATTGGAATTGATCAGTGCATTTAACAAATCAGGATGTACGCCGGCATAATTTTCACTGGCAAAATTGATCGTGTCAGGCAGGCTCATGTCTTGTATTTTATATATAAAAATGAAGTATCAATACGATGCACAATATAACATCATATTTGTTTTATTTAACAAAATCAATGATTTGAAAGTTCAATATAAATGATCGAACTACGCAAATAAAAATGCAACCTGGCTAACCAAAACCTATCCAATACCTCATTTTCATTTGTAACACTCAGTATATCAATAAAATAAAACTAATTTAAAAAAACTCAAATCATTTTTGGCAATTCGGCGTGGATTCGTACTTTTGCCCCCGGAGAGTTGGCAGAGTGGTCGATTGCGGCAGTCTTGAAAACTGTTGAACTGTGAAAGGTTCCTGGGGTTCGAATCCCTAACTCTCCGCCAGATAAAAAAGCCCTTTACAATCAGTAAGGGGCTTTTTTGTTAAAATGGGAACAAGTTACTTAAAGATCAGATGGCGTATATTGCAATTTGGACTATTTGAAATTACCCTTTGTTAATTTTTTTCAAATGGAAGCTGTGTTTTCCTGACTTAACCGGAATTGAAAAGTAATTGTTAACTATAGCAGGCTTATTGATGTTTTTTTCATCTCCGGTAAGGCTATAATTTTCGAATAAAATAGGAATGAATACCTGAGCAGTTGTATTTGCAGGAATATTAACCGTCAGATTGTAGGTTTTTCCTTTATCCTGGTCAAAATTAACAAGAACATCGCCATGAATTGTTGGTAGTTTGGTTTTTGCCCAGGTCAGATTTCCGGGTTGAGGTCTGATATTTATTTTTGAAAAACCTGGTTCAGTCGGTTCAATTCCCATAATTTTTCGCGGAATTATATGAGCTGGCGACGCTGCCCAGGCATGACTCCAGCTTATCCCTTCCGGATCATATTTAAGATCCCAGGCCTCCGTTGTCATCGTTGCCCCAACCCGTATCATATTTAACCATCCCCTATCTGAATCATTGGTCATCAATTGCAAAGCGTATTCATCCTGGCCATAATTATAAAGTGCTTCCATCAGATAATTAGATGCGTAAACACTGCAAGCCATCCATTTAGATTTTACATAATTTACAACGTTCTCTTTATTTTTATCCGGCACCAGCCCAAATGCCAGAGGGAACAGGTTAGCTTGTATTGAAAAATGTTTACTACCAATTCCATCAACGTATATTTTGTTGATATTGTCAAAGAATTTTTCATTGAACTGCTTTTTAACATTTTCTGCCTTTTTTTCGAAAAAAACCGCGTCATCATGATGATTGGTCGCTATGGAAATTCGGCTCATCAACACCAGGGCTCTGTAATAAAATGCATTCACAACGGTATTATAATCCTTGCGTTCATAGTTGTCTGTTTCGCCGCTCGGATAAATACCTTGCTCAGCATCTGGCCAATCGTCAATATCATGTAACGCATCGCCCTCAAAATGAATAGATGCCAGGAAACTTTTTGTTTGTAAACCCGTGCGTGTACTGATCAATCCCTCGTTAGTTTCTAAGCCGATCAGGGTTTTTGCTTTCAGATCGTCGTAATATTGCTCGATCAACTTTTTATTGCCAGTATACAGGTAATCTGCCCAGGCCATAAAAACACTATGGTTTATCCATTCAGTGGGCCATGTTGCGTGATAGATCAGATTTTCAGTACTGTATCGGGCGGTTGCAAAATTGCGATCAATGGCGTAATGGCTCATTTGTTGAATATAGCAGTCGGCTTCGTACATCATTCGTTCGCGCTCGCTGTTGGCATAATCCCCATTAAAGGTATTGGCGATGGTGGAGTATTTACATAGTTCATATATTTTATTCAGCTTTTCATCCGAAGAATAAAAGAATGATGCTGTAGGTTCGAATTTTACATACAAAGCTTTTTGTAAAACGCTGTTAACTTTTAATCCCGGAATTGCTTTTATCTCGGCATATCTGAATGGAATAACTTCCGGCATTTGTGGTGGCATTACCTGGCTATGTGGAAACAATGGCACAAAGCGTGGAAGTTCAAGTATGTAATTATGTACTCCTTTTTTTAAACCAATTTTGTAAACATCATAAAGTATACCACCTCCGGGTTTTACGTCAATTGAATCGCCTATGCCTTTTTCGCCAAGAGCTACTGAAAGGGAGTCGAATTTTGCGTTGTCATCCCAATTTATATTTATTTCAAGGTAAGAAAATGCATCTTTTTTGAAATCGTAAAAGTAATTTCCTTCTTTGGTTATTTTTGATCTGAATGGCTTAACATCATGGAAGTTAATGGGTTCACGATCCTCAAAAGTCCAGAATGACTGACCTTGTCCATTATCCAGTTGAACCCATTTGCTTTCACCGGGCCATTGCCTTTTTGAATCGAAGTTGGAAGTATTAAACTTTTGTATTTCGCTCCAAATTGATTGGGTGCCATTTTTCCCCCAGGTAGCTACTCTCCAGTAATATTGCTGATGCGCTTGTAATGATTTGCCACCGTATTTGATATTAATTGATTGGCCGGAAAGTACTTTTTCAGAATCCCAAAGATCGGGTTGGTTATGCTGCAATAGCAAGGCTGAAGTTGCTACCTGAATACGATAAGCGCTTTGAAAGTCAGCTTTAGTACCTGCATTAACTATCCATCCAAAATCAGGTGTTTTATCAGTTATTGTGGCGATTTCGGGATTTGCCATCAAATCAAGCAGGAGGCCGGTTGGTGCCGGCATTTGGCTATAACAATCGGCTCTAAACAAAAAAAGGAAAAGAAATAAAATAATTAGTTTCGATAGAGCTGACATGGATTTTGGCTTTGATCTTTTAAAAATACTTAAAAAAATGCGATTTTGAAAATGCTTCGACAATACGTTGAACTAAAAAGTATTTAGTATCCGGGGTGCTTTTTTTGTTGATCAGCTTATTTTGAGGAACCAGACTGATCCGTAAATAGGAAATGTCCGTTTTTGAAAAAACCTTGTTAGCTTTTATTTAATTGCTGCTAAAATACCTGCCTATGATCGAAAATTGATCATTCATTTTTATATCCAAAGTAATTCACAGACAAGCTCCAGCTTATTTATTATCTGGGTAGCATTTCAGTAAGATCGTACTAATACACTATCAAATGTTAAAAATTAATTATTCTAATGCCGTTAATTATAGTTAATTTTAGACAATTCCTTTTCATTAGTGTCATATTTACTTAGATCTTGCCTCGACAGTAACGGTGATTTTTAAGCTTTAACTAATTAGCTGGCATAAAATATCCAGGAGATGGATAACTTTTTCTGATAACAGCCTGTAATCAGAAATGTTTCATTTTATTGGTGACTTATTTCGTCCAGTTGATAGGTAGATTTGATGATTTATGAAATTGAGAATTACTCAAAAGCAGCATAAACTATTTTTATAAACCATATAATTTAAGGTCAAATTTTGGGGTAAAAGTCTTATTGTTATGTACCGTAAATAAACAACATTAGTGCATAGCGAAAAGACAAGCAATTAAGGCAAATAGAAACTGGCCTGATTTGCATTTTATTTCCAATTTGTACCAAATACTAACAACCCCTAATAAATGGCATTTATTGATTATGTATTACAACCCCCGGCCTACGGCTGGAAGGATCTGGATGGAAATTTAGTTAAGCCGCAAACAGGTCAGATTTTCAAAGAGTTTTTTAAGCGACTAAATATTTTTAAAAGTCGCAAAAACTGGTTACCAGTTTTTAGCTGGTTCAAGATCATTTGTTTTTTACCCTTTTTGTTCCTTTTTGTTTTTAAGTTTTTTACTCCCATGTTGCTGCTTTATGCATTTCTGTACAGCATGGTTATCATGGGTACACACGGAACCGTTTGGCATCATCGTTATTGTACCCACAGGGCCTATAAATTTCGGAACAATTTTTGGCGTTTTATCACGCAGAATCTAACCATTAGTGTAATACCAGAAGAGATCTATGTTATTTCGCACCATGTTCATCATGCAAAATCAGATACACCTGGTGATCCTTATAATGCCGAGGCTGGTTTCTTTTATTGCTTCCTGGCAGATGTCAACCATCAGCCTATTGCGAAAGACCTCTCCGAGCTCGATTATGCCAGGGTCACAAAGCTAATGGCACATACCGGTGTAAGAGGTAATACTTATAAGCAATATCAATACTGGGGTTCTTATGCAAATCCATTGCGATCAATATTAAGCTGGGTTTTAAATTGGGGATTCTGGTACCTTACATTTTACTTCTTAGGCGGGCATGCCCTTGCCTGTGCGTTGTTTGGCGCAGCTGGTTTTTGGGCAGTCGGCGTTCGTACATTTAACTACGAAGGTCATGGTAAAGGTAAAGACAGAAGACGAGAAGGAATTGATTATAATTGGGACGACAAATCAGTTAACCAACTTTGGCCAGGATTTGTAGCCGGCGAATGGCATAATAATCACCACCTATTCCCTAAAAGTGCACGTAGTGGGTTTAAAGCCTACCAGGTTGATATGGCCTGGTATTATATCAGGTCGATGCATTGGTTAGGCGCTATCAAAAGCTACCGCGACGACAAAAAGCAATTCCATGAGCGATATTTGTAGTATAAAACCCCAATAAAAGTAAAAATGCCGGCTCAATTCCTGATGTCGGCATTTTTACTTTAGGTATCCTGAATAAATCATCAAATGCAAATGAAATCCTGCTATACCTGATTATTATTGACCGGGCAAGAAAAAGGCTAGCTATAGCTTGAAAATTGGAAGGATAGCAAATCTAAAAGATCGTCTTACCGAAGTTCGCTGGATTGTATAATTGCGGAGAGAGAGGGATTCTAATTCAGGTATTTTTCTATTTTAAAAGTGCCTTTTTAATATCATTTTAAGGGTTTTTAAATCGTTCATTTGTACAATTTAGCAGAGTTTTGACAGACTTATTTTAGTGACTAAACAGGCTAAAAAATGCTTTTAAATAGCAATATGGGCCATTTTAATTTAAGACCAAGCTAAATATAACATCTGACAAATTAGCAAAAAACAACTTATTTAATAATTTACTGTGATTTCTAACCTATTTGACTCCATAATTTGGTTGATCTCTAAAATGTTTCAACGCTCTCATTGTCATTTTTTCTGCTGATCTGTTCTGACTTTGAAACAGTAAAGACTTAGATCTTAGGTACCTAAAAAATAAGAAAACCAGTTTTTACCCCTGATACAAAATGCTCTCCAGAGATAATTCCCTTGGCAGATTACCTCACCTTATAAATTAAGGCATATTAACTCATTACAGCCCATTACAGCCACCCAATAGCTTGATGTGGAATACTTGAGCGTCCGGGACAAAGCATTGCTATGGTGCCTTATTTTGAGCAATCAGCTCTGTAGTGGATAGCCCAATCATATATATCATGTTTGCGTATTAGAATTCCCCCTTGTGATGAAAATCAAGCAAATAGGAAGTGTAGTTCAATAGTACCTTGGGGTTAACAGAAACCTCATTGGTTCTGATATGCTCTCATTGTTATTTCATGATGAAACTAATGAAATCCAGTATGATGCGGATGCCTTAGGTTGGCTTAAGGTGGTTAGTTCAGAAATAGTGAGGTACTTTACTATATTTGAGTTCGTATCTGCAAACTTAGAGGCAGTCCCTGAATTAACTTTGCTATTAATTATATGATCAAATTTTACTGCCAAACCCCGGATTGCGTGCTTTCACTATCAAAAGCATCTTTTCCAGCATTAATGAATTGCCCTGTTTGTAACCATCACCAGAGTTATCAGCGAAGGATATAGCTTTAATTGAGAAGCTTCCATATATGATTGCTTATCCTTTAAAGAGCACCTTGCTTGAAAAGCTTCCTACGGACAGGATAAATAAATTTGGTTATGCCATCCAAAACTATCTCAAATATCTTGCCCTTTTAACAGCATCCGAGTTCTTTAACAGTAACATAAAGGACAAAGGAATGGTAAACTTATTCCGGGAGTGTCTGAAAGAACCTAGTATGGGACACTACAACCATTACTGTACGTCGTCAAACTAAAGTGAACCAAGGCTTGTGTAGTGTTTCGGTTTAAAGTAAAGCTAAGTTTTCCATTTTTGGGGTCAAGGCTTTGTTTGATGATTTGTCTTCTCAGCATATCTCTTTTTTCATCCCTTCAGATTTAAAATTTCGATTAATAATAAATGACAAGGTAAATTGTTTACCAGAGCAGCACCACTAATTAATTATTTCTAACCGGTGGCAAGGAATAAATCTACACAGTTTTCAAAACATGTAGCCGATATGATATTAATGATAAATATGAAAATAGTGGATAAGGGTGCATTACCGGTAAATTTGGTAAGTTTTTAAAGGAAATTATTTCTATACTGATATCATTCCAAATTAAAAGGATATACCCAAAATCGTTTAATAATCACAATCAATAATTTAAAAAACAATCGCATGAAAAAGATTGCAACATTTATGATTTTCAGCCTTTTAGTGGCTATTTTATCTTGTAAAAAAGGAGATCCAGGACCTATTGGTGCAACTGGCGCTACAGGTGCAACTGGCGCTCAGGGAATCGCCGGAGCTACAGGTCC
>Ga0164296_1000695_pt1 | contig 38808 bp, 24 predicted proteins | sample GEODES057metaG_FD_113533 | JGI IMG/M metagenome (GOLD analysis project Ga0164296, IMG submission 113533) | Dystrophic lake water microbial communities from Trout Bog Lake, Wisconsin, USA - GEODES057 metaG | ecosystem: Environmental > Aquatic > Freshwater > Lake | place: USA: Trout Bog Lake...
GGTCTTCATCCCACCCTTCCAATGACTTTTTCCAACGCATACTAACTCGTCTTCGTCATTAAATTTCCAATGTTGGAAAGGAGGAAAGTTTACTTTATCGTGACCGTCTGCTGTGCTCTTTACGGTTTTTTTGCGTCCAGGTGCTAACGGTATATGATCGAACGTCATGATACGTATTACTACATCTGTCTTGGCTATCGTTTTATAGTCTGGTAAGAATTCTGATAGTTTACTTTTCTTATCTCCGGCTGCTCTAGCCTTCATAAAAGCTTCTAATCCCATCCTTTTAGCCCTAGCACGTTTGGCATCTGCTATCGTGCGTATGTTAATTTTATCTAAACTGGTTAAAATTATATCGTGTTGGCTATATTCAGGTTTAATAAAACTTGAAAAACTACATTTGCTCTTGTGTATCTCTGCTAGTAAATCTCTGTTGTTAAGGTATTTGACTCTTCTTCCGGTGGGTGATATTATACTGGTCATTTATTATGACTCTCCTTTTTTTGTAGTATAGGCTCTTTGGCTATACATTGTCAACCGAATTAACTACGCACTTTATTTATAAGGTAAATACTGCTGAGGAACAATTATTTATGGCTATTAAACCTGCTACTGCTATTGCTATTGGTGTTGCCGCCGCTGGAATCGCTAGCTTGGCATTCGGTAAAAAACCTAAGCCACCTACAACAGTAAATTGGCCAGGTACTACTCCCGATAGGAGAGCTAAATTATTATTGCCCGCTAACTCACCTTACCTACTAAGCTCTTATACTGTAGGACCTAATGACGAAATATTTAATGCAGGTGGGATAGTATTCCCTTATACTCCATTGATATCATTTGAAAATGCGGCAACGTATACTCCTATGCAGTTTGTTCATTCTAATTACAATTATTATTCTTATAAAGGCAGTGCTGTTAATCAAATAAATCTTACAGCTAAATTTACAGTTAACAATGATTCAGATGCTGGTATGTATCTTTCTATACAGCACCTATTAAGAGTGTTAGTTAAAATGCCATTTGGTGGAGACCAGAATGCAGGAAGTCCTCCTCCTATCCTAAGGCTAACTGCCTATGGTCCCTATATGTTACAAAATGTTCCTGTAGTTATAGGCAGTTTCAAAACAGAGTTTCCTGATAATGTCGATTACTATCAAACAGCTTCATTAAACAAGACAGCAGCCAACGGGGGAAGTTATTCTCAGTTTGGTTCCACTACAAATATGGTTCCGACTATAAGTACCATGGCGATAACTCTATATCCTGCTTATTCACGATACGAGCAAGCATCATACAGCGTTGATAATTGGTTGAATACAGGCCCCAATAATACAGGGTATCTATAATGTCTGCATTATATTCGCAAACCAGCCCCTATCGTTATACTACATCAACTAACGGCTATCTCGGAGTACTTAATTTAATAGATCTTCCTGCTTCTGCTGAAGATGCTCAGTTTTCTATATTAACAAAATACGCCAACCGACCTGATCTATTAGCATACGATCTATACGGAGACAGTAGATTATGGTGGGTGTTTGCTGTAAGGAATAAATCTGTTATTAAAGATTCTATATATGATTTCGTTCCTGGAACTATTATATACATCCCCTCTATACAAAGTATCAAAGCAGCCATAGGTAGTTGATATGACCACTAAATTAAATTTTGCCGCGATAACAACATCGAGCAATATTCTAAATCATTTCAGATCTTATAATTGTATTTGGACATTATCTGCGGCACGTTCTACTTCACTAGGTCCTCCCGCTGATTTACAAGCGTTAGATCAAGATTTGTCTAATCCTAATTTTGTTATAGCGAAATCCGGAGGCAAAGGACCTAACTTTACAAAGATAACAACTAATGACAATGGCTCGATCTCTAAAGAAGCACAACAACAGACGGGATTATTTTCTGGCCAATATGATTTTTATTTTGATGATGTAGAAATAGAAGCATTGCCGGCATTTGATTCTCGTACTGGTTATAGTAAATCTACTAAAATATCTTTTACATTGCACGAACCTTACGGTATCGGTGGATTTATTGAAGCGTTACAAGCTAGTGCTGTACAGGCAAATAATTCAGATTATAGATCTTCGATATTTGTTTTAAGATTACAGTTTAATGGATATCCAGAAGATGATGACTCTACTCCTATTACTCCTGGAATATTTGGTACAAGATATTTTCCTTTGGTATTTACGAGTATAGAAGTAAAAATAGATCAGGCAGGAACTGTTTACCACTGTAAGGCTGTTCCAGCAAATGAATTATCATTCGCGGATGCTAATAAATTAACAGCTAATGTCAATGTACAAGGAACTACAGTAGGCGATATAATAAAAAATTTATTCATTAGCTTAAACGAAACATCAAAAAAACAGCGATTTAATGTTACACAAGATCCAAATGATATTAATTATGATGAGTATAGGATCAAATTCGCTACATTGAATTCTGACGGTACTGTAACTATTCCGCCAGGGATGAATTTAGACGATACAGGGTCAAATCCATTTTCTTTATCAAAGACAGTTCCTGACCCGGAAAAAAATAACTATGATTATCAGTATTATCAACCCGATGAATCTGGTGTAAGTAATAAGGGGACGATAACCAATGCCGGTGCGACTAAACTCCCGGCACTTACGCAGGCCCAGTTAGCGGCCATACAGGCTAATCCCTCATTGGCAAATACTGAAGCTTCTAGAAGCCCGACTCTCGCCCAATTAAAGCAGTCGATTCCTACAGATCCTATCGTGCAATTTTCTGGAAAAGCAAATATCCACGATTGCATAAGTGCTGTAGTTAGAGATTGTGATCTGATCCAAAAGACCTTAATAGCACTAGCAGGGAGTGATCCAAATAGCGTATTAGATAGCCAAGACATGGTTACTTATTTTTATATCACTATACAGGTAGCAGACAAAGAAGGAACATACGATCCTATAAGCGGTCTTCCAGCTAAGATACATACCTATATCCTTATGCCCTATAAAATGCATATCAGTAGATTTCCTCAGTTTCAGAATGTTCCTTTAAGGCCGGGATCATTACAAAAAAGAATAAGACGTACATATGATTATCTATATACTGGAAAAAATACAGATATCTTAAGTTTTGATCTTAAATTTAATAATTTGTATTTCCAAACTAGACCAATTAATAGTGGAGCCAGCGACGTTAATAATGCTGCCAATGCACTACAACCTGACGGTAATCCTCTCCTTCCTCCAGAAAAATATCAAGTGGCAGAAAATATCGTCCAACGCCGATCTGGTGCTACGCAGATACGTACAAGGAATGCTCTAAATTCTCAATATGTAGGATATGGCGGAGATGCCACTAGAGGATTTAATGCCAGTGTCTGGTCAGCAGTTGCTAAAAATGTACATCATGAATTATTAGATGATGTGGGAATGTTTAGTGTAGAGATTGAAATAGTAGGAGATCCTTATTATATACTACAAGGAGGAGTTGGCAATATTATAACAACTCCTGATCCAAAAAATTTAGGAATCACAACTATAGGAGAAGCTGATCATCAGTCATCTGAAGTGTATGTACAGATTAATGTTGCTAATATCACTGATATGAATGTACAGACCGGATTAGCGATAAAAGATACTGCTCCGGCATTTAGTGGGATTTATAGATTAATACACATAACAAACTATTTCCAAGGCGGAGTATTTAAACAGAGATTAAAGTTAATTAGAATGCCAGAACAAAATAACGACGTTAATCCATGGAATCAAAACGGATGGGGAGAAGGATAATATGGCAGAGCTAAAACGTTCCCCGCAGACACTAAAGTATCCGGGCCCCTACCTAGCAGTAGTTAAAAATAATCTAGATTCTGCATTTAATGGGGGACTTGAAGTCGCCCTTATAAGAGGAACAACAGACGACACTGATCATGTAATCGGACAAGCGATAAAAGTAAAATATCTAAGTCCATTTGCAGGAACTACGTCGATTAATTTTGCTGGAAAAACCGACACAACAGATAGCATTACTAGATTTAATGAAACCCAAAAAAGCTATGGAATGTGGATGGTTCCTCCCGACGTAGGTGCAACAGTTATGGTATTTTTTATCGAAGGACAGATTAGCCAAGGGTATTGGTTTGGTTGCGTCTTAGATAAAATGCAAAATCAAATGGTACCGGGTATTGGATCAGTTACACTGCCGGTGTCAGCTTTAGATCCTAACTACCTTTCTTTTTATGGAACCGATCCCTTAGACCCCTCAGGGCAGTCATATTTCCTTCCTGTAGCAGAAATTAACAAAAATTTATCTACAGGAGCAAATAGCGGCCCGCCTGTGCATGTGCCTTTTGCTACTCAATTGGCTGTACAGGGATTGTTATATGATCGTGTTAGAGGAGCAACATCTAGTAGTGCTAGAAGAGAAGTACCTAGTAGTGTATTTGGAATTAGTACACCAGGTCCTCTTGATGTAACTACAAATAACTATCAAAAACGTACAGGATTTTATTCCGGTAATAGCGTCGATAACATGAATAACAATAAAGGATTTCCTGCCAGCAGACTAGGAGGAAATACTTTTGTAATGGATGACGGTGATGCCAACGGAGATAATGAACTTATTAGATTAAGGACTCGTAATGGTGTACAAATATTATTACATAATTCTAAAGATCTAGTATACATCACTAACAGCCAAGGAACCGCTTGGATAGAAATGACCAGCCAAGGCAAGATAGATATCTTTGCACAAGATAGCGTTAGTATTCACAGCGAAGCCGATTTTAATCTACGTGCCGATAGGAATTTTAATATAGAGGCAGGACAAAACGTAAACATAAAAGCGTTTAACAACATGACTATCGATGTATCTGCTGGATTAAATTTGTTATCTTCGGCTGATACTACTATACAAACCGCCAATCTTTATGTCAATAGTATAGGAAGTGTATTACTCACAGCAACTAAAGAAGTAGGACTTACAGGAAGTGCTGTTAATTTTACAGGACCTGTACAAGGAGACAGTGCTAATTGGTCAGTTCCTAACGCCGCAACTTCAGCGGCCAGCAAGACAGCCACAAACTTACCTTTAAATGATTTGCCCTATAATCAAGCAGGTGCTGGATGGTCGAACAGCGTTCAATATAACGCAGGCACTCTTTCAACTACTATGTTAAGGATGCCAGTGCACGAACCTTGGAGCCTACATGAGGACCTTGACCCAGTTGGTACTAATTCAGCACTTACTGATAATACTCCAGGTGCAACAGCTTTATCTACTTCAACAAGTAACACGCCTCAACCATTAACTGTAACAATGGCACCACAGCCAGCTTCCTCATCCTGGTCTCCTGCACTAAATGTTCTTAAATCTTTAAGTTTCGGAGAAGACGGAACATCCGGTAGCATGGCTAATTTTATGCAGACAGACCCGGCCTTACAGATAGCTATGCAATGGGCGGCAGATACATATAAATTATCAACTGGACTTCCCGTAAAAATTACCAGTGCATATAGATCACCTCAACTGCAACAGCAATTCTATAATGCATGGGCCGCTTCTACAGTCGTTGATTCTAATAATCCTAGGAGGAAATTTACTACGCAGTTTGGTTGGTTGATATCTCCAGCTAATCCGGCAGCAGGACAAACAGCTCCTCATACACAAAAAATAGCAGTAGATACTCCGCAGGCTCAATGGTTATATAGTCACGGTGTATTACCAGTAGTAGGATTATCATGGCCATTAGGCCTCAAAGATAGTGTACACCTAACGCTATCTAGTAGCCCATCACCTCAAGAGTAAATAAATTATGCCATATGTAAGTATCACCGTTAACCCTACACAGTATAGTCCTCAATTTGCCAATCAAAAGACGCAGATATATAAAGGATTTAGTACTATAGATAATACTAAATCTAGTAGCCAATTGTATGATTATGATCTTATCAAGCAGGACATCTTAAATCAGTTTAATGTATCTAAAGGCGAACGTGTCATGCGTCCAGATTATGGAACTGTGATATGGCAATTATTATTTGAGCCATTTACTGATAGCATTAAATCACAGATTATCGACGATGTAACACGTATCGTAAACAGCGACCCGAGAGCAAATGCTTTACAGATCGATGTAGTAGAACAAGAATATGGAATATTATTAGAAGTAACATTACAGTATGCGGGAACTGATCAGACAGATGTATTAAAGGTTAATTTTGATTCTTCTGTAGGATTAATAAAACAGTCTTAATATACCATGATTATGTATCCAATAAATACGCTATAAAAATAAATTACCTATGATACCATCAACTACTAACCAATATCTGACTACAGAAGATTGGACTAAAATATATCAAAGTTTCCCCAACGCTGAATTTCAAAGCTATGATTTTGAAACATTGCGTCGGTCGATGATAGCTTATCTACAAGAAAACTATCCAGAAGATTTTAATGATTATATTGACAGTAGTGAATATTTGGCTCTAGTTGACCTTATAGCATTTATGGGGCAAAATTTAAGTTTCCGTGTTGATCTAAATGCACGTGAAAACTTTTTAGAAACAGCACAGCGTAGAGACAGTATATTAAATTTAGCAAAATTGATAGGATACAATCCCAGCAGGAATACTCCTGCTAATGGTTTTTTGAAAATTGTCAGCGTGTCTACATCTGACATAGTTCTCGATCGAAACGGTATTAATCTTTCAAATGCATCGATAAATTGGAACGATCCCACTAACAGCAACTGGTACGAGCAATTCATAACAGTATTGAATAGTGCCATGCCGTCGGGGACCGTATTCGGTCGTCCAGCCGATAGGAATACCATAGGCGGAATTGACACACAGCAATACATATTAAACAGCACTAATACAGGCGTACCTGCTTACTCGTTCTCTTCAAATATAAACGGCACATCGATGTCCTTTGAGGTAGTTAGCAGTTTATTCTCAGGTGAAAATTTTATATACGAACAATCTCCGAGGCCCGGAAATCAATTTAGTTTTGTTTATAAAAACGATAACCAAGGCAACGGATCTGCTAACACAGGATTCTTTGCACATTTCAGGCAAGGCATTTTAGGATCAGCTAACTTTTCTGTAACCCAACCGGTGCCGGATGAATTAATTTCTATAAATGCATCTGGAACAAATAATTCAGATGTGTGGTTATGGCAATTAGATGCTAATGGAAATTACAGTACGTTATGGACACAGGTTCCTAACACGATCGGTAACAACGTTATCTACAACAGTATCGCTAGTAACGTAAAAACTGTTTACAGCGTTCTTACAAGAGACAATGATCAATTTGATCTAAGTTTTGCAGATGGTAGTTTCGGTGCATTGCCATTGGGTAACTTTGTTGTATATTATAGACAGAGTAATGGTTTGAATTATACGATCAGGCCAGATCAGTTATCTAATATCGCAGTGACCATTCCTTATACAAATAAAAATGGTCAGGCCTGTACTATTAAGTTAACATTAAGCCTGCAGGAAACTGTAAGTAATAGCCTGCCTACTGAAAGCAACGACGATATTAAATTAAAAGCACCACAAACATACTATGTACAGAATAGGATGGTAACTGGTGAGGATTATAATATCGCTCCATTAACTGCTGGCACTGATATATTGAAAATACACAGTATCAATAGGACTGCTAGTGGAATAAGCAAATATTTTGAATTGACCGATGTGAGTGGAGAATATAGCAGTACTAATATTTTTGCTACAGATGGTATGCTTTATAAAGAATATAAAGACAGTACATTTAATTTTACATTTGTAAATCAAAATGAAATAATAGGAGTATTAGATAATCAAGTGGCTCCTATATTAGCACTTCCTGCTACACGAAATTTTTATCTTGACAAATATCCTCGGATAGAAACATTTGGTATTGGTGCATACTGGACACAATCAACATATGGAGTAAATCAATCTACTGGATATTTTAACGTATCCGGATCTCCGATCGCCGTTGGAGCATTTTCTGGAAATAATCTTTCATATCTATCTCCAGGTGCGATGGTTAAATTTGCACCGCCACAAGGTAATTTTTTCTTACCTAACAATAAATTAACTACAGTAGAAGATACAAATACTTCTAACTATATTTGGGCACAGGTTATATCTATAGCAGGTGATGGATCAAATGGCGGAAAAGGTTCACTATCAGACGGAACAGGTCCTATAATTTTTTCAGAAGTAATTCCGTCATTAGCAGTTCCTTACGAAATTATTCCTGCATTTGAAACAGCTATACCTACTGCCATACAATCTGAAATAGTAGATATAGTATTAGAAAATAGAAATCTGGGATTGGCCTTTGATGCTATATCGAGAAGTTGGTATATAATCACAGACAGTAATATTGATTTCCTATCACCATTTAGTTTAGATTTCCAAAATGATATTTCTAATCTAGGAAAAGATAATAGCTGGTTTGTAAGTTTCCAATGGACTGGAATTAATTATAAAGTTAGATATAGAACATTAAATTATGTTTTCGAAAGTGAAAAACAAACTGCATTTTTTGTTGATGAAACAGAAAAGAATTATGATTTTGTGAATGATACTGTGATTAAAGATCAAGTAATTGTTCTAGCAGTAAATGAAACACTAGCCACATCGGAATTAACAGTAAACACCTCGACTTTCTTATCAATCTTAACGACAGCAACTGCCGGAGCAAGTTCCGTAGGATCAGTGAATCCTCCATGGCCAGCAGGACAACTAACAATAAATTCTAGTTGGCTAACTAATAACAACCTCACTATAGGTGACACTTATTATGCTGTACATCCATATATATCGGGCGGAAGTTCTATTATAACTTCGGTGGTCGGAAATACGGTTAATCTAGTGAATACTTTAACAAATACTATAGGATCGGGGGATTTAGTTACCTTTCTTCCGATAACAATTAATTTTGTTACTACAAACACATTTACTCCTACTGAGATCAGCCAAAATATTAGCTTATCGAAAGATTATCCTTGGCAGATAGATTCAGCTATAGTAGAATCAGATGGTTATGTCGATCCTAATAAAGTTGTCGTAAGTTTCTTTGATTATAACGATTCGGGACAATTGAAAGATCCTGATGCATTTAACAATATAGTACAACCAAATTCTATTTCTCCCCAAACCGGGTATCTGTATAACTTTATATTCTTTGAATATATGGCAGACGGAGTTTCGTATAAATTGGCAGATCCTGAATTATTTTCTATATATCCTACTCCCGACACAGTAGATTTCAATCCAGTAGATGGACAATTATTTTATTTTTACGATCCTAGCATCAATGTTATACAGACTTGGTCCGCTACAGAACAGACATATATCCTTAACACAAATTATTTTACCTATCCCGGACGAAGCGGATTAAAATTCCAATACCTGCATAACAGTGCTAGGGACCGCAGGATAGATCCAAGTAAAACAAATTTAATTGATATCTATCTATTAACTGGTACATATGATACATTATACAGAGCATGGCTAGCATCGGGGACAGGATCAGAACCATTGCCGCCTACCAGTAATGAGCTAGCCAGTCAATTTGAGCCTATTTTAAATCCTATAAAAAGTATCAGCGATGAATTGGTATTCCAGCCTGCTGTTTATAAAGTGTTATTTGGTTCTCAGGCAGAACCAGCACTACAAGGCACATTCAAAGCAGTACAGAATTCTACCATATCTAATAGCACAAATAATTTAAAAACAAGAATCTTGAAAGCTATAGAAGATTTCTTTGCCCTTGAAAATTGGAATTTTGGAGATACTTTTAATTTTAGTGAATTGTCTACTTATGTTATGAATGTCATGACACCAGACATTACTAATTTTATTATAGTTCCTGCATCCGGAGGAGCTTTTGGTAGTCTATATGAAATAACTAGCCAAAGCAATGAAATTTTTATAAATGGTGCCACAGTGGATAATATTGATATTATAGATGCTATTACCGCCAGTCAACTACAGACGACCGGTAATGTTATAACAAATACGGCTGGAGCATAATTAAGATGGTAAGACAAACATCGAATTTATTGCCAGCTTACTATCAGACAGATAAAAATTATAAATTCTTAGCTAGCACATTAGATCAATTAATACAAACTCCAGAAATACAGAGACTTAATGGATATATAGGTAGTTTCTTAAGCCCTATGTTTATCCCATTAACGGATATTTACATTTCTGATCCTCAACCTTTAAGAAACAATTATCAATTATTGCCTGCATTGGTAATTAGAAATGATGATACCTCTGTCGCTAAAGCGTATGGATATGATGATCTTATTAACCAATTGAGTTTTTATGGAAGTAATGTAAGTAATCTTAATAGATTATTTAGACCAGACTATTATAGCTATGATCCTAAAATAGATTGGGATAAATTTGTAAATTATAATCAATATTATTGGTTGCCAACTGGACCTGATACAGTTACGATAACAGGTGCTGAAAAAGAAATTACTAGTACATATACTGTTACTGACAGTGAAGATAAAAGTTTCTTTGTATTTTCTCCTGATGGATTGACGATTGATCCATTAGTTACATTATACAGAGGTGTTACATATGTTTTTAATGTAGATAGCGATTACAATTTTTATATTAAGACTGGCCCCGAATCAGGACCCAATGATCTATATAATATAGATATTATAAACAATGGAATCAAAAAAGGACAGATAATCGTAACGGTTACTGATTACACTCCTAACACTTTATATTATACCAGTGATGATGGAAGATTTGCTAGTGGACAGTTTGTAGTAAAGAGTGTAACTGAAGATAGCTACATTGACATTTCCTCAGAAATACTAGGTAAAGCACAATATACATCAGCCAACGGAATTAAATTTATCAATGGTTTACAAGTTACTTTTGGTGGTAGTGTATATCCTTCTACATATGCCAAGGGTGTATACATCGTCGAGGGTGTTGGTTCTGCTATATCTTTGGTAGATATATATTCATTGAAAACTCCGGAAGACATAGCTGATCAATATGATGATAATTTTGACGGAGAAGCGTTTGACGATTTTCCTTTTGATGACTTTGAAACTTTACCTTTAGTTCCAGAATATATTACTATTAATCGTGCCAGCAAGGATCTAAATCCTTGGACCAGATATAATAGATGGTTCCATATTGATGTATTAAAAACTACAGCGGCAGCCAATGGCCGAGATTTTGTTGCACCGTCGACTGGTATAGCACAACGCCCTATTATTGAATTTAAAGCCAATCTACAACTTTATAATTTTGGAAGTATAGGTATCCAACCAGTAGATTATATAGACACTATAACCAAAGATGCTTTTTCTCAAGTAGAGAATAGTTCTGGATATTGGATAGATGGCAGTCAGATCGAAGAAGGTGATCGAGTTATATTCAATGCTGACCCGGATCCTTTAGTACAAGGTCGAGTATTTCGAGTACATTTTGTAATAGTCGACGATACAAGTAAAGATCGATATAGAACGGCTAGTCCGATTATTAGCCTTGTTCCTACAGATGATAATATCCCTCCAACCTATGCCTCTGTTGTGGCTAAAAAAGGAAATACATATGGAGGAACCAGTTGGTGGTTTAACGGAACAAAATGGATTGAAGCACAACAACACAAGACGAGAAACGAAGCTCCTTTATTTGATGTAGTAGATTCAAATAGAAATAGTTTTAGCGGAAGTAATTATTCAGGAACATTTAAAGGAACAAAAATATTCGGTTATAAAATCGGATCAGGACCAGTTGATTCGGTGTTAGGATTTCCATTAAGTTATCAAAGTACAGCATTAGAAAGCACCTATTTGTTTGAAAACTATTTCATGACAGATTCTTTTGTTAATGTAGTTTCTAACGTAGGAACGACTATTCCTGTAAGTTCTGGTTATCTAGTTGACTATACTAATACGATTACTAATTATGTCAATGTATGGACTCAGGCCGAACCTTACCAATTGGCCGTGCAACAATTCCAAGTAGTTTATAATCCAACTAGCAGTATACCAATAACTGTTTTTGATAATCCTAGTACTATAACAGATCTTTCAGCAAATGTTTTTGTAAACAATGTTAGATATAGTTCGACAGAATATTCTATAACAACATCAACAACGGGTACAGTATCGATTAATTTTACTACTCCCCTGTCTGCATCTGATACTGGAAATTCTATACTGTTTAATTTATATACTTCTCATGTACCAAATAGTACAGGAGTGTATGAAGTTCCTATAAATTTAACAAACAATCCCTTAAATGGTACTATCAATGAATTTACTCTTAGTGAAATAATAGACCATGTTAGAGATATGGCTAACAGAGATCCTGAGTTTGAAGGAAAATTTCCAGGATCTGGAAATTTGGGGATGTTACCGAACGCTTCAAAATACGGTGCTAGATTTGTAAGTAATAAAAATTCAATAGCGTTCTCACAATATTTTATATCTGATAGAGAACATAATTTAATTTCTGCTATTAGAAAAGGCGGCGATGATTATAATCAATTTAAATTAAATTTCATCAAAACTATAACATCTATACAAGATTCATTCACTCCAGCAGATGCTGTAGATTATGTATTAGATCAATTAAATCAAAATAAAAATACATCGTTTCCATATTTTATGAGCGATATGGTTCCTTACGGGACAAACAAAAAGATGCGTAGACACACAGTAACTGATCCACGCAATGTCGCTTATCCTATTACTGATGTTTTTGATATAACTAATCTATCAAATAATTCTGTATTAATTTATCTAAATGATGTGCAGTTAGTTTATGGATTACATTATACATTTGATTCCCTAGATCCTGCTGTTATAATACAGGCTCCTTTGACTAAAGGAGATGTGATCGTTATATATGAATATCTAAATACCGACGGATGTTATATTCCTCCTACTCCTACAAAATTAGGATTATATCCTAAATTCGTTCCTATGATGATGGTAGACGATTCTTATGTAGGCGGTCCTCAAAATGTCATACAAGGACATGATGGTAGTCTGTTGCTAGCCTTCAATGATTATCGAGATGCTATTATTCTAGAATATGAAACACGTATCTTTAATAATATTAAAGTTAATTACGATCCTAATTTATTTGATATCAATAGTGTAACTCCCGGAAGATTTAGAAATAATGATTATTCATATTCTGAAATACAGTTATTGATACAAGACATGTTCATTAAATGGACAGGAATGTATAACGTTACATATGATAAGAATTTAACATACGATATAAACGAGCACAAAACTTATAATTATAAATCCGCCACAGATTATATATTCGGAGGCAATTTTACCGGTAGTTGGAGAAGTATATACAAATATTATTTTGACACAGATAGACCGGATCTCTGTCCATGGGAAATGTTAGGATTTTATATCAAACCCGATTGGTGGGATAGCTATTATGGACCATCTCCATATACAGCAGGAAATGCCCAGCTTTGGACCGATCTAGAAGAAGGTTATGTAGCACAAGGACCCAGACAGGGATTTAATCCTTTATATGCACGTCCTGGGTTGAGCCAAGTTATTCCTGTTGACGATAGCGGAAATCTTTTAGATATTAGAGAATGGGGAGGACTAAAATTAAATGATAGTATTCCTAATCAATCTCAAGATTGGGCATTTGGTGATATAGGTCCTGCTGAAAATGCTTATCGTAGAAGTAGCAATTGGCCTTTCGCTGTACAGATAATCTCTGCATTAGCAAAACCAGCTGATTACGCAAACAAATTATTTGATACAAGCCGGATGACATTAAATCTAGCAGGTCAATATACATATAGTTCTGCAAATAAATTTGCATCTCCTAGTTCATTATTTTTACAAGGAGATACAGTTAATGGAAAAACTATTAGGACTTCTGGATACGGAGTATATGTATTAGAAAACGGAACTATAAGGCAAAGCAATTATCTATCATATCTAAAAGATCAATTAGCGAATGGTAATTTTAATCTGTTTTATAAGGTTGGTGGATTTGTTAATCAGAACCAATTAAACATCAGCGTAGATTCTTATAATTTATCTACACAGAGCGTTACTCCGTTTTTACCTAACGAAAATTATAGCATATTCTTTAATACAAGTAATCCTGTATTATCGATAGGAATCTCCGGAGTTATAATAATAAAAACTAATGGCAAGTATCTAATAAAAGGATATGATAAACAGGATTTATATTTTACTATAAATGAACCTCTGCATAATTTAAGAGATACTACTATCACAGTTGGCGGACAATCAGCGACTTATCTCAATTGGGCATCTGGACAGGCCTATCAAGCCGGTCAGATAGTGTTTTATGAAAATAGTTTTTACAGAGTTAACAGTAACTATGTAAGTTCTATTTCTTTTGATGCTACCTATAATCAACTATTATCTGGATTACCAACTATAGGTGGAATAACCGTACAAAAATCTGCATCATTTTCGACAGCAGAAACAAAAATACCTTATGGATCTGTATTTGAAACTGTGCAGGAAGTTTATGATGTGCTACAAGGTTATGGTAATTGGTTAACTACACAGGGTTTTGTGTTCGATGAATTTAACAATGATTTCGGTCAAGTTATCAATTGGGATTTTACCACATCAGAGTTTATCTATTGGACTACACAGAACTGGGCTAATAACAGCGTTATAACACTGAGTCCTTTTGCAGATACGCTAACTTTTAACTATAAAGAAGGCGTAGTTGATAATTTACTAGATAGTTTTTATGATTATGCCGTATATCAGGCAGACGGGACACCATTTCCTGCTAATAATTTTAGTATCGTTCGTTCTTCGGGAATTATATCTATTAAATCAAATTCTACCACACAAGGTATATTTTTTGCTAGATTGAATCTTGTACAAAAAGAACACACATTAATATTTGACAACACTACTGTTTTTAATGATGTTATATATGATATAGAATCTGGTTATAGACAGTTAAGGATGAAATTACAAGGATTTAAAACCGGAGGTTGGACGGGAGATTTCTTTAGTCCTGGATTTGTTTATGACAACGCTACAGTACAACAATGGACTCCCTATGCCAGTTATATGCCTGCTGATGTGGTCCGCTATGTAGGAAAATATTATTCTGCCATCGGTAAGATTACAGGATCAGAAACATTTGATTTTACTAAATGGTATGCCCTTCCGGAAATTCCAAAGGCCCAACTACTACCTAACTTTGATTATAAAATAAATCAATTTGAAGATTTTTATAGCCTAGATATTGAAAATTTTGATGCTAGCCAACAAAAGATGGCACAACATCTGACAGGATATAGCCCTCGTCCTTATCTCGACAATATATTTTCAGATCAAACCGCACAATATAAATTCTATCAGGGATATATCAAAGAAAAAGGTACACTCAACGCTTTAACAAAATTAGAAAAAGCCGCTGCCTCTAACATGCTAGGTACGATAGATGTCAATGAAGAATGGGCATTTAGGATGGGAGCTTATGGTTCATTTAGCAGTTATAATGAATTAGAATTTCCATTACGTGAACATGATTTCATAGAAAATAATCAAGCGATACAATTTGTGGGGTCCACACCTGTTAACCCTACTCAAACTATTTCTTATATATCATCTAGTGATTTATTAATATCTCCGAAACATTATTCTTCTACACAACCGTTCGCTACAGTTACCGGTACCTATAAAAATAATACACTATCACTACCATATGCTGGTTATGTAAGGTTAGACGATGCTACCTATACATTTACAAATACCAATGCGATCCTTGCAATAACAAATAATTCATTATTAAACGATGGAGATAAATTATGGATAGGATTTGATTATGCCAATGATTGGTCTATCTATAGATATACTAGGACGCATTGTAATGTTATTGGTGCTAACCAGTCAGGTGCTGACATTATTTTTACTACTAATAAACCGCATGGATTGTATATTGGCCAATTAGTTTCCATTACCGAATTGTCTGATACTCTTAATAATGTCTACCAAGTATCTGATATTACTACTCCGTCATCATTTACAGTAGTATCTAATAAGAATGTACCAACGAATTTAAAAACCAGAGGAGTATTATTTCAGTTTGCTAAATCTAGATTTGATGTAGTTGATGATATAGCAAATATTCCTTTCCCTACTTCTTTAAAAGAAGGTGAATTATTTTGGGTAGATGATAATGGACACGGGCTTTGGTCAGTATATAGGAAACAAAATAATTTTAGAGATTATGTTTATCCTGCTCCTAATACCTACGAACAATATAAACAACAATACGGGTATAAAATAACCAAACGTGCTAGTAGCACAACTGTTATCGTTTCTGCAGCCGGATATTATGATCCTACGGCAGGGTATGGAAGACTATTTGTCTATGAAGCTGATCCTGCCACAGGTGCTCTTTCACCGATCAACAATTACGGATTAAACACAAAATTAGATCAATACAGGCCTACGTCAGATCCTACTCCATTCGGGGATGTGGTATTTTATGACGACACTGATGATTTAATTTTTGCGGCAGCTAGTGCAGGAACTACCGGAACTGCTATCACAGACATCAATCCTTCTACTGGAATTTATAGCACTGATTTTACAAATGATATTATTAATTGCGGTCTAGTAAAAATAGCAGAACCTAACCGATTAGGAACAGCCTCATTAGAACTAGAAGCTGTAACATTACAGGTGTTATATAATCCGGGACATCCTGTAGCAGGTTCTTATTTTGGTTCTAGTATATATGTACAGGGAATACAAGGAAATAAAACTGTACTAATCGGTGCACCAGGAAAACTTAATAGTACGGTTACATCAGGAACGGTATATGTCTACAATCTTTCTATAAGTGAGAGTGCCAATACCTATGGACCTTTTACAGGAACAGTTTATGGATCTGGATCAGGTGCTAGTTTTAATATTACTATTTCTAATAGAGGGTATACAGCAAGTGTTATCAATAGCGGAACAGGATACACTACCGCAAGTGTTATAGTCATAACAGGCGATCAGCTCGGCGGTATATCTCACGAAAATGATGTATTCTTGCACGTTAATTCAGCTACATCTAACGGTTCTATTGTAAATCTAGCACCTATATCTACAAATTTTGTAGCCGCATATAGGTCGATGGAGGTAGTTAATAATAACTCTATATACCCACCTAGTTATATTACTACTGCTACTGGTTCTCAATTTGGTTATAAGATATCGGGTAGCAGAGACGGAAGTGTAGTCGCTATATCTGCTCCGGGCTATGATTATAATAGAGGAATAGTATTCATTTATAAAAATATAAATGGAGTCTATCAGATGTGCCAGACGATAGATCCGTCTTCGCTAGCTGTTAATTCAAATTATAATAATTCTAGTAAAAAAGGAGATCGGTTCGGTAATGATCTTGCTATCAATGAAGATGGAACATACTTATTTGTAACAGCAGATAGGATGAGCGACGGAGTTACTGAAGCCGGTAAAGTGGGTGTTTACACATGGAATGGATCTACATTTGATTTTGCTCAATTGTTAGATAATCCTGCTATTTCAAATATCAATTTTGGAAATTCTATAAGCGTAAATCCAGATGCTTCGACTATTGTAGTGACCGGTCAGGGTGCTCCTTTCTTCAATGATGTTACATTTGATCAGAATAAAACTACATTTGATAACCACTCAACTAATTTTGGAGATATAATAACTGGATCAGGTAGTGCTTATGTATATGAGAGATACAATAAGAAATTTATATATAACCAGGAATTACTAGATACCAGCGTTAACAAAGGTGGTAACTATGGATATAGTGCAGTTATTGATGACGCATTGATATATGTGGGTAATCCAGATATTACTTCTGGATTAGAAGGTTCTGTACATCTATGGAATAAACAAGATACTACCGCAGTCGGTTTAGGCGAATATAGAGTAGAAGAACCGTTAGTAGATTTAGATCTAATAGATAAATCATTTACGATCGATACACTAAAAGGTCAAGTATTAGACTACTTAGACATAATTGATCCTATCAAAGGTAGGATCGCCGGCGTTGCTGAACAAGAAATAACTTATAGAAATAATTCTGATCCTGCTATATATGACACAGGACCTAACGTGGTTGTAGATTCTACTAAATCGTGGAAAGACGAACACGTTGGTGAAATATGGTGGGATATATCTACTGTAAAATATGTTTGGTATGAACAAGGTGACATATTATATAGAAAAAATGCCTGGGGGTTAACATTCCCTGGATCGACAATAGATATTTACGAATGGGTTGAAAGTACCTACCAGCCCAGTACTTGGGCATCATTGGCAGATACTCCTGCCGGACTAACACAAGGAATAAGTGGACAACCAAAATTTCCTGATAATTCGGTATACTCAACAAAACAGTTGTATGATAAGAGTACAGGACAATTTACAACCTACTATTATTACTGGGTAAAAAATAGTACAGTGGTTCCAAGCAACACAACACGTAGGATGTCATCTAATGATGTATCTAAATTAATATATAATCCCGAGTCATACGGTGCAGAATATATATCAATTACTGGACCTGACTCTATTAATGTAACAAATTATGGCTCTCATCTAATAGCTGATAGAATAAGCCTTAACATAGGATATGATTCATTTAAGACTAATATAAACAGGCATACTGAGTGGGCAATTATACAAGAAAACAGTGAAAATAGTATGCCCACGTCTGCACTTAATCAGAAATTAATTGACAGTCTATTGGGACACGATACACTAGGCAATCCAGTTCCTGATCCTAATTTAACATTTAGGCAATCATACGGTATTGAGATAAGGCCAAGACAGAGCATGTTTGTTAACAGATTATCTGCTCTAAGAAATGTCATAAGTTTTGCTAATGATACATTACTTAAATTAAGAACCAAAGGATTTGTAAACTTTGATATTCTTAATAGCAAAGAAGAAATACCAAATATTATAACAGGACTATATGATCAGGTAGTTGAGGATATCGTATATAGAGATATAGTAATGACAGACCATCTAAGACAGGCACAGATTTCTTGTACTGTTATAAATGGCAAGATCGATTCTATAACTATAGATGATCCCGGCTATGGATATATGACTGCACCTACAGTTACTGTAGGCGATGGATTAAATTCTGTTATTTTACAAACATCAATTGATGGTAATGGACGTATAAATTTTGTTGAGATAATAAATCCCGGATCTGGGTTTGTTACTGCACCGACGATAACTGTAAGACCTTATACCGTAATATTATTAGTGGATCCAGAATTTAATAATAAATGGAGCGAGTATCAATGGGTAAACAGTAGTTGGGTGAGAATACATACACAGACATTTGATACCACGAAATATTGGAAATATGTAGATTGGGTAGATCCTACTTATAATCCATTGAAACCTATTTCTTATTCTGTAGGACAGGTCTATGAAGTCGTAGAACAAGAATCATCTCTTAGCACAGGTGACTATGTTAAAGTTTTAAATGGCGGTGATGGAAATTATATTATCTTAAGAAAAACAGCGGCAGGAACATCGGGCACATTTGATAACGATTTTGATATCATTTATAGCCAAAACGGAACTATACAGATATTAGAAGGTGCGTGGAATGTAACTACAGATGATTATGGATATGATCAAGTTATTCCTTTTGATGAAACATTGTTTGATCAAAATGCTGATATAGAATTAAGTAATATATTAACAGCATTGAAACAAGATTTATTCTCTGGCGTTAATAGACTATACTGGAATCAATTCTTTTTCGCCGCAGTAAGATATGCAATTACAGAACAGCCATTATTAGATTGGGCTTTTAAGACCAGTTTTATCAATGTTACTAATAAAGCAGGTGTGTTAGATCAGAGAATTAATTATAGATACCAAGACCCTACATGGTACCAAGATTATTTGAATGAAATTAAACCTTATCATACACAGATAAGGAATTATCAGGTTAATTATCAAATAGGTCAAAACAATAGTACTCCTTGGGAGCCTACACAGACATTTACTAGCGATTTTGATTTACCTGCTTATTTTAATACAGCATTGAATACATTTACAGTAGTAACAATATCTAGTTCTTTACTATCTCAATATCCTTATAAATCATGGATTGATAATTATACATCTAGTATTGAAAAGATCATATTAGAGACTCCGGGTTCGGATTATAAAACAACTCCTATAGTTACGATCGTATCGGCTCCGGGAGATACAGGTGCTGGTGCTACTGCACAGGCATACATATCTAATGGTAAATTATCATTTATACAATTAACAAATCCTGGATCGGGATATTTTATAACACCTACAGTTGTAATATCAGGGGGCGGCAATTTAAATCTTACAACCGCTACTGCGTATGCTCAACTTACCGGAAGCCTAGTAAGAAGTAACTTTATTAGGATGAAATTTGATAGAATAACAGCTACTAGAGAACTTGGTAATACAACTGCGGCTATTACAACCACAACTAATGGAACAAACAATGTATTTGATTTACAGTGGGCATCTAGCCCATTAAAGAACGATACAAAACTTACACTCGACGGATTACCTGTTCTTAAATCTACCTATACGATAACAAACTATACAAAGGTAATAACAGGTAATGGTACAGATTATACTAAATGGTATAGTAAGGTAACTTTAAATTTTGTTCCTAAAAAGGACCAAGTATTAACTATATCCTATAAAAAGAATATAGAATTATATAATGCTGTGGAACGCATAGAAGATTATTATAGTCCGACAGTTGGTATGTTAGGAACAGACACAGCACAATTGATGTATGGAATAGAATACCCTGGAATTACTGTACAGGGATTACCGTTCAATGTTAATCTAGGATTCGGTGATTTTGTCTTTGGTGGTGCTGATTGGGATGATCCAACTGCAAATATAGATACTGAAATTGACGGTGGTAATCTTACCACAGCAACTAATGGTCAATTCTTGACTGCACTTGGATATAGGCCAAGTGATATCGTCCTAGATGGGGACGGTTTTGTAACTCCATATACTAGTTATGCACCTGAAGAATGCGTACCTGGTCAGATGCAAGATACATTATCTATGAATGTGTTTACTAGATCTCCAGAAGGGTCACCTGTAATTGTATCTCAAAGTATATTAATAACTTCTACAACATCTAATACTACTGCTAATTTAACATTTGAACCTCCTTCGATTGATTCTGTTTTAGTATCATTTAATAATACATACTTACACTATGGAATTGATTATGAAATTGATCTTGTTAATACTACATTAACGATCAATACACAAACAACAACTGGAGTGGCATCGATCACAGTAGTAGGAGTTGGCGGCACTGAACTATATGGTTCTACTTTTGTTACAACTACTTCTAATGTAATCAGTTTTAATAGTAGAAATTTATATAATGAAGTCGGAAGTGTATATGTAACAGTGAATGGTCGGACGATTAACGAAAATACCGGAACTCTATACTATACATTTGTTGAGCAATCTGATCTAACAGGAAAGATAACTGTATATGGAATGCCTGAGGGTACAAATACAGTTCAGGCTTGGTATTTTGAACCTAGCTACAAGGCTTATAGTGAACTAAAACAACAGGTTATACAAGTAGAAACTACATCATCAGTGTTCAATCTTATACAAGTTCCAGGAATATTGGGACCATTTGAAGATCAAACTATAGTGACAGTAAATGGATCTAGACTAGTTCCTCCTAATACCACATACTATCAGGTTGAAAATAACCAAACTACATTTATTATACATCCTAATGAAGATAGTGCATCAGGTGCATATTCTTTAAATGCTTTAAAAGTATATCAAAATGGTATAAAATTAAATAATCTTAAAGATTTTATATTAGATCAACCTGCAAATAGTATTGTATTCAATACAGGGTTCCTATCTAATGGCGATGTATTAGCTATAGAAACATTAAATGATGCCGCATATATCATAGATGTACTAGCAGAAACTATAACATTCACTAACCCAGTACAGCCTGGTGATATAATTGATATATTAACATTTACCAACGGTGATGCTTCTGGTATACGGACTGAACAATTCCCAGCTAACCAGTCCGGACAATATGTTATGGCACGTCAAGTATTCAACGATAATTATGTTTGGGTGTCAATCGATGGTAAACCTTTAATTAAAGATTACGATTATGCTATACTATCAGACGGTATAACTGTATCTATTAACAAAAATTATTCTTATTCTTTATCTAGTAGAGTAGTTATTACTAGTATCAGCGATCAGTTAGTAACTAATGTCATTGGATTTAAGTTATTCCGAGATATTTTAGGGCGTACTCAGTATAAGAGATTTAGTAATTTAAATTCTACAGTATTAACTAGCCCATTAAATCTTACAGATACAGAAATATATGTTAAGGATAGCAGTACTTTAACATTACCTAGTCCGACACAAAATCTACCGGGTATTATATTCATAAATGAAGAACGTATAGAGTTTATGACAGTTAGTGGTAATGTTCTAGGACGTATTAAACGTGCTACTTTAGGCACAGGAGCATTATCTGTATATCCTACCGGAACTCCTGTAGTTGATATGGGTACAGAACAAACTATTCCTGATCTAAGTTTTACATTAAAACAGATACAGATAACAACATCTACTACTACAACATATGTATTGAACACTATAACTAATAGTACATCTACAGGAGATGGTATAGTATTGAATCCTTACGTAAATGGGTCGGATCAGATCGAAGTATATTATGCTGGTATATTATTAAACAAAACTACCACTACCTATCATTATGCTGAAATAGGATTTGATACCGGCGATAACGATAGCGATACCATAATACCGCCTCAATTTACAGTAAATGTTGCTGATAATTCTGTAACAATTAATTTACAACCAGAAAGCGGTTTAACATTTTCACCAGGAATGAAATTAACAGTTATACAAAGAAAAGACGCTGTTTGGTATACAGCGGGTCAGAATACCCCAAGCAACGGTGTTAGTTTATTAAGTTCTATAACACCTCAAGCACAATTCCTATTAGAAAGGCAGTCTGGAATACCGGATAAATATCTTTATGAACACAACTTCAACCAATAAAATGCAAGAAACATCACGCAAACCTGACGAGCAAGGCAGTATAGCTATTCGAGGACACATCAAAATCTCTGATGTAACTGATCCGACTCCTGTTGTTTTGATAGATAAATTCAATGCCATACACTATGAAAATTTTAGTATAGCATTGGCACAAAGTATAAGCGATCAAAATCAAGGATGGATTGCTGAAATGGCATTCGGAAACGGAGGAAGTCTTGTAGATCCTACAGGTATTATAACTTATCTCACTCCAAACACAGTTGGTACTAATGCTAGCCTATATAATCAAACATATTATAAAAATGTTGATGCTAATAGCGTATTAAACAAGGATCCTAGTAGGAATTTTATGGAAGTTAGGCACGTTACGGGAGCTTTCTATACAGATGTACTAGTAACATGTTTATTAGATTTTGGAGAACCAGCAGGACAAAGTGCATTTGATAACAGCACCAACCAACAAGATCAATATGTTTTTGATGAATTAGGATTAAGGGGCTATAGTCCCAACGGTCCTGGAACAGGTCCATTATTAACACACGTTATTTTCCACCCTACACAAAAATCTCTCAATAGATTAATACAGATAGATTATACTGTAAGGATACAGAGTCTTTCAACCGGAATATAAAAATGGCTGACTATACAGTAAATTATTCTAATAGTATTAAAAATATAAACGGTCCGAGCAATAATGTTGGAGTAGTAATTCCATCAGGAGGAAACGCACCTGTTAGTTCTATAAATTTAATAGGACAAAATTATCCATTATATGCTCAAACAATTGATCAGAATTTTTTATACCTTCTAGAAAATTTTGCTTATTCTTCTCCACCTGCTAATCCTGCTGAAGGACAGTTATGGTATGATAGCGGATCTTTTACATTAAAAGTTAGGACTTACTCTAATGGGTGGATTCCTGCGAACGGTGTCTATGAAATGGATACAGATCCTACACAGACTACTCCCGCGAATCTTGTACAGCCCGGATTTATATGGGCAGACACTGCTAATAATATATTAAAAATGTGGAATGGTAGTGAATGGATACAGGTAGGACCAACTGGGACTAGCGGAGCTAAAACAGGTTCTTATCCTACAGTAGTGACAGATTCATCGGGAAACACCCACAACGTAGTAATAACATATATCGATGATCTCGCTATTGAAATCGCTGCCAAGGAAGCATTTACTCCTACACCAATAATCGATGGATTCACAAATTTAGTACCCGGTATAAACATTAGTTCAAAACAATTCACTACTAAACCTATATTCAACGGAGTAGCAAACATAGCTACTCAACTACAACAAGTGAATGCCAATGGAACAATACAAACAGTACCAGGAAGTTCATTTATAAGAAATGATGTAAGCCATCCGTCAGTTAACGGTACTTTTATTGTTAATAATGATAACGGAATTTTAATTGGATTAAACACATCAACAGTCTCTATACAGAAAAGTGGTAATAGGGCAATATTTAGTAATGTATCGGCCGGTAGTCAATTTGTTTTTAGAGGATGGAATATTAACAGTGATCTAAAAACAGGATTACTTATTGATTTTTCGCAACAGGTTGGCTCTAATCCTAATCTAAATCCAAGGGTAGGAATTAACAATCTTAATCCCGCAGTTGAACTGGACGTATCCGGTAGTGCAAATATAAACAATCAAGTAACTGTAAATTACACTCCTAATTCTCAATTAGCTAGTGATAAAGCTAATAAATTAATCGTCGGTGGTAATAGTCATATTACCGGAAATTTACAATTAGACGGAAGCATATCAGTAGCTAATTCTGCTACATTCGCAGGAACGATAACCGTTTATTCAAATATAGTACCAGGTCCTAATGCTAATATTTCTATTGGATCTAGTGCTACTGCATTTTCTAGTATTGCGGCTCAAACAATATTTGCCAAATCGATAGGTGGAATAGGAGGTTCAACCGCTACACTTTATGGATCTGCCTCTCAACTACTAAATCCTCAAAAGTTTAGTTTAACTGGTCCTATACAATCAGTAGACTCAGCAATTTTTAATGGAACATCCCCAGTAGGATTAGTTACTACTATTACAAATCGTCTTATAACTGATGCTCCTTCTTATCCTATAAATTTTGATACAGGTCTGCAAAAAGTTCCGGATGTTACTGATGAAATTTTAGTTTATTCGACTGTTGTTAGTACATCTCCTCAAATATATAGTGTAAGTAAAGAAAAATTCTTACAAGATGTATACACTAACATTTTTATGACAGGAATGATAATTCCTTATGCAGGAACAGAATTACCTCCTAATGATCCTAATACTAATTTACCCACTTGGTTATGGTGTGACGGTAGTGCACAACTCAAGACTACCGCTCCTAATTTAAGTAATATGATTGCAGGAGTATATGGACCGTTTGATGGAGTTAATTTTTATCTACCAAATCTCAATGGTAATGTAGTAAGAGGCGGAGAAAATACTTTATATACTAATACTTCAACTAGTCCTCCTGCATTACCTATAGGAATACCTTATATAATAAAGACTTAAACTATGGCCTATACAATTTATAACAATGATGGAAGTATTTTACTTACTCTAGCTGACGGCCAGATAGATGATATTTCTACCAGTCTTACACTAATTGGTAAAAACGTATCATCATACGGTCAATATTTTAATAACGACCTAATTAAATTGATGGGGCATTTTGCAGGCCCTAATGAACCGACTAGCCCTATAATAGGACAATTATGGTATGATACATCCGAGGGTAGAGTTAAAGTATATGATCTTACGCAGATTTTTAGACCTATTACTAGCACTATAGCTGGGCCATCTATCCCTGTGAATCTAGTTCCTAATGATTTTTGGTATGATACCACTAATCAACAATTATATTATTCCGAATCGGGATTAACAAATCCTGTATTAGTAGGTCCAAAAGATTCTGCACTTTATGGAAATACAGGATGGATAACTGAAACTGTATTAGATAGTGGTCAAGCTAGCCATGTTGTGAATAAATTGTACAATGGTGGAGACCTAGTAGGAATATTATCCGAATCGGCATTTACTCTAAATGTAAGCACGGCAGGATTTACAACTGTTGCAGTAGGATTAAACTTAAATCCTACTATACCTGGTATTAGATTTGTTGGTACTGCAACCAGTGCAGATGCTATAGCGGGAATAAATGTAAATCAATTTTTAAGAAATGATCAAACACAGACTATCCAAGGTTCATTTACAGTAGCCGGAAGTCAATTTAATGTTATTAATAGTACCGATGATCAGATTACGATATATTCTGATCCTAACACTCATGTAGGTACGATACAATATGGATCTAGCAGAAATCCTTTAAGATTACAAGTTACTACAAATCTAGGATTGGCCACAGCAGTATATATGGAATCTGCTAATAAAAATGTAGGTATATGGACAGAAAGTCCCCAATACCCGTTAGATGTTGCAGGCGATACACGTATACAGGGTAATTTAATAGTACAAGGTACGTTAACAAACGTAACAAGTCAAAATTTAGAAATTAACAGTTCTACTATACAGTTAGGTTATGGACAGATTACTCCATCTGATGCCTATGCTAATGGTGGTGGAATTGAATTATATGGAGCAACACCCCATAAATTGTCTTGGTTAAATGATGGGACAGGTTGGAATAGTAATGATAATTTTAATCTTACATCTAATAGTTCTACATATAAGATTTCCGGAACAACAGTTTTAACACAAACAGGTTTAGGAATAGCGATTACCAGTGCTACAGGATTAACGTCGATAGGAACATTAACAAATTTATCAGTTGGATCTTTATATCTTTCTACAAATACTATATATTCCACAGGTACTATAGCTATATCTACTACTGCTACACTCAGCATGAATGGTAGTAGGATATCAAATCTAGGAACGCCGCAAGATAATAATGATGCCGCTACAAAAGAATTTGTTATTAACAGTTTTTATCTATCACATGCAAATGCATTGTCATTAACATTAGACGTGACAAATTTCTCAACTCAATTTGCCAGTGTTGATATAGGAGTTAAATATTATCTAGATTTAATGTTCCCTGTAACTAATCCTTCTGCGGATAGTCAATTTGATCTGCCTGACGGTTCTAGAGCAAAAGTTCTTTATGCTACTATAAATGTTCCTGCACCATCATATACAGTTAATGTAGGATTTAGTTCTATCACAGCAGTTGAATCGGTAAATTTCTACAATAGTACAACCGTTACGGCACCTGCAGTATCTGGTTTAACAGGTGCTATAGCGGCATCGACTACTCCTCAAACATTTACTCCTGTAACTTCATATGCCGTACATACATGGAAGGTAGAGGCCGGTGTATGGACCAAGATATCCTAAGGAATAAAGAATGGCATATATAATTAAAAATTATGACGGTAGTACTAAATTAACTATTGGAGATGGTCTAGTAGATCGATCTACTAGTCTTAGTCTTGTTGGTAAAAATGTTAGTAATTTCGGTACATTACAAAATGAGAATTTTTTATACCTATTAGAAAATTTTGCTAGTAGTTCTCCTCCTGTTAATCAAGTAACTGGGCAATTATGGTATAAGACTGATAGCGGATCATTAAATTTCTATAATAGTAATAATTGGATAACTGTTCCTGGATTCACAACCGATACAGGCAGTACACAGCCTGGTTATTTTTATTTCGATACAATCACTGATCAATTATATATTACTAAATCAGATAATACTTATGGACTTATTGGACCAGAGGCACTACCTGGATTTGGAACAACTAAATTATCATCTACTATTTTATATGATAATGCATCTAACAAATATGCTGTAATAGAAATTTTAACTAATGGAGAATTAGTTGGAATTATTTCTACTGCTTCATTTATGATGTCCGGTATGGCACCTAATGGATTTAGTCCTCAACTTAATAGAGGTATAACTCTAAAGAATGCCAATTCAAATGACTTTGCTCTAATAGGAACTAGCCTTTACAGTAACCTGGCTACTACAGCTACAAATTTAGGAAATGGTGATGTGGGATCTATCCCTTATCAATCTAGTTTTGGAAATACTGCATATTTAGGTATAGCATCGTCTGGGACTATATTAGTGTCTAATGGAACAGCACCGATATGGACGTCAACCAGTAGCTTATCGATTAATCATGCATCTAATGCTGATAATTTAACAGGTGGCCAGCAGGGATATATACCTTATCAACAAAATGCAGGATCTACTACATTCTTAGGATTAGGTAATATAGGATGGGTGTTAACAGCCGGTGCGACAAGACCAACATATACTAATCCAGGAACTTTTTCAGTATACAGTTCACAATATTCAAATACATCCACTACCTCTACATATGCCGCAACAGTACCTTGGGGAGGAGTAACTAATACTCCAACTACAATAGCAGGATATGGTATTACTGACATGATTAATCAATCAGTGTTATATGCCATTACAGCTAATACGGCTACAACAGTAGTTTCTCAGATAGGCCAAAATTCACAAACAAATGGAACTGTTTATGGAACTTGGGTATTAACTACAGGAACTACATTTAATGCTACATATGCTGACCTAGCAGAAAAATATCTACCTGATGCAGAATACGAACCAGGTACTGTTTTAGTATTCGGGGGTGAAAAAGAAGTTACTATATCTACTACCAGAGTTGATACAGCGGTAGCAGGAATAGTATCTACAAATCCTGCTTATACATTAAATGATAGTTTAGAGGATGGAGTATATATCGCTCTTATTGGGCGTGTTCCTTGTAATGTTATTGGACCGATAAAGAAAGGTGATAGACTAGTTACAAGTAATATACCGGGTGTTGCTACAGCATTAAAAAATGTCGTGTTAACTCACCCAGATCCTGGAACGATAATTGGAAAAGCTATACAAGATTACGATAATACTACTGATGTTGGTGTTATCGAAGTAATGGTTAGAAGCTCATAATCCACCAATAAATATATAGAATTTGGAAATTTAATAATGCCTTACATCTTATACAAGTCAAACGGTACACCTTTAGCTACAATAGCAGATGGGTCTTTGAATGCTTCATCGACTTCTTTAACGTTTGTGGGAAAAAATTATGCAGGATATGGGCAGATATTAAATCAAGACATATTAAAATTATTAGAAAACTTTTCTAATACTACAAGTCCTAATAATCCTATCACTGGGCAATTATGGTATGATTCCGTAAATCGAAGATTAACAGTGTATGATGGAACACAATTCAAACCTTTGTCAAATATCAGTTCGGGATCTGTTACACCTAATGACAATTCAAAAGGTGATTTTTGGTTTAACGATACAGAGCAAAAATTATATTTTTACAACGGATCAAAATTTTTAGCTATAGGTCCAGAGACATCTACTTTTAGCGGAACTAAAATAAATTCTGCATTGGTTACTGATGTAAACAATATAAGTCATTATGTATTAGAATTTACTGTAACAGATGACACAGGTATTCCTAGGATAATAGCAGTAGCATCTAAAGATGAAATATCTTCAGTAAGCCCTACTGATCCGTTATATACACAAAATTTTACAACATTAAAACAAGGTTTAACATTACCAACTAGTGATCCTGTTAATGGAAATAGTATTTCAAATCTTAACGAAGGTGCTTATTATTTCTGGGGAACAGCGGCCAATGCTAGGGGATTGGTATATGCTACTAATGCTGGAATACCGGCGGTATTCCACCAGGCAGAAGATTTCTTCTTATATGCAGATTATATAAACGCATTAGCTAATGGATTAAAAATTAATAATGATTTTGGACTTTATCTCGGTGGCGGATATGATTTCCATTTCCACTATTCCGGATCGGGTGCACATATAGGGCAAATTACCAATTTGACCGGTAACAAGATAGCATTTGCAGTAGGTGATTTAGCTAATACCAGTACCAATGTACTAACAATAGACGGACAATCTCTAGTTCCTGGAAAAGGTGTAACAGGAGATAGTGGTAATAGTATAGCGGTTAGTTATTTTGATTTAGGACAAAGTACAAATGGGTTTGCTAATTTGTATGTGAATACAGTTACATCTACAGTGATAAATGTAACTACCATGACCGGTACTGATCTACTACTAACAGATTCATTCACGACTTTAAACGCTTATGTAACTAATCAAACATCGACCAATATAATTTCTACAAATGTGTTGTCGATTTTATCTACTACTACTAATCTAACAGTTGCTAATGATGCTACAGTTGGAAACAATCTCTCTATTACCGGTAATGCTAACGTACAGGGAAACATTATATTAACTGGTGCTAATAGCACATTACAAGGAAATATATCTGGAAATGTATCTGGAAATATTTCGGCTAGTGCTGTAACAGCCACTAATGTATATGCCAATTCTATTAATGTAACATCTCAAGTAATAACATCTGGTACCGTTGTCACTGCGAATCTTGTAGCATACGGAGGCGGATATGCTAGCCCAGGTATTATAACTGGTGCTTGGTCGTTAGCTGGTAGCAGTACGATGGCAGCTACTTATGCTGACTTGGCGGAAAGATATCATGCAGATGCAACTTATGATTATGGAACTGTATTAGTAGTGGGCGGAACTAAAGAAGTAACAGCTACTACTACAAGGGCCGCAGTTAACGTAGCAGGAGTAGTTAGTGAAAGACCTGCGTTCAAGATGAATCAAACAGCAGGTAATGATACTACACACCCATACATAGCACTAAAAGGTCGATTACCTTGCAAAGTTGTTGGTATAATACACAAGGGTGATAGATTAGTAACTAGCTCACGTTCCGGATACGCAGAAGCATTTCAAGAAGGCGATAGTGAAAACGCAGTTATCGGAATCGCTCTAGAGGATAATCTTTCCGATACAGGAAAGATCGAAATCAAAGTTTAAACAGCAAACGGAAATTCTATCGCAGGTTGGGGATCGTAATCTTCCAATTTGATATCTTCCATCGTAAATTTAGCGATATCTTTTATTTCGGGATTTAATACCAACTTAGGAATTTGTCCAGGAATTCTTTTTAACTGCTCCTTAACACCCTTAACCTGATTCTCATAGATATGTGCATCTCCAAAACTGATAATTAGTTCACCCACATCTAGATCGCATACCTGTGCAACCATATGCGTTAGTAAGGAATAGCTAGCAATATTAAATGGCACACCTAGAGGAAAATCTGCACTACGTTGGTACATATGGCAACTTAGTTTACCAGTTGGTAAACCAAACGCTTTTAAATCATCAATAGTTTTAGCACGGCCTTCTCGTCCAACATCCATGGCTGCTTTTTCGCTATTACTTCGAGTAGCACGATAATCCATGTATTGCTTATTAATTTCTTCTTGGCTAGGCCGACTAACATAGAACTGAAACATAATATGGCACGGAGGTAATGCCATCATATCAATTTCTCCAGGATTCCATGCACTGACAATATGTCTACGTCCATATGGATCAGCTTTAATCCCTTTAATAACATCAGCCAGTTGATCGACTGTATGTAATATAACTGTCCTTACACCTACTACAGGTTTCCTCCAACTACGCCATTGTACTCCGTATATGCGTCCTAGGTCACCTTTATGTCTAGCTACTCTACGATTCACCCAATAATCAGCTTCGAGATTATCACTCCAAATAGTGCGTTTTTCTGTATAACGTTCTCCGTGTAATATTTCTCTTAATCGAAACTCATCTCCGCTTCCTTCTATAAACCAAAGTAACTCACTTACTACCGCTCTCCATGCTAATTTTTTTGTAGTAAGTGCGGGAAATCCTTTACTTAGATCAAATCGCATTTGAGGACCAAATTTACTGATAGTACCTACTCCTGTCCTATCGGGCCTATGTTCGCCATTGGTTAATATATCTTTTAGTGTATCGAGGTATTCTTGTTCTGGATGTTTCATTTCTTTGTCCTTTGAGGCGAATAAAGGCATCAGAAAACTAATGCCTTTAATCTTATCTACTACTAAACCAATCATTCAGCGGCTTCAGCCACTTTCTTAGTTTTAGCCTTACTTTTAGGAGGATCTAAAAGATCAGCCTCCTTGCGTAACTGTGCCGCTTCTTTATAAAGTGCATCAGCTCTGCTACGTAAATCAGAAGCTGTCATTGGCTTGGGATCGATCTCAATTTCTTTAGCTTTGATCTCTGCGGCCTTTTCCTTAGCTGTTTTCTTAGGAGGTTGACTTCCATCTGTAACTGCTAAATCTCCAATATCAACACCCTTTTGCTCTGCAATAATTTCGTTTAATTTATCTAACGATATCTGTGTTTGAGCATCAGGAGTCATGAATACTGAAGAAGTTGGAACTTTTTTCAAGTGTCCGTTGTTATGTAGATAACCTAACATAACACTACCATCAGCGAATCGACGTGTGGCCAAAATGTCTGCAAGTTCATTCGCTTGTTGACCGGCCTCGCTTTCAATTGTTGTCATAAGGAAATCGTGATAACTATCTCCTAATCCTTGTACACCTAATATTAGGCAACTATGCGGGTCTCCGGGAAGCGTTCTATAAACGACTGCTACCCTAGCCGAATTGTTCTTCATTTTACCAACGTGTTTCATGTGGTCTCCTTAGGCTGCTGGTTGTTGATCAGCAGGTTGTTGTGGTGCGACTGCTTCGAGAAACTTAACTAATTTGTTAAATTGTGTTCCGATAGCCTCCATCTCTGCGGCACGAAACGCACCGCGTTGTGCTGCCACCTCGATAATTGATTTAAGATTTTGTAAATCAATAACTGTTAACTCTGGTTGAGCTGGTGCCGCTGTTTGATCTTGTTGTTGTTCTGCCATTATAAATCCTTATTTTCTAAATAGGGGCATCCTAAAAGAAACATAGTTACTTCTTTAGAATCTTCTATGCCCAATTCGATAATCTCTATAATTTTATTTTGATCATCTACCTTTTGTCCTTTTTTGATGCAATATCTGCTGTCTAAATTAGTATATATCCAGCTGTCAATTTCGTCAATAGAAGAATTATTGATAGTTAAACTTTCAAAATGAGGAGGAATGTAATTGAGCCTTCTCAGGCCCAATACGTTTAACGGGTTCACTCTTCCTCTAACTAAAGCCATTATCTACCTACTTTATTTATAATGTGCAGTCTGGCCGAAGGGTGCGATTATGGTTTCATTACCGTGTACGATAAACAGGCTTTCGCAGTAATTTTCATCACCCCAACTACCACAAGGATATCCGTCTGTGAACATGATAAAGCGTTTTGGTTCGATACCCTGTTCTTTCATAAACTCGTAGTTTACATCAAAATCAGTACCGCCGCCGCCCTTGCATTCATATTCTAAAATCTCGTCGGCTATGTCGCCAGTAAATCTTTTGTATCCATATACTTTAGTATCGAATGTCCAAAGATCTAATTTGAAATCTACGTATTCGTCCATAATACCTTTAACTTCGCTTAGGAAATCTTTAGCCATAGTGTCGCTGATACTGCCCGACATATCAATAGCTACTGATATATCGATAGTTTCTTCGTTCATCATTCCCGGTAATACAGCACCGCTATGCATACTCTTACGATTAGGACGGCTAAAACTAAAATTGCTTTTTAAGATACTCTGGATGTTCATGCGTAGCATCTGTCTCCAGTCCATTTTAGGTTCTGTAAAATCAGAAATAAGGCGTTGGATGCCGGATGGTACTCGACCTGCTCCTGCGGCCTGAGCGGCAGCTACCATGGCTTCTTTAATCTCATCGCGGATAGCCTTCTTTTCTTCAGCGGTTAATCTTGGGCGACCCTTACCGTCTTTATTTCCATCTCCGCTACCGTTGCTGTCATCGTCGCCTTCTTCGCCATCGAGATGCTCGTCTAGTAATTCACCTAATGAATTCATATCTATCTTAACAGCGTTTTTCTCAATCTCTTCGTAAATCTGTTCGTAACTCCATCCTCGATATTTGTTATCTTGGAAAATCTGTATCCAGCTAGGAACTACTCCGATACGCTCATCGACTAAGATTTGATTAGCGGCATAATCAGCGGCAATATTTGATAGTTGAGGATCGCGTCCGTTGCGACGTCCCATATGATCAAATACATTATGTAATACTTCATGTGCGAAAGCAAACTCAGTTTCTTTTGGTTTTAACTGATCTACGAAATCATTGCTGTAATAAAAATTACGACCATCTGTAGCTAATGTTTGGCACCAGTGTGATGCATCTATTAACTTCATACGTGTTGCTAAATTACCAAAGAAAGGATGACGCAGTAAAAGACCGATACGTGCTTGTACTAGTTTTTCTACGATTTTACTTTTTTCAGCCTCGCTAAAAACTTTAGGAGCCTTAACTTTTTTAGTTTTTTCCTGTTTCATTACACTTGAACTAGAAGCCATATACATTCCTTTCAACAAAACATTATTATACACTCTAATTTACCAAAGAGCAAGTTAAAAAGGCCCCGTAGGGCCCTTTTTTAAGACTCCATCGCTTGGATAATAAATTTTCCGTATTTGTCATGGAACTTATCAAAGTACTTGAGCTTACTAGCATCAAACGGTAGTTGATAGTTAGTAAGTGCTACCTTAGCACCCATAACAACTAGTTCAGTTGGGAAATTATCCATCATAAACTTAAAGAAGTTATCTGCCTTGCTATTCCACTCTTTGTCTTTCTTCTGATCAGCTGTTTGAAGTTCATAACACATACTGATAGTTAAAGAGTACATAGCTGAGATTTCTTTGATGTCAAATTTGTTAACTTTACCATCTAGGATATCTTCTGGCTTAGGCATCTGTTTAGCTACCTTACGGTGTGCCATAAACTTAACAGCAAGACCTTCTCCGATAGCACCTGCTACTAAATCAGTTAATGTACCTTCTTCTAAATCGTCATCGTGTAACAAGTTACTTACGAATGACCAGCTACGTGGTGTAGCAAAGGCACGTGAACTAGAACGTGGATCAAAATCATACAAATCATTCTTAGCAAATGACACATAACCCACTACCTGCTCGTGTACTTTGTTCATAACTGCCCACTCTAACCAGTCATCAAAGTTACGCTCTAGTTCAATGTGTACGAAACGATTAGCCAACGGAGCAGGCATACGATAAGTAACACCTTTATCTGTTTCTCTGTTACCTGCGGCAACGATTGAAACGCCTTCTGGCAATTTATAAGTACCTACACGACGATTTAGAACCAATTGATAAGCGGCAGCCTGTGTAGCAGGAGCCGCAGAGTTAAGTTCATCTAAAAACAAAATAGCAGTAGATTCTGGATCTGTAGGCAATTCTGCAGGAGGTGCCCAAGTCATAGTACCTGCATCACTATTGTAGTAAGGGATGCCCTTAATATCTGTGGGTTCCCAAAGACTTAAACGTACATCGATAACTTCACGACCTTGCTCGTTACCAATCTGTTTAACGATATCTGATTTACCAATACCTGGAGGACCCCACATAAACAGTGGTTGTTTAATCTTTACAGCCTTGCGAATGCTTTTTTTAGCATCGTTTGGACCAACTGTACGATTACCGGAGATTTCTTTAGCCATTTTGTGCCTTTTAAAAGAATGTTAATAATTACTGCTCTAAAAACATTATTATACAGGTATTTAGGTAAATTGTCAACTAATATCTGTAGTGTTGTTTTCTCGCAACTTCTGTTTAGCTAGAAGATATTTTTGTATATCTCCTTCATATAGTATAAGCTCTACAGCAGTCTTTTCTTTGAAAACTAAGATATTTTTGCCCGTTTCGTCTAGATAATATGGTGCATCTATTAGTTTATCTAACTTTATTATTAATCCAGATGTCCATTCTACGCCGGGTGGTAAAACGATCTTGTATGATTTAACTGATAATTTTTCGGATAACATCACGAAACCTTTATCAGTTAATCTAAAACTTTTAGAATCTCCCATATTGCGGGGATTCATCCACCAGACATAATGGTGTTTGTTTATGCTCTTGCTGTGTGTTTCCCATCCGAGCTCTTTTAAAAACTTCTTAGTTAGTGCTCGTTTGTCTAACATTATTGTAGCCGTTCGCCTGTTGTAAGTTTATATACACTAAAATCGGTAGAATTAAACATTTTGTTTAATTTCTCAGCCAGATTAATAGCGTGTCCGCTGTTTGAAAATGATACTTTCTTGTATTTTGGACCTATCTGCTGTGCTACGAGACTAGATGTCTTGAGATTCACAGGCTGGTCCTTGTAGAATACCGCCCAAATTGCCTCGGCTTCCAATACTTGCTCAGTTTTGTAAGTTTTTTTGTTGGTTAGTTCTAATAGAACCGTTGGCTTTGGCCTTGACATGATCAACGTATCTCCAAATGTACGTTGATATTTATCCTGCTATCTAGAATCCACCACCGTCTATTTTAACTTCAATAGGGCCTATATCCTGTTTTTGTGTAGCTATTTGGTCTAATTCGCCAGCTAATCGTGTCATAACTATGCTTAAACTGTCGCTAAGTGCCTGTGCTTCTTTGATAGATAGGGTAACGGACTGTTTATTACCCTTAATAGCTATTCTAGCTGTATTTAGAAAGTCTTCTATTGGTAGTGTGTTTAATTGTCGCATTGTTTGCTCACAGTGTTTAATACAGATCGCATCTCGATTTCTGTCTTGAAAGGGCCTTTATAAGAGTATCGTTCTAATGTAATTAATTTTGGACAGAAACTCTTAACCCACCCTTTGCGGAATTGTATAACGTAGTAGCCCGCACAATAAAGACTTTTGCTTTTATTGCTTTTCGCATAAATCGGGAGTTTTTTAACTATGTTATATACCGGATTATGAGGCTTTGAAGATGTAGGATAGTCATAAACATTTAAATCCACAGTCTTCTTTATATTGTTTTTTTGTACTTTGCTAAGACCTTCTTCAAACAAAGCTACTCCAAATCTCATTTCTATCTCTTTGGCATCTTTAAGATCTACTTTAGTGCCCTGTCTATAAAAACTAAATCCCTTTTTCTCTTTATTGATAGTACCAACCTTAATACCTTCGTCTTCTACTATCCAACTTTTATTAGGTACCACGACCTTGGCTACTGCATTCATTGTTTATACCTTGCATTTAATGGTTCTGCATAACTCTGTACCTGATCACTGATACGTTGTAGATCATATTCTGAACAAAGTTTAAGCAATCTAACTCCTACCTGGCTGACATTTTTATCAGCTTGTACGGCAGTATCTATAGTATCTTGTATTAACAGTTTAATGTCAGCAGGCTGTGCGGTCAAGTCACATAATACAACATTTCGATTGTAATCCTCTAGCACACGATGTTCTATACCTTCGTGATCGGACCAACGCTGGAGCATGAGATTGTTCCAATTATATCCTTTGGTATTTCTGTCAGCGAATGCCTCACGGAGACCAACTTTATTCTTTGTCCCTTTCTCACGTACTCCTGGATAAGCACTAAAGACATTGTCGGAGGTGTCCCCACGCATACACTTCTCAAATAATAACCACTGCGGATCCGGTGCGGCCTTGACTTGTTTAGTTTTTTTATCAACGACAGGTTTACCTTTAGCATCGAAGTATCCTTCATGTGTAGTTGTTATTTCCATTACACCATTGTATTGTCTGACTTTAGGTGATATTAATTGTGCATAATCTCCGTCAGTTGATATAATAACATGCTCATCGTCTGGATGGCTTTGAATAAAACCTGCGATTAGATCATCTGCTTCTAATCTTTCATTTTGTAATACAGTACAGTTGGTCTTTTCTCTAATGAAGTTGGTGAACTCGTCATATGTTTCCCAGAATACTTTTTCTTCTTCTGCTTCTCTTGGACTATGTGCCGCACGAGCATCACTACGTTGTCGTTTGTACGGTGCATAGTAATCTTTACGCCAACTACGTCCTTCTAAACAGAATACAACATGGTGACCTTTAAAATCACGCCATGCCTTGCGGATACCATTTAAGGTAATATGAAATGCCATTCCAACCTTTTCACTAGTGTCGCCTCTTATGGCATGCCTAGCACGGAAGAATGTATTTGCTGTATCAACTAGTATATATGTCATTAGCCTATTTCTGATAAACCATCGTCTCGAAGTGCTCGTTGTACATATCCAGAATTTCTATTCTGCATATCTACTCCTGCCTCTGATCCGATATTCCTGCACAAATCTTGGAACCATTGATCGACTATTTCTTCTTCAGTAGATCCTATGTATCCTTGCGTTCTTAATTGTAACACAAAATACTCATTCCAGTCAAGTTCGAAAAATCCATTTCGAATATTATCTTTATTGACATGTGTGTCAAGAACTGCTACCCAGGGTTCTTTCTTAGCAGTAGCTTCTTCCTTGGTTATTTTTTTAGGTTCGGGAGATGTATATTTCTTGGCTTCTTTATAAGACTTCCATTTACGTTTAATATTTTCAAAAAATCCAAACATATTAAGTCCCCCACTCATTCTTAAATAACGGTACCTGTAGCCTATCACTATATCGCAAACCGTGTTTCATTGCCATTAATGCTACTGATTTAGCATTTAAGTTATATACACTTTCAACGCCTCCAACTGGCATAAAGTAAACATGCCCGTTAAATCCTGCCGCACGATATTCACTTGCGGCTTTA